>ENA-ORRN01000524-ORRN01000524.1-human-gut-metagenome-genome-assembly--contig:-NODE-524-length-30476-cov-4.568555_pt1 | contig 30476 bp, 16 predicted proteins | sample MGYA00242174_ERZ509132 | MGnify/ENA primary metagenome ERZ509132 (study PRJEB26280, sample SAMEA2338671) | human gut metagenome | biome: human gut; feature: human-associated habitat; material: faeces... | reverse complement strand
ACTTCATCGGCTTATGAAGTTATATTCATCGGCCTCTGAAGTTAATATGCTAAAAAGGGGTGAAAAAATGCGTCTTTTGACCCATGCAAATAGCTCGGTCTGAGGACTTGTATTTTTACCCTGCAATCGCGATTATGATAAATAACAAAACCAAGTGAACACCCACTGTACCACAAATCGAGGCTTTCCACCATTTGCACACCAAATGCACACGATGGAATGATGGGAAAATGAGATTTTTATCGTACATTTGCAGATGTAAATCAGTAATTATTCATTTTCAACCTTATTACAACAATGATGAACAACGAATTGATCACCACTCCGATGATGTCTTTCGGAGAGTCTGTCAAGACATGTTTCCAGAAGTATGTCACCTTCAAAGGTCGCGCGCGCCGATCCGAATACTGGTGGTTCTGGCTTCTCAACTTAATTGTCAGTATAGTAACCCTCGTACTCGACTATAAACTGGATATGATCAACATCGAATTTGGCATCGGCGCACTCTCAGGCCTTTATACGCTGATAGTCTTCCTGCCCAGTCTTGCGGTATCCGTACGCCGCCTTCACGACACAGGACACAGCGGTTGGTACTACCTCCTCACCTTCATCCCCATCTTAGGCGCGCTGTTCTTGCTCTACTTCTTTGTCAGCGACTCTGCTCCCGAGGAGAACCGATACGGCAAGAGCCCGAAGTACGCACAGGAGACATTCTAACCTCTAATGACCGTTTTGGGTTACAGCCCAAAACGGTCGAATCGACGCTACGGAGAGTAGTTGCCCCACCCCCTGAGAATAAATCAAAAGACATTGCCATGAACAAGAAAGACCTATTCGTTTATTTACGCGGCCTGCTAACGTTTGTCATTTTCGCATCCGCCATCACCTGGTTTTATTTCCATACAGACCAACTACTATCACCGAGGATGTCGTATATCGTCCATCTAAGCCTATCCATCGGCATTACCATTCTCCTCACAATATCTTTTCTCACTCTTTGCTGGTATCTGCTTGTTACAGTATTCAATAAAGGCCGGAAGTTGACGATGAAAACGCGACTTTTAGTGGCCTGCCTCTGCCTTGTAGGCATATTGCTCCTTCAAGACACATTTGGTATTCCTCTCGGACTGCCCGAACGAATCAGTAGAATAATAAACACCATCTTCGGCAACGGAGTATGACCCCCATCGGATTTCCTTCACCTTTCAAGACATGTATTGGACAAGTATCACAAGACTACTACATCATCTGCGGACCGAGAAGGCGCGGCTGACGATTTGGCTATTCACCAGCGGTATCACCTTTCTGCTGCTCTACTTCTTTTGGGAACCGAAGGTGAGGAGCTTTCCCAAGGAGTTGGTGCGCATTGAGCGAATGGCCGACACCCGCCCTGCTGCGGCACTGCAGGAACTAGAGCGCTACGACACCACGAAATGTATGCCCGGTGCCATCACATACTACCATTTCATCGCATTGAAGACGCGCTACCAGCTGCAACCTGCCTACCGTATCGCCCACGCCGAACTCACCAAACTCGTCATCGACTTGGAATACCTGGACCCCACGCCGGCACAACAGGCCGACCTCTACTACTATGCGGGTAATATGGCGCTCCGAGGTAATGACATAACACAGTCGCAGGGCTATCTCTTCAAGGCATTGGCGCTCTACGAGCGGAACGGCAACACACAGATGGTGGAGCGGTGCTACCAACAGATGGAGCGCATCCTGGAAAAACGAAAGACCATCAAGGCCACTGAACGGACGATGGACGACACCAACAGCTATAACTTTGTAGGCGAAGAACAGCGGTTGCGAAAGGAAAAAACACGGCAGGAGTTGATCACGGGCTTTGTCACACTGCTTCTCGTAGCCCTTATTGTCGGATTCGGACGGATGACAAGGCGATGGAACCGCAGAAAGCGGGCGGAAATGAGGAAATACGCCCGCGTAGTGGTGTCGCACAGAAGGACAGAGGAGGAGCGGGTGCTGCTGAAACAACAACTGGTAGAGCGCGAGGCACAATTGCGGGAGATGAACGCCCAGAGCCTAATGGAGGATAAGAAACTTGACCACATCAGGCGTTCTGACGTTTATGGGCGGTTTCATCGTGTGGCGACGAATGGGGCGACGCCAGCCTCGCTGACAACAGACGACTGGCAAAATCTGGCCGATACCATCCACGAGGAATTTCCCCGACTGAACGATGTGCTACGGTCCATCCCCCACCTGAGCGAGATGAACCTCCAAATGTGCCTCCTCGTCAAGGCAGACTTCAAACCAGTGGAAATAGCCCGCATCCTTTGTCGCGACAAGAGTACCATCAACTCGGCACGCCGCCGTCTCTATGAGCGCGTCTTCGACGAGAAAGGAAGTCCCAGCCAGTGGGACGAATTCAGCCGCAATATATAGGGGTCCTCAGCCGTAATCCCCTCCTACCCTGTCGGGACAACTCCACCAGTCCATGGATCGGATGGACAAAAAAAAAGGAAACGGAATCATGCGTCACGCACCATTCCGTTCCCCACCCAAATGGGTTATCAATTAAATCAAACTATTTCGAACTTAAATTACTTCACCACTACCTTGCGGCCGCCAATCATATAGACGCCCTTGGGAAGTCCCTCCAGCGAGGTGGCGTTGCGGCGGGCAATACGTCCGTCGATCGTCCACACATCCTGTGCGCCCTCCTTGAGGAGCTCGGCAGAAGAAATGCCAGCCTCGGGATCGGAAGCGTCGTAGATGTCGATCTGGTCGAGCATGAGGTAAGTGTAGTTGGCGTGAGCCGTACCACGGAACTTCACGATGATGTAGCGCTCGTTGGTGTAAGGCGTGAGATCGACGGTGAGGGTCTCCCATCCCGAGGTCTTCTTCTCGCTGAGCTTGAACGTCTTGACGTCGTGGTTCACACCGTCAGGTGTCTGGACGACGACCGTCAGGTCAGACTGCTCGCCATTCTCAGAATAGAGATCGAAGCGCACCACCGGCTGGTCCACACCATTGAGTGCCACCTTCGGGAGGTTGAAGCTCGTCTCGTCGCCGGCCTCCACATTGTAGTACTCGGGGAACTCGGGATCGGGGATGGTGTAGGGAGACCAAACGACACCGCCACCATCGTCGTTGGACGAGGCCTTGCCGCTGATCATCCAGGGAGAAGAGTTGCGGCGCGAAGCGTGCTGCTCGTTGCTCTCCGTCCATGCGAAGTTGTTCTGTACCGAACCACCCTCGAAGGTCTCCTTGTAGGGCTGGTTGATGGGCTTTCCTACCACGATGGCGCGGGAAGCCTCCAGTGCGCCATTGCCACCATCGGAACGGGTGAGGGCTGCCACCTGGAAGAGGCCCTGTGAGACACCGTCGTCGGCTACCGACTTGTCAGGATACCATCCGACCAGGACGTCCGTTGCACCAGGCTGGCTCGTCGTCATGCTGTCGCCGAGGATCGGGCCATCGGGAGTCTCGAGGATCTCGTAGATGGAGACGGAGACATGGTCTGGATCGACGTAGCCGTTGTTGGCACCTACGTTGCCGACCTTGTTCCAAGAAGCCTTGATATCATTGACTGCATCGGTGAGATTCACGACCGGCGTCTTGGCCACATCGGCGCCGACGAAGACGCGCATTCTGGCCACACGGCCCGGCTCGTAGCCGTCCTTGGAGTAGGCGATGACCTCATACTCGTGCCATCCAGACTTGTCGATGCTCTTATCGGTCCAGGTGTATTCCTTGCCTGGTTCGCCAAATTTCGTATTGGCATGGCCAATACACGTCACCGACTTGCCGTCGCGCTTGATGACGAAGTAGCCGATGCGTGAGAGCGGCGTACCATTGATGGCCTTGGTCGGCGCAGTGAAGGCGAGGTCGGCAGAGAGCTTGCCCAAACCTGCCGGCGTCACAGTGAAGTTGGAGACGGAATCGGGGGCATCCAGGGCCGCACCATTGTCGATACCGACGAAGTCGATGACGATACGTCCGCTACCAGCTTTCTCAGTATTGTCGTGGAATCCGATGTAGAAGTTGCCGTCCTTGTCCGGGTTGATCTCCATGTTATAGACACGGTCAGGATCGTTGGCGATCACGTTGCTCTCCATGAGCGTACCGGTCATGCCCTCGGGAGAGGCCGTCTGGCCATACTTCACCTCGAAGGTGTTGACGTATTCAGGAGCAAGGTAGTTGCGAGCCTTCATTCTGACGTTATAGACACGGCCCGGCTTGAGGTGGACGGGCGGCGTGAAGAGCCAGTCGTCGTTGCCACTCTCGTTGTTGTACGGGCCAATGACCATACGGATGCCACCAGCATTGAAGTAGCCCCAGGTCACACCGTCGCCATTGACGTCGTTGGCAGAGAAGATGTCAAACTCACTGCGCGTGTAGAAATCCGTCTCCCAGTTGGGCTCGATGGCGTCACCAATGATGACTGCCTTGGCGTCGGCCGACTGACTTCTCATACCCTTGGCCACGGCGCGAACGGAATAGACATAGCTATGGAGCGTACCAGCACCGAGGTCGTCGGTGTAGTTGGTAGCGGTCAAACCAGTTGCCACGACGGTAGTGTCGCGTCCGACGATGCGCTCCAGGTCGTAGGTCAGATCGCCCATCGGACCAGCATGGAGGGTCGTCGTCGGTGCGGTCCATGAGACCTTGGCCTTGTAGCCATCAGCGACAGCCTTGACATTGGTCGGTGCGAGCGGAATGTCCCAACCCATCCAGTGGGAGACATTCTCCTTGGGAGAGTCGCCATCGGCATTGCTGAGCACGACGCTGAAGGTATAGAGCTCGTTCTCCGTGGTCTTCACCTTGACGGAAACATCCTGACCCGGGCGTGAGGTGCCCTCGGCAGACGGCGTGAAGGTAGCCGTCGGGCGGTTGCTCATCACCTTGTAGCGGACATCACCATGGAGGATATCGCCAGCATAGGTGGTATTAGGAATGGTGAAGGAGATGGTGGCTGTGGCACCGTCGGCCGACGGGTCGCAGGTGACACCCTCCACGGCCAAGTTGTCAGCACGCTCCGGTGCGCCGTCGTTGGCCTCGGGCTGTGCCATCACCATACCCTGCACCTGTGCGAGGGTTCCATCGAGGAGCGTGGCCTTACCCGTATTGAGGTCCACGGTGTAAAGACCACCCTGGGCCTGGTTGTCGATGCAGTACCAGTAGAAGGTATCATCGCGCTGGTCGATCTCACCCGACTGGCCGTAGTACTGACCCATGAGATTGGTCAGCGTGAGGCCCGTGGCACCCACGAGCGTCTCTTCGCCAGTAGATTTGTTGACCTTGTAAAGCTTGCCGTCCATACCGATAGCATAGAGCTGGCCTGCCTTGGTGATACCAATGGCGACGAAAGCCTGAGAGGCCGGACCAATCGTGGTGCGCTGGCAGGTCTCGTAATCGACCGTACCCCACTCCAGGGAGTTGCCGTCGGCAGAGTAGAACACACCATAGACCGTGCCGTCGGCAGCCTGGGCTGTCTCCGTGGCGGCGAGGTAGAGGTAGTCCATGCCAGCGTCGAAGCTGCTGGTCTCGCCCGTAGAGAGGTCGGTGTTGCTCAGATAGAGGAACACATAGCCCTCATCAACATACTGCATATTGAGGTATGCGCCGTAGAGGTGGCCGTTCTTGGCCTGCACACCGTTGGTGGCGACATTGATGGTCTCGCCCGTAGAGGCAAGGACGCTGAAAGCGACAGGCTTCTGTGCCGTCATCGTATAGTAGCCATAGGGACCGTAGGTGGTCTCATTCCAGCCTGCCTTGTAGATCAGGTTGCACCAGAACTGAGCAGCCTTGCCTGCCTTCAGCGGATCGGTGACCTCGGGAGCCTTGGCGATGAAACGCGAGGCGCTGGGCAGCTGCGGCGTGCGAACCTTCAGACGCATCTGCTGTGAGAGCAGCGGATAGACGAGGCGCGCCTCTGCCGGAGTGCGAACTACGCCCTTGGTGTCCTGTGCCAGCACGGCCGATGGAACGAGCAGTGCGGCAAGGGCTATGGGGATGAATTTCTTTTTCATATCGATAGATATTGTTGATTCTTGACTGAGTTGTGGAACGGCTGCTGAAAGACGAGAAAGGAGATGGGCGGGACGGGCGGACCACTGTCCTTCCGTCCCGCGTCAGGTCCCAAACTTATCTATATAACATCTGCTTATGAAGTCATGTTGGTCTTTCTTCGCGCGTTCCTTTTATATATATGGATCGTATTAGCGAATAATGCGCTTGCTCACCTTGCCACCCTGGCGGACGATGGTCACGCCACCCTTGACGGGCTGGCTGAGACGACGGCCCTGCAGGTCGAAGTACTCGGCGGACTCGCAGTTCTCGGTGACACCTGCCGACTCGATGCCTACGATGTCGCTAGCCTTGATCCAGACGATGTCGGATCCGTGCTCCACGTCACCGCCGTAATAGACGCTCTGGAGACCGAGACGGTCATACTGCTGCTCGTCGAAGTAGTAGAAGAACGCCTTCGTGTCGTTGTTGGAGAAGAAGTAGTAGCCATCAGAGAAACTGTAGGGCACCTCCTTCATATCCTTCTCCAGACCCTCATAGACGACCGGGGAGAACGTGTAGATGGTGTTCTCGTCGTTGAGATACAGACGGTAGTAGAGCTTGTTGCTGTTGAGCGACTCGTTCTGCATTCCCTTCGGGATGAGGTCGAACTGCACCAGGCCTGATCCGCCATTTTCCTCAATACCCCACCAGTCGCGGAGGACGGGAGGAATCGGTGTTGACTCCTGCTCCACGAAGCGCTTATAGACGGGGTCGTCATAGTTGTGGAGGAAGAAAATCTCGTTGGGACGCACGCTGAGGAGCATGGAAGTGCCCTCGTCGCTGGTCAGCGTCATATTGGTGGGGTCATAGGCGAAGCTCATCTCGCTCTGCTCCTCGTAGGAGCGGTTGAAGAACGTCACACCCGAATACTCCGAGGTCTCGGTGACGATGGAGTAGCTGGCCGGCTTCATCCAGAAGTGGTAGCACTGAAGCTCGTCGGCACCGGCATACTGCGGCTGGAAGACCACCTTGCCGTCCTTGATCTCACCCTTCATCCAAGAAGTGGTATCGCCCGGGTTCTGGACATAGAAGTCGTTGCCCACGGCTGCAGCGAGCGTCATCTGACGCACGGTGCTAATCTCTTGCGTCACGGAGTTCATCTTAGAGGTCTCCAGGGAGAAGACCTGGGGCTCCACGCCATCGGGCAGCTGAGCCGCCTTCTCGTTGAACGGCTCCATGCGGGTGAAACCGTCGCTGTAGCCGACCCACTCGCCAAGACCGTTGGTCAAGCAGAGCATGTGTGCCGGATAGCGCGTATCCTCGAAGTGATCCTCTTCCTCCATGGCGAGGACGCCGTTCTCGAGCGTGAAATATATATCGCCGTCGGGCTGGCCATTGACCGAGTCGGGAATCCATCCGTAGGTGCTTTCGTCCAGGCGCGCCATCTTGTACCATGACGCATAATAGACCTGTCCGTTGTTCTCATAGATCGGCTGCGGCGTGTGGGCCACATAGTATCCGTCCGAAACCTTGTCGAGCTTGAGCCACGACAGGGTGGAAAGGGTGTTGAACGGCTCGTAGATGTAGATGCAACCGTCGTCGCCCTCAACATAGCGGCCCACGGCATACTCGTAGGTGTCAGCCTGCACACCCGACTGCGTGTTGCGGAAGGCGAAGCCATTGCGGAGCAAACGGTTGTGATCGACACCAGCAGGCTGCTCGTAGCGGATGTAGTCCTGCAGGCCACCGCCCTTGAGCGGCATGTTGGCAGGTGTTGAGCGGAACGTACCCTGGTCTGCGGGCTGCAAGACGGCGGTCTGGGCATTGTCGCGGACAGGCGCACTTTGGGTGGTCACGGTCTGGGCGAAGAGCGGAGCCGCGGCCAAAAGTGATATAAAGGTGAAAAGTTTTCTCATAGCGAAATTGTTGAAAAGAATCTGTTTAGATATCGGTGAATGTTTCCTTGTACGAGCCCGCTCCCATTGGTATCGGGAAGAAGCTCTTTGGAAGAAAGGCGGGCGGCGGATTGTCTCCGCCCGCCTTGTCCCCCTTTCGGGGTGATGTATTGTTTGCGTCGTGCTGCCTTCCCTCCCGCTGGGGCGGACTGCTTGGTCCGCCCCGTTGGTGTGGAAGGGCGCGCCCATCATCATTAGGCAATCATCGGAATGGGCGCGTCCGTGCTGCAGCTACGCTGTGATAGATTTCGTACTTACTTGCGCACTACCTTGTGGCCGTTCTCGATGACGATGCCCTTGTAGTTCTTGCCGACACGCTGGCCAGCGAGGTTGTAGCGCGTGAGGTTGGCGTCCTCACCATTGACCGTGGCAGCGTCGATGCCGTCGTCGGTGGTCTTGGTGAACGTCTTCTCGGCGATGTCAGACACTCCGTCGTAGCGGTAAGCGATGGCGCGGACTACGGTCGTATGGCTGATCGTGATCGGGCTGACGTAGTAGAGCGTCTCCTCGGCGTCCTTGTCAGGATCGGAACCGTCGAGCGTGTAGTAGATCTCGTCGGCCTCATTGTCCGGAACGATGCTCACCTTGGTGCTGTTGACAAAGACGTCATCGCCCTGGATCTCCGGCGTGCCTACTGAGAGGCGCAGTTTGGCCACAAACATGTCTTTCTCGCCTCTGTACCAACCACCAACGTCGTGGTACTCCTTCGGATCCTCTTTCCAGTAGTAGGCGAAGCCCTTAGAGTTGTCGAGCGCGATGCGGTTGTCGCCCTCACCGGCGTAGAAGTATGCGATGCCAACCTCGTCCGTCTCCTTGACCACCTTCACACGCTTGAGCATGATGAAGTCGCCCTTGTGCTCACCGTTCTCGATCTCGTCCCAGTAGGCGGTCGTGAAGTGATAGTCGAAGTCACCGAAGTGGTTGATCACAGTGATGTCGTCCATGTTGGTCTCGCCCTCGATGTCGTAGGCCTGGAGGAAACCATTGTTGTAGTCGATCTTCACGCGAACCGTACCGTAGTACTCATAGTTCATGGCAAGCGACTGCTTCGTGGTCCAGTGGAGAGCGCTCTCGCCGTCGCGGATAATCCAGCTCTTGCCGTAGTTGGCAGTGAAGGGAGCGATGGCGCGGTTGAGCTTCAGGATAGCATAGGGGATGTCCTTCTTGCCTGCGATGGCCTCCTCGATGGTCGTCTCCTGCCATTCGACGGCGGGACGCTTTGTGAAGGTCTTCTCCACCATTACGCTGGCGAGCTCATCGCGCTCGGCGAGGGCCTTGACCGTCGTGGTCTCGGTGATGATGAACGGCTTGGTGTAGAGCGGAGACAGCGTGGTCGGGTTGCTACCGTCGAGCGTGTAGTGGATGGTCGTGCCCGGCTCAGAGCTCATCTTGATGGTGGTGTAGTCGGTGAAGTACTCATCGCCCTCGATCGTGGGAGCTGCGGGGGCAGCATAGTGGATGAGTGCCTCGGTGACACGGGTGGTGGCGGCGCAGCCATTGGCACCCGGAGCGTAGTACCAGAGGTTCATGTCATACTCCTGACCGTGCTTCAGACCGAAGTCGGCACCATTGGTGATCTCGAAGGTATAGTTGACCTGTCCGTCCTTGACCACGGCCTTATAGACACCGTTGGTCACGCTGGCGGTAAGGTTCTCGATGCGTACGAGGTCGCCAGGATAGTCGGCGATCAGAGAAGGCTGGATGGTGATGGGGCGCTGCTCGTAGCTACCGTCGTGGTTGCTGCTGAAATCGCCCTCGGTGACGGCCACGTTGACGAAGCCACCGTTGTAGTTGACATCACCCTTGATGGTGCCGTTGAGCGTGGCGCCGATCTTGAAGCTGACGTCGGCGTTGTTGGAAGTTACGTTGATGGCCTTGTTGCCCTCGCGGATGATATAGGTGAGTGCGCCATTGACGGTCTCGCCATAGGCTACCAGTGCGTCAGTCAGGCGGATGGTGGCACCCGTCAGGCTCTGCTTGCCCTCATGGATCTGTGCGATGGTCGTCTCGCCCTCGCTCTGCTTGACGAAGGTCTTCTCGGCCACGTCGCTGCTGATGCCGTTGCGGATGGCAATAGCCTTGACGACGGTGGTCTGAATGACGGAGAACGGCTTCGTGTACTGCGGAGAATCCAGACCCGGCATGGTGCCGTCGGTGGTGTAGCGAACCTCGTCGTCGTCCTGCTCGGGCATGATTGACCTGAGAGCGGTCGGTGAACGGCGTGGTACCCGTGATCGTCGGAGCAGCGGGCTTGGTGATGTCGGCCTTGGTGAAGGTCACCTCGGCGATCTCGCTCGGAGCGCCATTGCGCACATACATAGCCTTGACGGTCGTCGTCTCAGTGATGTTGAACGGACCTGTGTATTCGATAGACTCCGGCGTGGGGTTGGTGCCGTCGAGCGTGTAGAAGATCTGGTCGGTCAACCCCCCGGAAGTGATGGTCACCGAGGTGAAATCCAGGAACGGATTGTCGCCGTCGATGTTCGGGGCCTTCATCGTATTGCTGCGCTTCGTGATGGTCTTTGTGGTCACAGCGCTGCCCACACCGTCCTTGACGGCAATGGCCTTAATAGTCGTAGTCTCGGAAATAGTGAACGGACCCGTATATTTGGTAGAAGCGTCCGTCGGGACACTCCAGTCGGTCGTATAGTAGATGTCGGCACCCTCGTCGGCTGTCATGGTCACGGTCGTCTGATCGTCGAAGAAAGCCTCTGAGTCGATGGTCGGCGGAGTGACAACCACGCCGGAAGTCTTGGGGGAAAAGACATCAATGGTTTTCATCTTGCAATCGGTCTGGATCGTAAGCGTCGCGGTGGGCTGAACTCCGTCAGACTGCGACTGCCAGCTCCAGTTATTTTTGAAACCGCCGATAAAATATTCTCCCGGCAGATCGATTAAGGCGAATGGCTCGGGGTCTCCATATTGGATACCCGTAAACATCATGTAGATGTACACGATGTCATTACCCGTAACGGTGATGGTGGTGCCAGGCTCAAACTCCCAGCCGGTCGTACCCCCTTCGGGGCTTACTGCCTCCCAAGTACCCTTGGAGAGGGTGAGCGTGATACCACCTTTGGTCAGCACGTTGGTCTCACTTGCGTCGGTACCAGCAGCAAAGGAAACCTTTGAGTACTCGTTTTCATTCCTGTAGTCATACTTCTCTGCCCATATCGCCGAACAGACGAATGTGAGCAGGAGCATCCACATGAAGCGTAGCTTTTTGTTCATAATAGTTGTTGTTACTTGGTTACAGACTTAGGCTTCTCGTCCTGATTGCTGGAACGGTCGGCCCGGCCCTTATTTAATAATGTATAGGTCACTATCTTGAGGTAGGTCACACGGACTGAACTTTTTCGGGGGCTGGCGGAGGCGCGATACTGATTCATCGCGCCTCGGTTCGCCACCCATTCAAGTAGTCTTCTAATTCATTCGTCTGTGTTTCCTATAATATTTCTCTTCGATTTTCTGTTGCAAATGTACGATATAATTTTGAATCGGGCCTCCCCAAAAAGGTCTGCTGTTGCTCTAATTCCCGAAAATAGACCCTAAAACATGCGAAAATGCCCATTTCATCGCGTTTGTCCCTTGTTTCTATTGCCACAATACGAACAACCGCCATCACTACGGAGCGCACAGCGACAAATGACTCGAACGTCGAGACATGGAACTACCGGCAGCAGAAATCACCCCTCCAGACCACCTCACCCACACTCTTTAGCACATGGTAAGCTCGCAAAGACACACGATAATCCATACTGCTGCACAAAGAAAGCAAATGAAAAACTTGCCTGTTCGCAATTTAAATCCTATATTTGCAGCAGAAAGAGAAAGGACATGAGAACTCGTCATGATTATATCACACTCCTACGCCAGTATGCCAAGGCCAAGGCCGAGGTATACGGTATCATGAAAATTGGCATCTTCGGATCTGTGGCACGCAACGAACAGACAGAGGATAGCGATGTGGATATTTGTGTAGAAATATCAAAGCCAGACCTTTTCACGATGGTCCACATTAAGGATGAGCTACAAGAGTTGTTTGAACGGCCAGTGGACATCGTGAGACTTAGAAGCAACATGAACCCCATACTCTTCCAACAAATCCAAAGAGACGGAATCTATGTATGACATCGAATACTTTGTCATAACCCAAATAGTATTTCAAACATACAACTCGCAATAAAAACGCGGGGCGTTTTTCAGAGAATTATCTGAAGAACGCCCCGCACTTGTTTTCATAATGTTTTAGCGTACCACTACCTTGGAGGTCTCAGATCCCACGCGGACAAGATAGATGCCCGCGGGAAGGGCGATGCGGGTCGTACCTACAGGACAAAGGCGGGTAAGGACCGTCTGACCCGACAGGGTGAGGACGGTGGCCTCGGCCTCACAGGGAGCGGTGAGGACAACACCACCTGCTACGGGCAAGACCGAGACCTCTGATCCGAGGACCGGACGGACGCAGGTGATAGGACCACGAACCACCATCAGGTCGGAGGGTGCGGAGGCGACAATGTCCTTGAGGTCGCCATGGCGGTAGCGGAGACCCGTCACGCGGTAGGCCACCTCGTGGCCCTCGCCGAAATTGGGGTTGTTCATCACCACCGACTGGGTCTCGGCGTCGGGCGTATGGAGCGATGCGGTGACGACGCTCACGGTCTCGCCTGCCTTCAGATCCTGCGTGATGCGGATGTAGTCGATGAGGAAGGGATAGTAGTTGTTGCTATAGAACGTGAGCGACTCCTTCTTGGAGCAGCACGGAAGCGTAACCGTCTCCTCGACAAATCCACCGGCGGGGAAGCGGATGCCGGCATAGCAAGCCGGACTGGCACCCTGGATGACGAGCCAGTCGTCCTCCTGTCCCCAAGCACGCACGGTGACGTTACACTCTCCGTCGTTGTTGCTCAGGTCAATGACGGGCGTACTGATGGCACCCGCAATCTGGCCTTCCTGGCCCGTGGCAGCCATTCCGCCGAGCCAGCCCTCGACCCACTGCAGGCTCGAAGCCTTCCAGCCGGCAATGTGCGTGAGGTCGTCGATGGCACGATAGCCACCCGTGTATTCGCCATGCTCGATGAAACCATCGGCAATGTCGCTCTCCTTGAACTCCGACTTCACGAGCGAGAAGTCCTCATAGAGCATCTCGAAGCCCAGCGTGTCCTCGGCGAGGGTGTTCTTCTGCACCTGCTCCACACGGTACATATCCACCTTCTTATGGCTCGTCCAGCGGGCCGTGTAGCAAGAATCGGTCACGTCGGCAGCCTCGAGCACGGTGGGCTGGCTGACGGTATAGACCTCCACCTCGGCAGAAGCCGCTGAGGTGAACTCTGCGTTGCGCGCGCGTACATTATAATAATAGTCGCGGTCGGGATCGAGTCCGCTGACGGCGTAGGTGACGTGGTCCTCGTCTTCACCCAGCGCACGCGCCTCGATCACCTCGTCCTGCAGACGGTAGTCGAGCGTCGGGGGCGCAGGATAGGCATAGCGGAGGTCGGAGATCAATACTCGCGACTCGTCGCCATCGGCGGGGAAATACTCCAAGCGGAAGGAATAGACTTTGTCAAACATCTGGATGGCGGGAGAAAGGTCGTAGGTCAGACCTGCCCGCAGATCCTCTTCGGCCAGTTCGGCGAAGTCGATCCAAGCAAAGGCGTAGAGACCGTAGTCGGTGTCGGCATAGAGCTGGACGTAGCTGCCGTATGGCACTTCCTCCTGGTCTGCCTCCTGCTTGATCCAGAACGTGGTCGCCGAGAGGCCCTGGTCGCAATGCGGCAGGTCGATGTAGTCGCCCGCGTCGCGCAGGATGAGGGCCCGCGTGCCGTCGGGTCCACCCTCGGAGAGGTGCGGACGGGAAGCGTCGGTCCAATGGAAGTTCCAGCCCTCGGGGTAGTGAGGATTGGCCGCATCGATCACGCCGTCGGCATCGGCCTGCACCTGCGAGAAGTCGCCACTGCCCTTCACCTCGCCCTCGCCCGCCGTCTTGCTATAGACGGAGAGCAGATACTCCGTGGCCGTCGGCGTGGGCGTCCATTCGGCGGTGAAGCCATACTCCGTGGCGTCGCCCGGCTCGAAGGCCTCGGGAGCGGCTATCGACTTAGTGACCCGCTCGACGTGGATATCGTCGATGAGGATCGTGGTCTCGGTATTGGCCATAAACTGGAAGCCCGTGGCCTCGAAAGCCCCCTTGTCGGAGGTGAAGGTGAAGGTCTGCCACTCACGGGTCAGGTCGTAGTGGCGACGCTCGTAGTCGATCAGGTCCTTGCGCGAAAGGAAGATCAGGTCGAGGGCCTTTGCTCCTTCCGTGGCCGAGGCCTCGGCGCCGAGACGGGCACGGAACGTCAGTGTCACCTCGCCCGCCATGTTGCCGGCCGGGGTGTTGAGAAACCAGCCGTCCTTGATGGCAATAGCGCCACCAGCGGCATAGAGGCCCTCGCCGCCCCAAGCCCGGTCGGCGAGTTCGCTACTGTACGGACGCAGAACGGAGGGATTCTCGAAGTCGCCCAGGTCGTTGACCAGTTTCTTGCCATCGGGCTGCTCTTCGGATCCGGCCGTAAGACCCGAGAAGTCTTCGTCGATGAGCACCGTGGCCTGCTTGGTGTCGTCGCTCTCAGACTGGGCAGCAGCCTTCACAGGTCCCTGGGACAGGAAATGCAGTCCTGGGGACAGCGGACTTGCAGTCTGCGCCACGGCGCTCGTCGCACCCAGCGACGAGGCGGCGAGCAGCGCAGCCATCAATAGTTGTCTGTTCGTCATCATGATTTGTTGTTTTATAGATATATTGATTTCTTTATTTCTTCATATTAAAGGGACAAGCAAGTGGTCAAAATGGTAAATTTGGACACAAAGCAACCCTTTCCCTTCTTACGCCCCACTGCCGACGATGAAGCCGAGAAGATGGATGGTTTATAATTTATGCAAAGTTAAACAAATCGTTCCATAAAACAAAAATATGGGCAAAAGAACTAAGCAATTTCTTGGAACTTTCGGAATATGAGGCCCTTCACTTAGCTTCTAAGACCCCATTCCCTCACACCTTATCCAGGTTTTATATATGACAAAAAATGTCTTATTTTACGTTTTACCCCCCCCCATTTTACTCTACAAAAGGTTAAATTTGCATAACGAAAGGCAGATTTGAGCAAATTTATTTGGAGGTAACGAGAAGGAATGCGTAACTTTGTGACGTGTTTTTTTAGTGGTTAATTTAGTTTTAGTAAGTAAAAGGCCTAAGCTGATGTGAATCAGTTTAGTTTTTTTTTATCACTTTTCTTTGCAGCATCACCCCATTCTCGCTCGCTTTTTTGTACCTTTGCACACGATAATAGTGCCATTGGCGGCCCATGGTAGGCCGTGAGGGCACATAGGGTATGAAGCCCAAACAATCGACTGAAGCCAAAACACATCAAAAAAGAGAATATACCTATGAGAATGAGAAAAATCATGATGGGTCTCGCTCTGCTCGCCACGATAAGCGCTGGCGCCCAGGAGCTGACCTCCGGTATTGACCGCAACAACATGAACTTGAAGGTGAAGCCAGGCAATGACTTCTACGAGTATGCTGCTGGTGGCTGGATGAAAAGCCATCCGCTGGACGCTGAGCACGCCGACAACGGCGCGTTCACCGACCTCTTCGAACTGTCGCAGGAGCAGGTGCGGGGCTTGATCCTCGGTTATGCCGACGGCAAGCAGCCGCAGGGATCGCTCGGACAGAAGATCGGATCACTCTACCGACTGGCCATGGACTCCGTGCGCCGCAACCGTGAGGGCGCGAAGCCCATCCAGCCCGTGCTCCAGCGCGTGGCTGCCGTGAAGAACGTAGCTGAATACCAACGTCTGGCTGCCGAGCTGGACCGCCGCGGCCAGGCCTCGATGCTCTTCGGAATAGGCGTGGGCGCTGACCTCCGCGACGCCAAGAACAACATCGTCTCCATCGGACAGGGAGGCATGGGACTGGGCACCCGCGACTACTACCTCAACGCCGAAAACGAGTCGATCCGCACCGCCTACAAGGAGTATCTGGGCAAAATCTTCCGGCTGTCGGGCGTTCCCGAGGCCGACATCGACAAGGCCGTCGCCGGCGTGCTGTCGATCGAAACGAAGCTGGCCGAGAAAAACTGGTCGAGCGTCGAACTGCGCAACATCCCCGCCATGTACAACCCCACGAAGAAGGCCGATTTCGAGAAGGCCTACGACGCCATCGACTGGGCCGAGTACTATAAGACAATGGGCATCGGCGATTTCGAGCAGATCATCGTGACAACCCCCTCGGCCCTGGCCAACGCCAACGAACTGATGAAAACCGCCCCGCTGGAGGAGATCCGCTACTACCTCGCCGCACAGTACATCGGCGCAGCCGCCAGCTACCTGAGCGACGACTTCATCAACGCGTCGTTCGACTTCTTCGGCCGCGTGATGTCGGGCAAGCAGGAGCAGAAACCCCGCTGGAAGCGCGCCATGTCGGTGCCCAACGGAACCCTTTCGGAAGCCGTCGGCGAGATGTACGTGGCCAAGTACTTCCCCGAGAAGGACAAGGCCCGGATGCTCGACATGGTGAAGAACCTGCAAACGGCCCTCGGTCAGCACATCGCCGCCCTCGACTGGATGTCCGACGCCACGAAAGCCAAGGCGCAGGAGAAACTCGCGGCCTTCACCGTGAAGATCGGCTATCCCGACAAGTGGAAGGACTACACGACGCTGAAGATCGACCCTGCGAAGAGCTACTGGGAGAACATCGTCGAGGCCAACGCCTGGTATACGTCCGACAACATTTCGAAACTGGGCAAGCCCGTGGACAAGGACGAGTGGCACATGTCGCCCCAGACGGTGAACGCCTACTACAATCCCACGACCAACGAAATCTGCTTCCCGGCCGCCATTCTCCAGCCGCCGTTCTACAACCCCGACGCCGACGATGCGGTGAACTACGGCGCCATCGGCGTGGTGATCGGCCACGAGATGACCCACGGATTCGACGACCAGGGCCGCAATTTCGACAAGGACGGCAACATGAACAACTGGTGGACCGACGAGGACGCCGCCGCGTTCAAGGCCAAGACGGACATTCTGGTCAAGCAGTTCGACGCGATCGAGGTTCTGCCCGCCAAGGAGGGACAGCCTGCGATCTTCGCCAACGGCGCATTGTCGCTCGGCGAGAACATCGCCGACCAGGGCGGCCTGCGCGTTGCCCGCACGGCCTACCGCAATTCGCTCGCAGGCAGGGAGGCTCCCGCCCTGATCGACGGATTCACTCCCGAACAGCGTTTCTACCTGGGCTACGCCACGCTGTGGGCCCAGAACATCCGCGACGAGGAGATCGCCCGTCTCACCAAACTCGACGTGCATTCGCTGGGCAAATGGCGCGTGAACGCCACGCTGCGCAACCTGCAGGATTTCTACGACGCCTTCTCGATCGCCGACGGACCGATGTTCCTGCCCGAACAGGATCGCGTAATCATCTGGTAACCCGCTTAAGAAGCGGGTTTCAGGGGCGGTGCCGGGCCATTCTGGCTTACGATCCAGCTCTGCGCCCGCCCGCTTGAGAAGCGGGCTTCAGGGGCGGTAAACGCCCACCGGAATCACGCCCCGGTCCGGAACGCTTCATTCAATAAAAAAGACGGCAGGGAGTTTTCCCTGCCGTCTTTTTCGTCTCCGGGCGGTGCAGCCCGGCTTTCCCCGCCGCGCGCCCGGTCCGGCGGCGGAGAACCGAAAAACCGGGCTTCGAAGCATCCATTTTTCGCTTTTTCTTTTAACTTTGTGCTAAAGAAGAAACGATGACCCGACATAAGGCATATACGAAAATTCCGTTTGCGGCGCTGTTTTTCGCCGCAACGCTGATTTCTCCGGCGCTCCATGCCCTGAACATCCCGGACTACCGCTTCCACACCATGCCCGAGACCTCCTATTACGGAGGCATCCACAGCATCGCCAAGGACAGCGTCGGGCGTATGTGGTTCAGCGGCTACGACGCCCTGTTCATGTACAACGGCACGTCGTTCGTACGGATGACCGACCTGGTCACGAACCTCTTGCCGAATTCCTACTGGTCCTACGGACAGGTGATCACGGACAACCGGAAAGGCCTGTACGTAGGGACTAACCAAGGGCTGCTGCGCTTCAACTACCGGAAGCTGGAGTTCGAATTCGTTCTGGAGGGCAATATCGGCTCGGTCACAGCGAACAACGACGGGACGGTATGGCTGATCCGCAACAACGGCATCGAATCGTTCAGCCCCGAACGGCTGCCCGCCGTGACCCGCTATCCGATGCCTCCGGAGATGTCCGCACCCGGGCGGACGCTGACGCTGGTGTGCACGAAGGAGTACGTTTACGCCGCGTCGGGCGGCGATCTCTACCGCCTGAACCGGGAGACCGGGCAATACGTCCTCTTCGCATCCGTCGGCGGCGGCAGCTGCGTGATCCGCGACGTGGTGGAGTGCAACGGGTCGGTATATGTCCTCACGCTCATGGACGGGCTCTACGAATGCGACGGCAACGGCAGGATCGGACGGTATTTCCGACTGCCGCTCGAATACGAGAAATCCGCCGGCGCCAAGGAGCTTCACCTCGATTCGCAGGGCATCATCTGGGTAGCGACGCAATCGGGACTGCTGCTGCTGGAGCCGCTTACCGCCAGCACGCAGCTGCTGCGTTCCGACCTCCACTATCCCTACTCCCTGCCCAACAATTCGGTATGGTCGATCTTCCCCGATCCCGACGGCGGGATATGGGTCGGCACATACGGCGGCAAACTGGCCTACATGACCTTCGCGGACAACGGCGTGGACTATTTCAAAGCCACGCCGGGAGGGCTGAACCATCCCATCGTCAGCTGTTTCGAAGAGGATTCGGAAGGCAATCTCTGGATCGGAACGGAGGGGGGGGAATTAACCGCTGGGACCGCCGCGACGGACGGTTCGTCTATTACACGCAGGAGAGCCGCTGCGGCCTGACGTCGAACATGATCAAAAAGCTGTGGCACGACGGAAACGACAGGCTGCTGGTCTCGGCGTTCAACGGCGGAATGCGGGTCTTCGACGAACGGCAGGGACGTTTCTCCGACCTGTACATGAACCATCCGGCCTCGGGACAGCCTTTGAGCGTCTATGACTTCGCCAAGGAGGGCGACCGGGGCATCTGGCTGACCGACCCGGACGCCGAGCTGATGTACAAGGATGCGAGTACGGGACGCGTGGAGACGGTCCGGCTGACAGACGCACAGGGAAACGCCGTCCGCATCCATATCGAAACGCTGTTCCACGACGAGCGGGGCAACCTGTGGCTCGTCGGGCACGACGGCGCATACGTCGTCGATCCCGCCACACGGCGGATTCTGAAGCGCCATTACATCGCAGAGGCCCCCTATTCGGTCAACAACCTCTGCTCCTACTGCGTCACCTCCGACTCCGACATCTGGTTCGGAACCCGCGGCGGCGGGGTCAACCTGCTGCGCCGCAACGGCAGTTACGTCAATTTCAGGGACCGGAACGGCGAAGGGCTGGAGGGCAAAACAGTCTTCGGCATCCTCGAAGACACCCCCTCGAAAGATGTCTGGTTCAGCACCAACGACGGGCTTTACTATTACGACCATACCGACGGGGTGATCCGCAAATCGCAGATCGACATCCCGAACCGCTGCGGGGCCTACTACGTGCGGGCTTGCTACAAGACCTCGAAAGGCGAAATGCTGTTCGGAGGGACGGACGGCTTCATCCTCTTCACCCCGGGAAAGATCAAATACAACGACCAGAAGCCGAAAGTCTATTTTACGGACCTGCTTATCAACAGCCGGCCGGCCGTGCCCGGCGCCAAGAACTCGCCTCTGGAGAAAGCCATTTCCACGCTCTCCTACCGCGGAGGCGAGGGCGACGTGATCGAACTGTCGCACCGGCAGTCGAATTTCGAAATCCGCTTCTCGGCGAACAGCTACCTGAACGCCGAGAAGAACCAGTATGCCTACCGCCTGCTGGGACACTCCGAAAGATGGTCCCTGCTGCCGCAGGGACAGAAGGCGGTGCAGTTCTTCAACCTGCCCGCCGGAAACTATGTCTTCGAGGTCAAGGCGGCCAACAACGACGGCCTGTGGGGCGACGAGGTTTCGGCGCTCGGCTTCAGGGTGCACCCCTCGCCCTTCCTCTCCCGCTGGGCCTACCTCGTTTATGCGGCGCTGCTCTCGGCGGTGGCCTACTTCATCTGGCGGTATTTCACCAACAAGAAGATTTTCGAACAGCGGCTCGAACTGGAGCGGATCAAGGAACAGAACATGAAGCAGCTGACCCAGGCCCGGATCAACTTCTTCACGAACATCTCCCACGACCTCAAAACTCCGCTCACGCTGGTCGTCGACCCGCTGAAACAGCTCAAGGAACACCTGCCCGCCAATGCGCCGGGCAATGCCTACGTGCACCTGATCGAGAAGAACGTGGGGCGCATCCAGCGCATGATCAGCCAACTGCTTCAGTTCCGCGAAATCGAGAGCCAGAAGATCACCCTGAACCGCCAGCCGGGCGATCTGATCCGCTTCATCGACAGCATCTTCTCGCTGTTCGAGTTCTACGCCAACAAGAAGGGGATCGAAACCGGCTTCAACTCCCAGTATGAAAGTTTCTACACCAAGTTCGACCACGACGTGATCGAAAAAATCTTCACGAACCTCTTCTCCAACGCGATCAAGTACGCCTCGGAAAACGGCTATGTCGGCGTGAGAATCTACCCGGCGCGGCAGGACCAGCGCCCGGAGTCCGCTCCGCCGGCCGCCGGCACCGAATACATCGCCTTCACGGTCACCAACACCGGGGCGGAAATTCCCGACGACAAGAAGGAGGCCATCTTCGAATCGTTCAACCACCTCTCCGACCGCCGTCCCCAATTCGAGAGCAGCAGCGGCCTGGGACTGGCCATCGTCAAGGAGCTGGTCGGCAACCTCAACGGAACCATCACCCTCCGTTCGGGCAACTCGAAAGTCGCGTTCACGGTGGTCCTGCCCTTCACGCTCAACGCCGAAAAGACCGACAGCGCCGCCGAATCGTACGAATACACGGTCTCCGAAATCGACAACCTGCTGACCGAATCCGACGTCATGGCTCCCAACGACCGGCACGACCGCAAGGCGTGCAACATCGTGGTCATCGAGGACGACCCCAACCTGCGGAGCTACCTCGAACAACGGCTGTCGAAACACTACAACGTATACACCGCGGCAAACGGCAGCGAAGGCATCGCCAAAGCGGAGAGAATCTGCCCCCAGATCGTCATCACCGACCTGATGATGCCCGAAGCCGACGGCTTCGAGGTATGCCGCTCGCTGCGTTCGAACATCAAGACCAGCCATATCCCGGTGATCATGCTTTCGGCCCTGGGCAAAAACACCGAAAACAAGATCAAGGCGCTGGAATGCGGAGCCAACGTGTTCATCGACAAGCCCTTCGATATGGATTTCCTGCTCAAACAGGTTGCCAACCTCATCCGCACCCAGCAGGAACTCAAGGAGCGTTACAGCAAGAAGTACATCGCCGAACCGTCGAAGATCACCATTTCGTCGATGGACGAGGAACTGCTGAAAAAGGCGATGAACTACATCGAACGGAACATGGACAACAGCGACTACAACGTGGACTCGTTCGTGTCGGACATGTCGATCGGACGCACGCTCCTCTACCAGAAGATCAACGACATCACGGGCATGTCGATCAAGGAGTTCATCATGGACGTCCGGCTGAAACGGTCGGCCCAGCTGCTCCGGGAGTCGGACCTGACCATCTCCGAGATCTCGGTCCTGACGGGATTCGCCAATCCCAAATATTTCAGCATCTGTTTCAAACGGCATTTCGAACTGACCCCATCCGAATTTAAGAAGAAATCCTGACGCAAACCGCACGAAAGGAGCCCACCGAACCGGCTATGAATATCTCGTGCTTTCGTATCCGCCGGAGCAGCGTCCGCATCTGCCCGCAGAAACCTTCCCGCCGTCGCCCCGCGCGACCGGCAGGGAGGTTTCATTTTGTCCGGGCGGGACTCTTCGCAGGTCTGCGCAGCGCCCGCAGCGCCCGGATATGATCCTTTTTTTTACCCCTCCGTACGAAATGGAACCATTTCCGAATAAACGACGCCCATCCGGTCGCCCCGTTTTATTGACCTTTGCAATACGGGGTCCGAAGTCCCCGGCGTCCGCTTTTCCTTCGAAATACATAAAAAATTTAAAAAATTAAAACCTGAAACCTATGAAAAGATGATCGGAAAACCACACCAGGCGACGAAGTGTCTCCCGCCCCTCCAGACAATCCCTTTATAACGGAGATACAAGCACTAACCAAAAAGAAACCTTTTATGATAATGAGCATGTACAAAAAGCTTATAGGCAGCCTGACGATTTCCCTCTTATTCCTGCTGTCTGCAACACCGTCGTTCGCCCAGCAGAACGACGTCAAAGTAACCGGTAAAATCACCGACGGAAGCGGCGCCCCGCTGGCGGGAGTCGTTGTCGTGATAAAGGACGGCAAAAGCAACAACGGAGCCGTATCCAATACGCAAGGTGTTTATGAAATCAAAGTTCCCGCATCCTCGACGCTTCTTTTCACCTGTCTGGGCTATACCGACCAGGAAGTGAAACTCGGCGCATCGAATGTCGTAAACGTGACGATGACCGAAGACGCCCAGTCCCTCGACGAAGTGGTCGTCGTGGGTTACGGTACGCAGAAAAAGAAAGACCTCACGGGAGGTCTCGCCGTCGTCAGCAAACAGACGCTGGAAATGGTCTCGACCAACAACCTGATGGACCGTCTGGTCGGCCAGGTCGCCGGTCTGAACATCACGACCGGCAACGAAGCGCCGGGCAGCAACCAGACCCTGCTGATCCGCGGCCAGAACTCACTGACGGCCAGCAACGACCCGCTGATCATTCTCGACGGCATTCCCTACTCGGGCGGACTGGCCGACCTCGACCCGAACATCATCGAGAACATGTCGGTGCTGAAAGACGCGTCGGCCGTGGCCATCTACGGTTCGCGCGGCTCGAACGGCGTCATCCTGATCCAGACCAAGCGGGGTTCGCAGGGCGATTTCCATGTCACCTACAAAACGAAGCTCGCCATCGCCGAGCCGATGCAGCGCATCGAAACCATGGGTCCCAACGAGTTCATCCGCCTCAAACAGGACATGGGCCGGCTCAAGAACAATTACAGCGGCGAGCAGCTCGATCCGCTGGTAGGTTCGATTATCAGCGCCAGCGAGAAGGTAAACTACGCCAAGGGCATCACCAACGACTGGCAGGACTACGTCTTCCGCACGGTCTTCACGATGGACCACCAGCTGAGCTTCCAGGGCGGCAACGAGAAGACCACCTATATGGCCTCGGTTTCCTACCTGGACAACCCCGGCGTGGTTTACAATTCGAATTACCAGCGCACGAACGTCTATGCCAGCATCAACCAGAAAATGAACGACTGGCTGTCCGTAGGTCTCACCACGCAGTTCGTGAACCGTGAGACCGGCGGTGCGACGCCGAACCTCGAACATGCCATCAAGCAAAGCCCCTACGGCATCTACAGGGACGAGACCGGCGCCTACTACGAGGAGCCGATGGACTACTCGAACCTGCCCAACCCGATGAAGGACGTCAACGCCGACCAGAAACGCACTGGCCGCAACTTCATGGCCAACGGGTTCCTCGATCTCAAACTTCCGGTCAAAGGGCTCTCTTTTCGGTCGCAGTTCGGCTACAACTACCGCAGCCAGATGAACGGAACCTACTACGGCCGCAACACCGTAACGGGTAAGAAAGTCGACGGCCGCGCCGAGCTGGCCAACAACCACACGACGGACTGGACGTGGGAGAACGTGCTTAAATTCGACCGGAATTTCGGCAAACATCACATCGACTTCACAGGTCTCTTCTCCATGCAGGAGGCCCAGTATACAGCCGCTTCGCAAAGCGGCGAAGGCTTCGTAAACGACGACTCGAGCTTCTACCGGATGGACGGCGCCGAGAACAAGATCGCCATCAGTTCGTCTTTCTGGAAAGAGAACTTCGTTTCGGGCATGTTCCGTGTGAATTACGGCTTCAACAGCAAATACCTTCTGACACTCACCGGACGCGCCGACTCGTTCTCGGCCTTCGCTGAAAACCACAAATGGGCTTTCTTCCCCTCGGCTGCCGTTGCCTGGCATCTCGGCGAGGAGAGCTTCATCAAGGACAACGCCTCTTGGATCGACATGCTGAAGATCCGCCTCTCATACGGCGCCAACGGAAACAACGCCATTTCACGTTATCAGTCGCTCGACCGTCTCTACTCGACCAATGGTGTCAAATATATTTGGGGCGACAACAGCGACGCCGCCAACTCGGCCTACCTGCCGAGCGACGGTATCGGCAATCCCGACCTGCGTTGGGAGACCACCTATACGGCCAACCTCGGTATCGACTTCCAGTTCTTCAACGGCCGTCTGGGCGGTACGATCGACATGTACCTCTCCAACACGCACGACCTGCTGATGTCGCGTACCGTTCCCATTATGAACGGTTACAGCAAGATTCTCTACAACGTCGGCCAGACCCGCAACAAGGGTATCGAACTGACGCTCCATTCGCAGAATATCCGCAAGAAGGATTTCAGGTGGGAGACCGACTTCACCTTCTCGCTCAACCGCGACAAGATCGTCGCGCTGCGCGGCGACGGCAGAGACGACATCAACAACAAGTGGTTCATCGGCCAGCCGCTGTCGGTCTACTACGACTGGAACATGATCGGCATCTGGCAGGAAGGCGACGAGTTCACGTTCATCGACAAGGACGGCAAGGAGGTGGCCCACCAGACCGGAGCCACGCCCGGAGCCGCCAAACTGGAGGATGTCGACGGCAACGGCGTCATCGACTCCAAAGACCGCAAGGTGATCGGCAGCAAACAGCCGAGCTTCACGATGTCGATGGGCAACCGTTTCTCCTACAAGGACTTCTATTTCTCGTTCCTGTTCAACGGCGTCTTCGGCAAGTGGATGACGGACAACGTGGCCAACATCTCCTCGTATACGTTCGGTTCGGGCAACTACATCCACGGCGTGAAATACTGGACGCCGGAGACCCCCGACGCAGAGGTCGTTTCGCCGGGTTACCAGGCCTCCTTCAGCCACGGCTACTACAAGAAGCTCAACTACGTGCAGCTGCGCAACATCACGCTGGGCTACCGTGTCAATCAGAAATTCGTCCGCCGGATCGGCTTGAGCGCCATCGACGTGAATTTCAGCGTGAACAACGTCTGCGCCTTCTCCAACATGCGCCAGATGCTGAACTACGACAACACCTGGTTCGCATCGTTCCCGACCGCCCGTTCCTACGTACTGGGATTAACCTTAACCTTCTAATCAAGACCTGACTATGAAAACGATGAATTATATCAAGATCGGCATCGCGAGTTCGATCCTCTCGATAGCTGCGGGCTGCACCTCCTTCCTGGAAGAGGATCTGAAAAGTTCGCTGGCCCCCGACAACACTTACACCAGTTCACTGGGCTTCGAGGTGGGAGCCACGGGGCTCTACGCCATCGCCCGCTCGGAATACAACACCTGGGGTGAAAACGGCGCTTTCATGCACAACGGCGCCTGCGCCTACGAGGTCCTCCAGATTTCGACCGACCTCTGCCGCATGGGAACCGTCCGCGACGGTTCGCTGGTTCCGTTCGCCGAAATGACGCTCAACCCGTCGACGCTTTTCGTCGGCTCGTACTGGAACTGGGCCTACAACCTGATCGCTTCGGCCAACGAACTGCTGATCTATTCCGAAAAGAACGACAACTGGGACTATCCCACCGACAAACAGCTTTACCAGGCCGAAGCCCGTTTCTTCCGGGCTTACGCCTACCGCACGCTGGTCTACCTCTACGGCGACGTGCCCTGGGTCGAAACCATCCAGAAGCCCTTCCTGCTCTCGTTCTCGCGCGATCCCAAGATCGAGGTGCTGGGCAACATCATCAAAGACCTGGAATTTGCCAAGACGTACCTTCCCGACAATCCCGACAACGTGAAGGAGGGCAAGCTTACGACGTGGGCCGCACGCCACCTGTTGAGCGAAATGTACCTGCTGCGCGGCGCCGAAGGCGACTATAAGCTGGCCGAGGAGAATGCCCAGGACGTGATCGACTGCCCGTATTACAGTCTGATGAAAAGCCGCTTCGGCAACGCCAAGAACGATCCCGGCGACTATTTCAGCGACATGTTCGTCGAAAACAATCAGAACCGTTCGGCCGGCAACACCGAGGGTATCTGGGTCATGCAGTTCCAGTACAACACGGTCGGCGGCGGCACGAATTCCGACGACTGGACCCGCCGCGCCTGGAATCCCCAGTACCACGCCATCGACGGATTCGCACTGGCCGACTCACTCGGCGGCCGCGGCCTGGCGCAGATCTATCCGCTGAAGTGGTGGATCGGCGTCAAGGGAACCAACGCCACGACGGCCGGAGAAAAGGAGGGTTTCCCCGGGATTCAGGAAAAAGGCATCTTCGAAGACGGCGACATCCGCAACTCGGAGTACAACATCAAGCGCAACTGGTACTACAACAACCCGCTGACGCCCAACAAGCTGGGACAAAAATGCCCCATCGACGACAAATCGTGGTCGCAGGCCCAGCTCTTCCCGGCGCTGAAGAAATTTTTCTTCGGTAAGGAGGAAAACCTCCAGCTCACCGGCGCATACAAGGACCGCATGAAATTCCGCCTGGCCGAGACCTACCTGCTGTTGGCTGAAGCCTACCTGCGTCAGGACATGCCCGATAAGGCCGCCGATGCCGTGAACGAAGTGCGCCGCCGCGCCAAAGTGTCCGACGTTTCCGACGAGGAGATGACGATGGATTTCCTGCTCGACGAGCGCATCCGCGAACTCTACGGCGAAGAGAGCCGCCGCTTCACGCTGATACGCACGGGCAAGCTGCTCGAACGCGTGAGAAAGTACAACCCCGAGGCGCGCGACCTCATCCAGGATTTCCACGTGCTGTGGCCCATTCCGCAGGCTATCCGCGACGCGAATGTCGGCAATTTCCCGCAGAATCCCGGATATGAAGGTTACGAAGGCTAAAAACCTTCGTCCCCGCCTCCGGGCGGATCAGACAAGAATGTGTCCGGCAGATTCCGGACCGTATCAGCAACCACGAAAAAAACAGTTATGAAAAAGATAAAATTTGCATGCAACCTGTCGCTGCTGACCCTTTTCGCACTCGGCCAGTGGGCCTGTGAATGGGACCCGTACGAACACGACAGCGACCCGGTCCGGGAAACTCTGGAGCTGACCGCCTCCGCCTCCCAGATCGCTTTGGACGAAAACGACCTTTCGGCTACGGTACTGACCTTCGACTGGACGCCCGCGCGTCCGATGCCCGACGAGTATCTGGTGTCCTACACGACCAAACTGGACCTGCTGAACAACAACTTCGGTTCGTCCACCGCCATCGTGACGAGCGAAGACGACGGCATCTTCAGCCGGAGCTACACCTCCGAGCAAATCAACAACTGGGCTAACGAGCGCTGGAAGGTGCCCGTAAACAAGACCTTCACGCTGGCGTTCCGCGTCATCGCGGAGTATGCGGGCGGCCCCACATACGAAATGCCCGAAGTGCGCACCGTGGAGGTGACCGTAACCCCGATCAAGGTCGATGTCTTCGATGCCGACAAGGTGTCGCTTTCCGGCACGGCCATCAGCAGCGTGACGGAGATCGAAAAGACGGTCGAGAATGCGAACCTCTATGCCTGGTACGGCGAATTGAGCATCGGCGAGTTGCAGATTCCCGTCGAGCTGGAGGGTCAGACCTACTACATCGTTCCGAGCGACGGCAACGGCGCGCTCCGCGACGGGGAGCTTGTCGACGTGAAGATGACGGAAACCCCCGTTTCGTGGAATATCCCGAACGCTGGCAACTACCGCCTGCTGATCGACATGGAGAACAAGCAGGTGCGCATCTACTCGTCGGCGACCGACCTGAAGCCGCTGTCCGTCACATTCCACCCGAGCGGAGCGGAAGCCAATCCCGAGGCAACGATCGAAGTGCTCGATCTCTACGCCTACGGAGCAGGTACGGGCTGGGGCGTGCGCAAACTCAACCTGAAGCAGAGCTTCGCCGACCCGCAGATCCTGATCTATGACGCCGAAGAACACAACGGCACGAAACTTTCCAGCGGCATGAAGTTCTGCGTAGCCCAGAATTTCTCGGTCGGCGATGCGGATTACAACCAGAACAATGCCTATTGCTTCACCTGTCCGCTGACGGCAGAAGGCAAGAAGCAGAACCTCACGCTGACTCTCGGCAAGGAGGGCGAACTGCACGGAGGTGTAGACAAAGCGACGCGCGACTCGTATTACACGATCCCCGCTTCCGACCTGCTGATCTTCGATCTGCGTCACGGAACGATCCTGGCCCGGAACAAATAACGCCGGACCGCACGACTGAAAAATATTGCCGTATCGGAATGGAGACTGGGTTCCGGCCGACAGGAAGATACGGCAATATTCCATTACAACGACAATCAATCGTAAAAACAGCAACATGATACACATGAGAAATCTGATGACCGGCTGTCTTCTGGCAGCATTTCTTTGCGCCGCTTCCTGCGGTTGCTCGAAGGACAACGGCGGCGGCGAAGAAGGCGGCCAAGTTGCCGGTGTGACCGTAAAGCCCGCCTACAACAAGTCGGAAGTGCTGCACAACCCGCTCAACGGCTGGGTGATGTATGTCAGCGCGGACTACGATCCCTCCTATTTCGACAAGGAGATCTACGTACCGCTGCTCGGAAAGAACGTAAGGGTGGCGGACTACGCTTCGGCCTGCTATATCCGCACGAAATGGTCCGTGCTGAATCCCGCAGACGGGCAGTACGCTTGGAAAGACCCCGATTCGAAGGTTTACAAACTGGTTCAGAAAGCCCGGGAGCTGAAACTCCCCATCGCTTTCCGCGTTGTGGTGGACGGACGTGACCAGGGCGCCAATACGCCCCAGTTCGTCTACGATGCCGGAGCCGAATACGCGATGTCGGAGCCGAAATACCCCGACCGCAAGACCCCGATGCCGCAGGACCCGATCTTCCAGCGCTACTACGAGAAGTTCGTCGCAGCCCTCGCCGAGGAGTTCAACGATCCGGAATACACCTCGTTCATCGACGGCTACGGCCTCGGCAAGTGGGGCGAGGGCCACAGCGTGGCTTACAACAAGGACGACGTATCGGCTGTCGATGAGAATACGGAAACGGTGAAGCGCGAAGTCCTCGACTGGATCACCAAGCTCTACGCCAAACACTTCACGAAGGTTCCCCTGGTGATCAACTACCACCGCGTACTGGGCCATCCCACGAGCCAGGGCACGGCAAACCCGAACAGCGAAAGCCTCGTGGCCCTGGCCATCAGCAACGGCTACTGCATCCGCTCCGACGCCTTCGGCATGAACAACTCCAGCTGGGGTTACAGCACCTGGGAGAAGGCAATCGCCGCACAATGGCGTTACAAGGTCCCCATCATCATGGAGGGCGGATATATCGTCAGCAGCCACAGCTACTGGAACGACCCGGCCGGCTACCGCCAGGGACACCCCGAAGATGTCCGCCAGGGCGAATTCGACTCCTCGGCCGAAGCCCGCGTCAACATGATGGACTTCCGTGTCGGCCAGGAGACCGAGTCGTGGTTCAACGATGCCTTCAGCCTCGTGCAGCGCTTCGTCTCCGAAGGCGGCTACCGTCTCTATCCCGACCAGGTGATCGTTCCCGACCAGGTGAGCGCAGGCAGCCGTGTCAAGGTCGCTTCGCGCTGGCGCAACATGGGCTGGGGCTATTTCCCGAACAACCTGCCGCAGTGGAACTACAAATACAAGGTGGCCTTCGCTTTGATCGACGCTTCGGACAAGGCGCAGAAGGTCTTCGTCGACAAGGACTGCGAGCCTTCGACCTGGGTCGAGAGCAAGCCCTTCTCCTACACCTTCGAAACGCCGGCCGTCGATCTTCCCGCGGGGAAATACACGTGGGGCATCGCCATCGTTGACACGACGAAGGAGAACCGGCCTGCCATCCAGCTCGCCGTAAACAACGAAAAGACGGCCGAAGGCTGGGTGAAACTGCACGAAGTACAGATCAACTAACGCCTGAAAAACCATGAAGAGGGTTGCATTGCTTTCCGCAGCGCTGCTGCTGTCCGTCACCGCCTCCTTCGGGAGCGGCGTCCTGGTCGAGGCCGAGAGTTTCCGCGACAAGGGCGGGTGGGCCGTGGACCAGCAGTTCATGGACCAGATGGGTTCGCCCTACCTCATCGCGCACGGCATGGGCAAACCCGTGGCGGACGCCGTGACGACGGTCGAATTCCCGGAAACGGGAACCTACCGGGTCTACGTCCGGACGTTCAACTGGGTCGCCCCCTGGTACGACGGGGAAGGTCCCGGAAAGTTCGCCCTCCGGGTCGGCAGCCGGAAACTGTCCGCGACGCTCGGCTGCACGGGCAGCGAGTGGATGTGGCAGTGCGCCGGAAAGGTCTCCGTCCGGAAAGGTCCGGTCAGCGTTTCGCTGACCGACCTTTCCGGATTC
>ENA-ORRN01000523-ORRN01000523.1-human-gut-metagenome-genome-assembly--contig:-NODE-523-length-30504-cov-3.470984_pt1 | contig 30504 bp, 47 predicted proteins | sample MGYA00242174_ERZ509132 | MGnify/ENA primary metagenome ERZ509132 (study PRJEB26280, sample SAMEA2338671) | human gut metagenome | biome: human gut; feature: human-associated habitat; material: faeces... | reverse complement strand
CCGGGATATGCCTCACGTCCGGGTGGACGCTTAAGAAGCAAAGAGAGTGTACGGTATGCAGCCGCATGCTTGGTTAAGTCATCGTATACTACCAGCACGTCCTCTCCATTCTCCATCCATTCCTCTCCGATAGCACATCCGGAATACGGAGCAATATACTGTAACGGAGCAAGCTCACTGGCGGTTGCTGCAACGATCGTTGTATACGCCATAGCGCCTGCTTCTTCCAGAGTCTTAACAAGGGATGCAACGGTAGAAGCCTTCTGTCCGATTGCGACATAAATACACTTCACACCCTGTCCCTTCTGATTAATAATGGTATCAATGGCAATTGCCGTCTTACCGGTCTGTCTGTCACCGATGATCAACTCACGCTGTCCTCTTCCGATGGGCACCATGGAGTCAATTGCCTTAATACCTGTCTGTAACGGTGTATCTACGGATTTACGTGTGATAACACCGGATGCTACTCTTTCAATCTTACGATATTTATCTGTCTGAATCGGACCCTTGCCATCAATCGGCTGTCCCAACGCATTCACAACACGTCCTAACATGTTGTCACCTACAGGAACCTCAACTACACGGCCGGTTGTCTTAACCTGATCGCCTTCGCTGATGTTTCTGTGGCTTCCGAGAAGTACTGCACCTACATTATCCTCTTCCAGGTTTAAGACCATGCCGTAAACCTCTCCGGGGAATTCCAGAAGCTCACCCTGCATTGCGTTATTCAGACCATGCACACGGGCAATACCGTCGGCTACCTGAATAACGGTACCAACGTCTGACACTTCAAGATCTGAAGCGTATCGTTTAATCTGCTCTTTGATTACGGAGCTGATTTCTTCCGGTTTCAAATTCATTGGTCATACGCACCTTTCTTTATTATTCACAGCCATTTCATGCCTTCACAGCTGCGATGATTCAAGTCACTTAACAGAAACTGTATCCTCACAGTTCCTACAGCTGTACCCTGAGTAACTGACGCTGCAGCTCGTACAGCTTTGCTTTTACACTGCTGTCCACAACACGGTCTCCGATGCGGATCACCATGCCACCGATCAGGTCATCTTCCACCTGATAATGCATCTCCATCTTCTTAAAATGAGTGGTTGCAAGCAGTCGTTCTTCAATTTCCTTCTTCTGGGCCTCGTCAATACCACATGCTGTGGATACATACGCAACTCCGATGCCTCTTTCCTTCTTCACTTCATCAATGAAATAATCGAGAATGGCATCGATTTCCGGATATCGGTCCTTCGCCACAACAATGTGCAGGAATCCGAGTAATTCCTTGGAAATATGTCCCTTGAATACCTCTTCTACGACCTTAAGCTTTTCTTCCTTAAGGATCTTGGGATGGTTCATGAGTTTTCCGAAATCCGGATTGGCATCAAGAATTTCTTTTAAGGATTCAATCTCCTGTAAGAATTCCTCTTCCTTTCCTTCTTCCACAGCCAGTTCGAACAAAGCCTCTCCATATGTTTTCGAAACTAGCTTTGCCATGTACTCTCACCTATTTCCTTCAAAGTATCATTAATCAGGCTCTCCTGTACAGTTGTATCAATAGATGCCTTCACTACCTTACCTGCCATCATGGATGCAAGTACTACCATTTCGCGCTTCATGTCATCAGCTGCCTTCTGTTTCTCCAGTTCAGCTTCTGTTCTGGCTCTCTCGATAATGCCTGCCGCTTCTTCTTTTGCATTCGCCACGATCTTATTCTCATTCTCAAGAGCACGCCTTCTGGCATCGCTTAAAATCTTTTCTGCTTCTTTGTCGATATCTTTCAGCTTATTTTCATACTCTTCCTTAAGAGCCGCTGCATCTTCCTGACTCTTTGCTGCATCATCGAGTTCATCCTTAATCTTGTCGGATCGCTTCTTCATCATTTCACGAACCGGGTTAAACAGAAAATAAGATGCGACAAGGAACAATGCAAATACTGCAATGATCATCAGTGCGGAATCCGCAAGGAGCTGAAAGTCAAGGTCGAACAATCTTGGTTCCATATTGAGCCTCCTTTCTTAAATTTATTAATGTAAGACTCTTATTTTGCCAAGGGCTTAACGAACAGCAGAATGATTGCAATTAACAGACCATAAAGACCGGTTGTTTCGGCAACGGCCTGTCCTAAAAGCATGGTAGAAGTAACGTCAGACTTAGCTCCCGGGTTTCTTCCAACGGCTGCTGCTGCATGTCCTGCTGCAATACCCTGTCCAATACCAGGTCCGATACCTGCGATAACTGCAAGACCTGCACCAATTGCTGAGCATCCTAAGATAAAGTTCGTGTTAAATTCCATTGTTGTTTCCTCCTTAATATAATCATTTAATTTTGGTTATTTCTGTTATGGTTCTGATGAGCCACATGCATCTGAAATGTATGTCATAGTCAACATACAGAATACATACGTCTGAATTGCTCCGGAGAACAGATCAAAGTACACATGAAGCGCTGCCGGCCATACATAGGCGATTTTGCTGAGCAGTGCATAAATCAGCGCCATAATTGCTGTTCCTGAAAGAATATTGGCAAACAGACGCAATGACAGTGAAACCGGCACTGCCAGGTTACCGATAATGTTAATCGGTGCCCAGATCGGCCACGGGTCGCACAGATTCTTAAGTACGCCGGAAAGCTTCTGGTATTTCAATTCATTGTACCGGATCAACGTAAATGAAATAATCGCCAATCCAAAGGTTACTCCATAGTCCGCTGTTGGCGGCCGCAAACCGAACAATCCGGAAATATTACTGAACAGAATAAAAATAAAAATTGTTCCGATATAGTTCCGGTATCTCACCGCATGCCTGCCCATAACACCGGCCGTCATCTTATCGAGCATTTCCACGATCAGCTCCACCACATTCTGAAAGCCTGTGGGAACCTCCTTGGCACGCTTTACCATATGACCTGCGGCAATGCAGAACGCTGAAATAATTAAAAACACGATCAGCACACACACATGGGTTGTCGTAATCCAGAGCGTCTGGCCAAACAATTCATAAGAGAATACTCCATGAATCATGAAATCGACGTCAGCTCCTCCTGACAACAAAATTCCTTGTCCCATCCTATATCACCTCCTTACATCTCTTCTTCCGGTATTTCTACCAAATCAGGTAAAATTTCTTCACCGTAAATCCATGTACTTACTTTCTTAGCAAAGAAATTGAGATAAGCTCCGATCTTAAGTCCCATGACTCCCGCAAAGGTAATCAGGGGATTCAATGTATCCGTCAATGCCACAATTACGAGTACAATCGCAATCACCACATAACGGATCATGTAATGAACCATGATTTTCTTCGCTGCACCCTGCCGCCCGAGGTCAAGCCCCCGGTCAAGTGCCCACCACATATCAACGGCACACACCGCCGCCGTGGCAATTCCGATCCACCAGGCTGCGGAATAAAGTCCTCTTCCCGCAAAGAAGAAAAGTATAAGCTGTCCGGCTATTCCAAAGATCAGGATTCCTGTCTCGAGTTCAAACAGACTACGGTTCATTCTTGTGATTCTTTCTTTCATCCGGCTTCTTTTTACGCTTCCTTCCACCATGCAGATAGGCAGACTCTTCGCTTCCTCTCTGGTAAACCTGCCGTGCAAACCGGTACACGTTGTAACCGCCCGCAACAGCTCCTATGAAAAATAAAAGAATCATAAAGAAGTCTGTTCCAAGCTTCCGGTCCAGCAGATTGCCTAAAAAGGCACAAATAAAAATAGGGACGATCATGTTAATTCCAAACTGTCCTATCATAGTCAATGCCTGAAATACACTACGATTGAACTTCACATTCTGCCCCTTTCTACCTGTCGTTTATAATATGTTACTTCAGAATCCGCATATTCAAACTGTAATTATGCAGTTCTCACATCACTTTTCTGAACTGATACAATTATACCCATTTTTCCCTTTTCTGTCTAGGAAAATTCATTGACTTTACATAGATTTAATAGTATTTTTAGATTATCAATTTTTCTTACCAAAGAAATCGAGGTGTTGTATGAAAAATCCCATCCTGTACCGTCGAAGAATTATCCCCGAAGAATGTATTCTATTAAAGGACGACCGTATTTTATTCTGTGATGAAGATCATATTGTGACAGCATGGAACACCCTCCATCCCAAGAAAGACCTGCATCACGGCTGGTCCTGTTACTTTCTGAAGGAGGGCTTTAAGGTCAGCCGGTTCTGCCGTGAGGACGGCTCTCTTCTTTACTGGTATTGTGACATTGTGGATTTTGATTACAAAGAAGACAAAAACGAACTGACCGTGATTGACCTGCTCGCTGATGTCCTTATTTATCCCGATGGATTTGTGAAGGTTGTGGATCTTGACGAACTGGTACAGGCCTCCGATGAGGGACGCCTGTCTACCGAAAACTTGAAATCCAGCCTTCTGAAGCTGAACAGACTCCTTACGATCATTTATGCAGGTGAGTTTCCGAAGCTGCGGCGTTATGTTGAAGAATTACGATAAACATTCAGCTTAGAGGATTACTTTATTTACTGCCAAGACCGTAAGAAAATGATTTTGCATCGTAACTGTGAAGGTACTGAACAGTTACGACTTTTCTTAATGTCACGTCTTAGTAATGATGTTTCAGTAAAAAATATGTCCTCCGATCTGCTGTCCGGTCAGACCCTCAATCGGGGTTCGGAAGAACAGACAGTTTCCGACCGTAGTCTGTCCACCCATTGCAGCATCTGCCGCCTGATAACAGGCACTCGTTGCATCATCCCGTGCAAGGGCAAGAGCCAGCCGTCCGGTGCTTACCGGTTCAAACTGCCTGTTCTGGTAAATCACCCCTACAATCGTATCCGGAAATACCGAACTCATGACACGATTCATAACAACTGCGCCTACCGCAACCTGCCCTTCATACGGCTGGTTTCCGGCTTCACAATAGATCAGGTTGGCCAGCAGATACCGGTCACCCTCTGCAAAGGTTACTTCCGAAATATCTCTCCATGCCGATCTTGCTGCCAGTGCGGACAAACGCCGCTCCTCTTCCAGCTGCTTCTGAATCTCCTGAATATTCGCATTCTGGTCGGCAAGCTGCTGTTCATATGCCTTGATTTCGTCTTCGGTCTGCGCCATATCACTCTGATATCCGGAAATCTTGCCACGTACACTGCTGACAAGACCGGATACCCGGCTCTGCTCCGCTTCTACCTCTGCTTTCAGGGCCTCCAGATCCTTCATTTCTTTCTGAAGTCTTGCTTCTGTTTCTTCTACTTCGATTCTGGTCTGCTTAAATGCCTCAAGCTGCTGCCGGTCATAAGCTGCAAGGCTTTCAATATATGCACTCCGGTTTAATAATTCTGCGTAATTTGCCGAACTGAATAATGTCTCCATCAGCACATAATCCTGACGCTCATACATGAACTGGATCCGCTTCTTCATCGCTGCATACTGATCGGCTTCAATCTGCTTCGCTTCTTCCAGCTCTGCCTGTGTTTTCTCGATTTCCTCATTCTTTGCAGCAATCTTTCCTTCGAGATTATCAAGATTCGCGCTCACTTCCTCCAGATTATCGTTGAGGTCACTGAGCTCTCCCTTAAGCCCATTCGTGGTATTCCGCAGACTGTCCAGTTCGTTCTGGCTTTCCCCGATCCGGTTTTCCGTATCCTTCTTTTTTTCCTTTTCTTCCTTAAGCTTCTGCTCCAGTTCTGATACCTTGTCCGCATATACCGGAAGAGAAGGATAAACGCACGCCAAAAGGACAATTGCCATAATTCCGGCAATTGTCTTCCGTCTCCGTTTATTCATTTTGGGAAAGCTTTTTCTCAAAGTAATAAAACCTCTTTCGTTAATCTTCCAGCTTTGCGATTCTGCGGACGTGGTTTTCGCCTTCGGAAAATTCGGTGTTTAAAAAGGTCTCCACAATCTCAATGGCAAGATTCTTTCCGACAATTCCTCCTCCGAGAGCCAGCATGTTGGCATCATTATGGAGTCTCGTCATCTTTGCCATATAGGGATCGGTACAAAGTGCACAACGGATTCCAGGTACCTTATTGGCTGCAATGGAAATCCCGATTCCGCTTGTGCAGACTACAATACCACGATCACACTGTCCGTCTGCAACCGCTCTTGCGGCTGCCTTTCCAAAGTCCGGATAATCACAGGATTTCCTGTCAAAACATCCAAAATCCTGATATTCATATCCCTTCTCCTCCAGATACTCTTCAATCTGGCATTTCAGATCATAACCACCATGATCACTTCCTAATGCTATCATAGGCTCCTCCTTTGAATCTATATTCTCTTCACAGGCTGATCACCTGATGTCCTGCTGCCTTCAGCAGACGGTTCATCGTAGCCTGTCCCAATCCGGTTTCTGCAAAGGACTCTGTAAAAATAAGCTGTACCTCTTCATCATCCATCTGCCGTAACACTTCAAACAAATGATGTGCGATTGCCTCTTCATTCTTACGGCTTCCGAGACTTCTCTTCACATCAGCCTGATACTGCTCTATTGTTTCATCGGTCGCAATAACACCCGTTTTCAATCCCTGTTTATGTCCTTCTGACAGCTTTTCATTGATGCAGGCAGTGACCTTCTCCTGTGGACCTTCCACAATCGTAAGATTCCCCTTCGGTGCATAGTGGCGGTATTTCATGCCCGGCGCCTTCGGCGCCTCCTTAGAGGATGCATCCAGGATCGTCCGGTCTACATCGACATTTCCGATCACCTGCGTCATCTTTTCCTGTGTCACATATCCCGGGCGGAGAATCATCGGCTCTCCCCCGGACAGATCAATAATGGTCGATTCCAGTCCAATAGCAGAAAAACCGCCATCAATAATCATCTCTACCCTGCCATCCAGATCTTCAATCACATATTTCGCTACCGTAGGACTCGGTCTTCCGGAACGGTTGGCACTGGGTGCGGCAATGTATCCCCCGGCTGCCCGGATGAGTGCTGCCGCAATTTTATTGGAAGGCATCCGCACTGCCACGGTAGGAAGTCCACCGGTGGTTGCCATCGGTACGCATTCTGTCTTTTTGAAAATCATGGTTAACGGTCCCGGCCAGAAAGCATCCGCAAGAAGATAAGCGCTCTCAGGAATCTCTGCTGCAATCAGCGGCAGTGCATCCATATCCGCAATATGGACAATCAGCGGATTGTCGGACGGTCTGCCCTTAGCCGCATAAATCTTTGCAGAAGATTCGGCATTCAATGCATCGCCACCAAGTCCGTAAACTGTCTCTGTCGGGAATGCAACCAGCCCGCCATCCTTCAAAATCTGTCCGGCTTCCTGTATCGCTTCTTCATCGATATGATCTTCCTTTATCGTTACTACTTTTGTATTCATGAAAACATGCCTCTCGCCTGACTGTAACTGTTACCACAGTAATTATTCAGGACTCTATCTGAACAGTTACAATTTACCACATTTCTTCTGTTTTGACTAGTACAGCGTTCAAAAATTAACCGGACCAATCATGCAGAACGGTGTACCAGATTGTATTTATATAACAATACCGATTAACTTGCTATATTAACAGAAAAAGACACCTACCTTAGTAAGTGTCTCTAATATGCTGCACAATCCCCATGAAAATCCGGAAGGCCAGCCGCTCTTCATAAAGCGGATCCGATAATTTATCAGCTTCTGCTGCATTGGAGAGGAAACCACATTCCACAATAACAATGGGTCTTGAAGTCTTCTTTAATAAGTAGTAACTGGTATTTGCCTTAGCCTCCCGCTTATTCTCCGGATCCAACTGCTTCAACTGTTTCTGTATCGTTTCTGCAAGATCTTTACTCACTTCACTTGTTCCATAATAAAAAACCTGACCACCCTTTACATATTCCTCAGAGTAACTGTTCTGGTGAATACTGACCACCAGAATAGGATCCGCTTCCTCAATGACTTCAATACGGCGTTTCATATCCTGTACCTTCTTATTTGAGGTATTCTCATCATACAGTCCCCCGTCTTCTGTTCGTGTCATCACGACTTCATACCCATCCAGTTCCAGAAACGTTTTTAAAAATTCTGCAATTTTCAGATTGATTTCCTTTTCCTGTTCCCCGTGGATTCCGATTTTCCCCGGATCAATTCCGCCGTGTCCGGCATCAATTACAATAACCTTTTTCTTTTCTGCGACTACCTGCGTTGATGAGGTATGGATAAATAACGCTCCCTCTTTTGATATGACAAACATGGATAACATGAGGATTCCCAACATAAGCAGCTGTAGAATCTTCTCACCGCGTTCTCCGATCTTTAGCTCCATATAACTGTTCTTTCCGAAGGTATTTCTATATATTTATGCACTTCTCATAAAAGAAAGTACCAGGCATAAGGAACAAAAAACCAAACTATTTATCCAGATACTCTTCAATTACATCCCAGATGTCCGGAGTTTCATAGCCAAGCCTCCAGCATGCAACACCTCCGATATTGTAATTCTGCATAACATTAAGCTTCACACCAATGGATTGTGCATCTTCCAGCCATACCTGATTATAGGTATCTCCATCCATATATTCTCCGTAGTTCTGACAGGTTTCTTCATCCCATACGGTTTCAATATTATGAGCCTTGATATATTCCTGTGCCATCGCCATGCCTACTGCCTGGCTGCTTACGTCCGTACCTGTCGTAGACCAGATTCTTGTATAGAACGGAACCGCATTGATAATCTTATTAGCCGGCACCTGTTCTACGGTCTGCTTAATACCTTCCTCCACAAAATTAATGGATGCAACGCTTCCTGCTTCCGCACTGCCGGCATAATGTTCATCATATCCCATGATGATCACATAATCTGCCACAATTCCCTGTTCCTTACGATTATAATGATTGGTATAACCCGTCGGAACATAATTATCAACGGACAGCACAATGCCATTTGCACGGCACGGTATGGACAGCTCACGGATAAACTCAATATAATGCTCTCCACAGTCCAGGCTGATCTGCTCAAAGTCAACATTGATTCCATCGATTCCATACTGCAATGCCTCATTGACCAGATTGTCAATCAGGGTCTTCCGATGTGTTGTGGAAGACAGGATGCTGTACATATCAATGCTGTCCTTATATTCAATATTTTCAACCAGTGCCCACACTTCAAGGCCCATGTCATGTGCCTTGTCCACATACTGCTGTGTAGCAAAGCTGATAAAATTTCCTTCATTATCATTTAATTTAAACCAGGTCGGGGAAATCACATTCAATCCCCTGGTATTCGCCACATATTCCGACAGGGTATCATTTCCTGCCGTTCCGGCAACTACATGCCATCCAAGATTAATTTTGTGGTCTCTCGTAACACTGGTGTATTCCGGCTCCTGATAATCATTGACCGGAATCGGAAGCTCCGGTGCAATATCACGCAGCCGCTTGTTCTCTACATAACCAATGACAGCATCTGCCGTCTTTACCTTGGTCCAGGTTTCCATCTGTTCCAAAACGATCACCTTATCATTTGCTTTCACGTCTTCTAAGATCTCGCTCTTCACACCGCCCAGACGACGCACTTTCGTATCCTTCTTAATATATCCAATCTGTCTCTGATCCCAGGAAGTGTATATCTGCAGACGATTCGGATCGGTGAATGCTTCATATGAAAAGTTGGAATACTGCTTCACATAGTCCAACGCCACATACAGAGTATCCCCTACATAGCGGGAAAGGATATAATCGAAGCTTTTGTTCTCCTCCCCGATACTGACTTCGCTTGTTCCGACAACCGTTCTAACAATGGCTTCGGGAAGTGTATAAAGCAGAAGTCCTTCTCCTGCGTCCTCATAAAACCGGTCATTAAAAAGCTCCTGGGCGGTACTTAAAGCCACATAATACGTACCGTCTAACAGCTTCGCTCTCTGTTCAATGATTTCATCCTGCAGAACGATTGCGGTATCCGTCTCGTCCTGTATTGCATAAATTTCATTCAAATCCGCACGTTCTTTTGAATAAGAATATCTATCAATAATCTTACCCCCAAATGCTATGCCAAACACCACTATAATAAGGACGATGGCAATTAACACCGGAATAATTTTTTTCTTCATGTATTTAACCTCCAATCGTCCTATATTATAGCAGACTATTCTTCTATCGTCATTAAAATTTTGCTTCAAATGTTTTGTTATAAGGGGGTTCCAAAATCATTTTTTACTATTTGGCATATTAATATTCTAAAGGGTCTAAAGGGATTGTGTCAGAAACCGGATCCATAACCGGTTCAGAAATCAGATCATATCGGATTTCCTTAACTTTTCCTGTTTCATCTGCAATATAGTCTGCCATATAAGCAGCATCCTCCTTAACACATTTCTTCATAATGTGATCCGTGTCTGACGGATTCCCATCGAGGTATAACTTCACTCCGGCTTTCTCATATTGCAGAAGGCGTTTCTTTACAGATGATAAATAAGCTTCTTTTTCTGATAACATACCATTCTCCCATCTGTCCGGAATTTAATTAAAAGACCAAAAGCACCGTGATATGCATAAATAAATTCCAAACTGATTATACTTTTTAAATCTGACGATAACTGAGTAGGTAAGATGCACCGGATAAGTATCCTTTTTATTACTTTCTTTGAATGCTTATACGAGTTTGAATTATAATTGGTGTATTTACTGTGACGAATATTCGCGACTAGGCACACAAGCCTAAGAGACCACCTGCATCTGCTTTTATACAGAATGTATTGTGCCAGATGCGGGGCATATGTTGCTAGATCATCATTTCAATATTAATTAGTTATGAATTTTGTCATGCCTCCTCCTGATACAGATTTATCCGGAAGCATCTTACGAGTTATATTATGGTTGTTTTTACCAAATTTGTCAATAGTTATTTTGAAATTTTTATTTATTTTTACTAATCCATTATATCCATCTATTCTTTGATCGGAACTTTTATCTGAAAGTATTTGACCTTGATCATCAATTTGTCGTCCTAATTCAAAAGTATTAAATGAAAATAGTAAAGAGTCTATGTCTTGATTATTAATTTCAATAACAGGAACTGTTCTTTTATCATTTTCAGTATCTACTTCTTTTTGTGTTTCTGTTACATTACCACCAGATAGTCCAGCTTCAACAACTTCAACTTCTGTTGGTTCTGTTTGATTTAATAATCTTATAATATCATCTTCAGTATATTGTGGTTTTGTATTATCATAATTAGATAATAATCTATAAAATCTTTGTTTGGATTCATCTGTTAAATTATCTACGATAATTGCATTATCATTAATGTTTACTGAATTAATTTCATTTAATTGTCGCAACTTATCGAGTACTTGTTGGTCTATTGTATCATAAATAACAATACTCCATTGCTTTTTATTATTATCCCATTTAAATATTAATGGCCTATTTGGATCTATTAAAAAGATATTACCATTATACTTTATAATAGGTGTTTTTCCATTTTTTTCTCTATCATTATATTCAAATAATCCTGCTATATATAATAAATCTCCAAATTTATCTTTTAATTCATCATCTGTATAATTAGTATTTGTAGGAGGTACTGAGCTTCTTGAATTATTATATCCATTTTCATCAAGATAATTTCCACTATTAAATTTTATTATTTCACTATTAAATAAATTAAAATCATTTCTATAAAGAGCACTTGAATTTACAGCAACAACATGTTTAAATGAGCCATTTGGATTATTTAACTCTTTTAATATATCAATAGCTTCATCTATAGTTGTTTCATCTAATTTGGCAAAAGTCCAAGTTTCGCTATCTTTGTTAAATTTTGCTACTCCTTTTGAAGTTATAAGATAATAATTACCATCATGATATACTACTTTTGTAGTACCTTTTTTTGAAGTTTGATTATCTGTTCCAATAAAATCAAATGATTTTATATCCGCATTTGCAACTTTTGTTTGTTTGAATAAATCACCAAAAAATCCTTCAAGTTGTTCATTTGTAAAACTTACAGCTCCACTAGAATCGTCCTGTTTATTATCTATTTTCAGTCCAAGAATAGCTCCTTGATTTAATGACTTTTTTGTTTTTGTGGGAGGAGTTGGTGATTGATTTGATGTAGTAATTGTTCTAGGTGTTAATTTTGGAATTTCTTTATTTGAAACAACTTCAGTTAATATAGTTTTTCTTTTATTTGCATATTTTCTAATCTAACTAATTGGAAGTGGCTCTTGAATTAATTCTTCTGATTTTTTATTAATAAATCTTATATCAACACCTTCCTTTAAAGTCGACATTGGTACAAATAATAAACTTCCTTGAGTAGATCTTGTTATACCTGTATATATATTCTTTAAATACTGTTGTTTATTATCGGAATCCGTTTCTATAATATAGTATCTTGATTCCAGACCAAGAGCGGAACTTCCTTTTTTAAAATCTACTTTATCTTTATATTTATCGGTTTGTAGGAATTGATATAATTTTGAATTTTCATTATCATATATAAATCCTACTTTTTCACTATCTTTTAATGTTGCAAATAATTTATCAAGTTCTTTAACAATGCCTTCATCGATACCGTCATTTTTATAATTTATAACCTTATCTCCCCACAGACCTTTTTCGTCTTGGTAAAAATTGAATTCAAAAGTTTCTTTCTATAATTCAGAATTATTCATAAATGCCTAAAATCCAATAGTATTTATTGATTTAAGCTAATTATCACTCCTCATTATAACTCCAAGTTTTGGAGAATGAATAAATTCTGCTGCAGTTAATCCTACTCTATATCGAACATTACTTTCTAACGGTATATATGCTTCAATTCCTTGCTAGTCGAAATCTCCTGATGTTATTACAGAAATACCATGTTTTCTAGCATAATCCATAATAATATCCATATCAAACGTACTGAATTGTTGAATCTCATCAATAATTATTAAACTAAACGGATTCATATCTTGCTTTGCTTCCATTGTAGAAACAAACTACCCTTGTTCATTTAACTTATATTGAGATTTATCAACTTTAAATGAATGTGTACTCTCATCATATTCAAGTTCTTTCCAGTTTGGATTCATTCGTTTCATGAATGTTTCCTTACCAAATGCTTCGCCATTTTGAATATCAATAGATGCTAAAATATCTTCTGCTGATTTAATCGAACCACCATGTACAACAGCCACATGCTTTAATGGATCTTTTGATTCAGAAGAATATTTTTTTAACATTTTTACAGTTACAGTATCTATTGCCTTTGTTTTTCCAGTTCCAGCAGCACCCTCAACTAATGCAAATCCATCATATTTTGTAATACTTAATAAAGTTCCTAAAAATTTATCGCCACTATAATTCTTTGATTTTGAATATATATCATAAAATTCATCACCCAAAACTTTCTTTTTATCTTCTTCTGATAAATTTTTAAATTTATTTATAACAGCATTATTAAATGCTTGACGCATTTTGCTAAAAATATCACAATTAACTATATTTGCAAATTGATTATAAATACCAAGTTCCTAAGTAATTAATGGAGCTATAGGTTTTTCTGCTTCTGGATCTATAACATCTTTGTATAAATTATAAAACCATTCTGATTTTACAGCAGTTCTACCTGTAATAAACCAGAAAAACTCTCTATCTGAAATATTTTCCGTTTCTTCTGTAAGAAGTCCTTCTCTAGTATCAAAAATATCTAGCTCTTCTATAAAGTCCTAAACTTTATCTATATTTTTATTAAATATATCAAAAAGCGCATTTTCTATATTTATTTGTTCTGAAACATATTCTTTTTCCTACTCTTGAGTAAGAGTTAACATATTTTCATCATTTGCCTTTTGATGCAACTAGCTATTTGTTACTATACTTTTTAATTTATCAAGATCTTCCCAAGAATCGAATTTCTTTTTATCAAGAATAGAAACTATATATCTTATTTTATCAAATATTATTTTATTAAATTTAAATGCAACTCTATCTTGCAATTGTAATTTTTGCCCTCTATTATAGAGGAAAAGTCTTTTAATTGTAAGCAATCTTTGATAATTTGTTTCTATATCCTATAATAATACCTAAGCAGTATTATTATCTATTTCTGCTAATGGTTTATATGTGTCATCACCAAGTTTTTTGGCAACTTCATTTAACGTTGCATTAAACCCAAAAAGATTATTAAGACCCGCATTATCTGTCTATGCCCCTTGTATCGCCGCTTTATATAAAGATATTAATTTTAACGCATTATTTAATTCTTTATATAAATTATCTGATAATTGAAGATTTTGTAAATTAAATCTATTATTATCTAATATTTTTTGTACTCTTTCAACTAAATCTGTAAGTTTTATAGATTTTTGTCCGACGGCAATTGCAAACGAATCAAGATTCTCTTCAAATGGAGTTCTATTTAATTTAGTTATTTCATCTAAATAATCAAGAAAAATATCACTATTATCTAAATTATTAATTGCATATAATGTTATCTTATGTAATGCATTTTTTGTTATTCTAGTAGCATATCCACGTTCTTTATATTTATCCAATATAGATTTTAGATTTTCCTACAAATATGTATTAAACTGCTCTCGCATCTCTTCAGCTATATTAGATTTCCACTTTTTTAACTACTATTTTTCTTCTTCTGTTGGATTTGATTCGTCAACAAATTTCGGTTTTGTTGATTCAGAGTCTTCTTTTATTTTTTTTAGTAAGTTAAATAGTTCATCATTAAAAAATATATTATGAAGCTATGTTCCTATTTTGTCAACTTCATTACTTTCTAAATCCTATGATAATTTTGAGAACCATTCTTCATCATCTTTAGCCTCATAATTAAATAAATTTGATAAAAAGTTTTCATATTTTCCAAACGCCTCTTCTTCATTCAAATATTTTTCCCCATGACTCCGTATAACATCACTTGCATTTTTTGCTATATCGAAATACATATCTGATAATACTTGAAATCTTATAGAACCATCTAAATTATTAAAATTTTTCCATTCATCAAGTGCTTTTTGCTTTTCTTCGTCATTTAAATCATCATATTTCTTATTGAATTTTCTTTCAGCATATATCGCAAAAATAGGAGAAGTAAAATTACCGCTCAATGCTGTTGTCATTTCAAATAATGATTGTTGTATAAATTTAAAAGCATACTTACCTTCTTGTAAATCCTTTATTTCTTTTTGGATTTTATTAACCTATTCTTGTTTTTCCTATATTTGTTTATTTATATTTTCTTGCGATGGAGTTGGGTTTTCATCATCTTTTTTAGCATTTCTCTTTTCCTTGTCTTCAACAACACCATTATTATTTGTATCTGCTTTACTGTTTTCAAGTACTTCAAGTTCTGAAGTTGCTTTTACAAGATCAACATATAATTGATTATAATGCTATAAATATGCTCCAGAAGTAACAGAATCGTGTAATGCCATAAATCGTAAATCATTCATTGTATTTATATCAAGAAATTCATTATTTGATTTTGCACCATTTGCTGCAAGAATATTCTTAATCATTTCAATTTGAAGATTTAATGCTTTATGTGCACCTAAATTCTGGTTATCATCTTTTGTTCCTTGTTTCCATACTTTCTATCCATTAATAACCTCAAATTCTGTTGCAGAAAGATTTGGATTTCCAAGAATCTATTTGTTAGCATATTTCATAAAATCGCCAAGTTCGTTATTTCTTGTCATTCTTATGATTTCCTGCATAGCAGATTGTGGTGTATAGGATAATGCTTGGTGAATTTGTTTATAATTAATTGCTACATTTGCAACGCCACCACCAATAAAACCTCCTATAGCAGACATTCCATATCTTGATACAACATCATCAATATCAAATTTTCCAGAAGATACGTCATAACCAAACGATTTCATATAATCGTCATCTCCCTATAACCAAGAAGATATATTATGACAACTTCTCATAAAATCTGCAAGTACCTCTTCTGAAGTCTCTTCTGTAGCTTCTCCAAGAGCAGCTGCAAAAGTTGCTTTTACTGTTTTAGCTCCAGTAACGCGAACTCCAGATACTATATCCTTGCCAAACTATATCATTTTCTAAACATATGCTCTTTTTGCTGCTTGTGTAGCTACACTACCATATTTATCGGCTATAGATTTTAATGCTTCATTTTTATTTTTAAAAAGTGCGTTTGTTATTGCTTCTGCTCTATATCTACCAGCTCTTAATTCTGGTAACACCAACTCTCCAAGACCTGTACTTAAAAGAGCATATTCTGCTGCAGCATATCCTATTGTAAGAAGCGCAGCATCTGTATCAGACGCTCCAACATTTTTTGCTTCTCCATATATATCTTTTACTGTAATACCAGTCATATATGCTTTACTGATTGCTCCGGATATTTTTTGCGATCTATTTATAATACTTTTTAATTGATCCTATGCAACCTACGCAGCTCTTTTATTTAAAGCAAGTGATGCTTCTGCTATTTTATTTATATCTTGTGTAGATCTTGTTAAATTTGCTATTTTCTACTAGTTGAGTTTTGTTATATTTTCAAGAAGTTCTCCCTATTTTTTCATTTGACCAGCCTCAGACATTATATCTTCACCAGATACAAATTGTGAGCCTTTTTCAAAAATCCAACGTTGTTCTGCAAGCTAAGCAACAGAGTCTCCAATAAGATTTATCATATTTTCAAGACACCACACATTTTGCTATGCATATTCAGATTTCGCAGTTTGTCTATTAACAGAAGAAGACCATCCCTCCATTTCATTAAACAACTTATTATCGCTACCAGCAGCTATTTTACCAAGAGTTCCAAGTAATCCTATAGATTGCGTTAAAACACTAAGTCCTCTAAAAAATCCTCCGACATATGGAAGAAACATAGATCCTACAAGTACCGTATTTTTTAATGTTGTTTTAAATCCATTTTGCTCTTTATCATCAGAATCGAAAATATCAAAACGATTTAATGCTGACCCATCCTTTGTAAGAATATTCATTTTATTTAATACTTGCCTTCCATAAGGATCTCTACCATCGAGTCTTTCATAATAAAAGTCTCCTTCTGGACTAAGTTTTGGTTCTCCCTTTTGGTGTATTGTTGATTTACCTGTAATAGGATCTATTTCTTCAGTATCTTTATCATAAGTAGCAAGTACAAGTGTGTCAAAAAAATACCCTAAAAAATTGTCATTTGGAGCAGCTCCCCATTTAGCTTTATTTGGGTCTTTTTCCGCTTCAACTGGATTTAAAAGTACTTTTCTATCCTATGCTAGTTCCGATATAGAAAATGGAGATTCTTGAACTTTACCCAATTCAGTAAGACCGGAGGTAGAGCGATATGGATTTATAGTTTTATATGTTGTAAAATCCGGGCCTTCCTTTCGTTGTTCTGCTGGTGCAAAGATATTATCACGATGATATACGGCTGCTTTCTCAACAGATTCATTATAATCAGATGTTGCCATTTGATTATAAAATATAGAAGCTGTATTATAAAAATTATTAAATTTTACTTCATCAAATTGCCCACTATCATTTTTAAATAACTCTTGTACTTTTTCACTTCTTTTATAAGTATCTTTATCTTTTAATTCTGTATTACTAGAATTTAATCCTGCAGATATTAAATCATCATAAGAAAAATCCTAGTTCTATACCATATTGGTAAACAAATCGTATTTTTTCTCGTCCATTGTTAATATATTCTACTATCAGTCAGCTTTGCATGCTTTTGAGATGCTTGTTGCATTGCTTCGATATCATTAAATTGATCTGGGCTCATCTTTTCATTTGCCAACGAAGTATTAACGTCAGTCTTAATTGGAACCCACAACTCTGTACTATATATACCATCGAATCCCCAGAATTTATCAGGAAATTGATATTTTGGAAATTTACTTTTCATGACCTATTTGAATCCATTAACAATATTTTCATCTTCAATTTTTGAAACCAAATGACCATCAACATCATCTCCTAATACATTTGTTGTTGTTTGGATATTCATTACTCCAAATCTTCTCCAAGTATTTCCATTTACTTTTCCATCCTAAGTATATGCTTCTGGAAGTCCCTCTTCTCTGTATACTTTATTTATTTTATCAATATTATTTATAATTTGATTCTAATCATTAATATTGATTCCCATTTCTTTAAGACGTTTATCTGCTTTATTTTTTGCAGCAACGGTTTTAAAACTTAAATCCGGGACAACGTTTCCATTATTATCAATAATTGCCGGAAAATCAATAGATGCGATATTTCCGTCTCGTATAACAATCTCGTTCAAAAGTACTGGATCAATACGATGGCCTGCTATTGAAATATTTTGAGAGTCTAAAACAGAACTAAATGCTCCAGAAAAAACATCTTGAGCCAATGCGTTAGTGCCTAAATAATCGCCATCATTTGAAGTCAATGGCATTACTCTTGCTGGAGCAAGTACCCCGTTTCCATCTTCTGAATGTATATTATACATTACAGGATTTCCGCCTCCTATAACAAATTTTGTTGGTGCATTTATCTTTAACTTACCAGTATCAGAAGAACCATCCTAAGAACTTGTTCCATCTTTTGTTTTACCATATTTTACATCAAATTTATCAACTGTTTTCATTCCTCCTAACAACAAACTTGTAACAATTGCTTTTGTTGAATTTTCTTTTGTATTTCCAACTTTATATGCAGCCCAAGTTTTTGCATTATCTGGAATTAATTCAGAAATAGTTTGTATTGCCTATTGTATTTGTTTTACATTTGAATTGTGAACAACTGTAAAATCATATACGCCATCTTTACTATAAGAAGATAATATTCTCTATTTATCTTCTTTTGACAAATTATCTAAAGCCTCTAGTCCTTCTTTTACTCCTTTTTTATAATTTGAAACTCCGCTAAAAGAATATTCGGAATTACCTATTTCATTTTTTAAATCTTTAACTATAGAATTAAATTTCTTTATACTCATTGAATTATCAAGTACATTTGTATAATTCTAATCAAATGCCATAGCCAAAGTATATTGTCTAAGATTTATAAACTAGTCATTTGATATTACTTTATATGAATTTCTATCGGATAGATATGTTTCTACAGATACTTCTCCAAGAGAACCATCTCTTTTCTAATATAAAAGATTTCCTGAAGCAGAAATTGCAGGATCCGACAAAGCACCATCTTGCTTGGTTTGTTTTACAGCTTCGTCAAATACTGCTTTATTGTGCTCCATAGTTTCTGCTTGTACTTTGAATTGAGCAAAAGTCCTTAAAAGATCATCTGTTGTTGCACCAAGCATTTCTGATAATTTCATTGATTTAATTAATTGCGACATTGATACTTGCATTTCATTTGTAAGTCCTTTTGTTCCTTTCATTAAATCTATAATATCTTTTGATGAAATCATTTCATCCTTTTCCTATTTTGCGACTTTGGCAGGCATTTCTTCCACTGCCGCTCTCTATGGAGTTATTTGCGGAGATTGTGCTGCAGTATATTGTGCAAAATATTGTAGATATCCACCTTGATCGTATTTTGGTATTATTTTCATTTCAAAAATTTATTTTTAGGGATTAATATGCCTCCATTTTTATTTAGTATTGTACGATTTAGTATATTATCCAATGCCTTTTTCCATATATGTGAATTACTTGGTATTGTTTGTTCTCCAGTCGTAGACATATATACTTCTGTAAGATCAGCAGCTTGCATATTTTGTAAATTTTTCATCGCTCTTTTATATTCTTGATATTCAGGAGCAACAGCAAGCAAAGCTGGTTCTTTTGCAATCTATGGGTTTTCAGCAGCCCATGTATCAAATTTAGCCTATATTGCATTAATTTTATCAGTATATTTTTCTGCAACACGTCCAGCAATAACTTTCTGTATATAATCTTCATATTTATTTTGCTTGTCTACCCTGTCAGAACGTAATTGTTCTTCAATTTGTTTAAGATAAGTATCCCAGCTTTCGTGGTCTTTCATATTTCTAGAAGCATCAATACTTGCAAGTTGTTGTCTATATAATGTACTTTCATTAATATTTTTATCAGCAACCTCCTGTCTTCTTGCAAGATTTCTTTCTTGTAATTCTCTAGAAATTGCTTCAGTTCTCTATCTCTCTTGAACATCCGATGCTATACCTTTTTCATTATATTGATCGGCTTGAGATTGAGCCAGAGAGTTAGCGAGAGCTTGTTGTTTCCAATCAACAAAACCTTGATTGGCTATTCTACTTTGTATATCAGCTGCTTGATTTGCAAGTGTTGATTTTATAGAATACGCTCCTTTAATTGGTGCATATGTTGCATAAGTATCATATTGCTTTAGAGTTGTTCCATTTCGTAAAATATTTGCATTTTTTCTATTATTATCAAGAGTTTTTATTAGTCTTAATAAAGCCAATGAGTTTTCTTTAGATTTATCATCATATGGATTTTTAATATTTAAATCTTCTATATTTTCTTTATCTGGAATTCGTTCACCTTCTTGATTTTGATTTTCTACTTTTTGTTCTCCAGATTTTGGAGTTAACATATATAAATTTGTAATATCATCAAATTTTATTTTATCATCTGAAACCTACCAACCTTCTGGAATATGATTATAATATTTTACACTACCATCACCAGTTGCAATTCCATATACTCTTCCAGCGTAAACATCATGCCCGATACCGTTTAATCCATCAGACCAAACAAATAATTTACCATTATTTGTTGGAATTTGCTTTTTAAAGTTTTCGTAATTAAAAGAACCATCTTGATTAAACCAATTTTTGGACTATTCTTTATCAGTTGCTTCATTTAATGCCATATATCTTCTAGCAAATGCTTCTGCTAGTTTTGGATTATTCATTAAACGATTTATCCAATTTTCATTCCAACTGACTTTATATAAGTTTTCGTCTTTTTCTTGAGATCCTTCAACACCTTCTACATCATATAATTTGTTTCCAGTAGAAATGTTATCTGTTGCAGCTTGATCTCCACGTTTTGCCAATTCATACTTTCCAGTTTCTTTATTCCAAACTCTTTTTAATCGATTTGAATCAAGTAAATCTTCATCATTATAAATTACTGCTTGATTAAAATCATCAAATCCACCATCTGGAAGTTTTGCTGGATTAATGCTACTGAGAAATGGAATTATTAAGCCGTTTGGTAATTTTATATTTTTATCTTCATTATTACCAACGGCAAGATTAAAATTTAGGCCACCACTTGCTTTTAACACGCCTCCATTTTTAGCAGATTCAACTTCAGAAGTATTATCTGGTTGTTGATACTTTTTATACCAACTCCCTTCTGTATTTCCATTTGTTTGATTAAATTCGTTTAATTTACTCTTTACTATATATTCAACATTACGAGCTACCTTTTTATATAATTTATTTTGTTTTTCATCCCAAATAAGGGCATATGGAGATCTGTTTGAATAATACATATATAATCCATCTCCTATTTTTGTTAAAAGATTTCTATATTTCATTGTGTTTAACACAAATGATCTAGATTGTGCATTATTCGGATATGCAATACGCAGTTTAGCGGCACCTGTCTTTTTTGCTGATTCAACTACATATTTCATATTTGATAAATTGATATTTGGATTATCATTCAATAAATCCATCATTCTAATAAGATCTTTATTGTTTATGTTTTTCATAATATTTTCCCAAATTTGAAAAGTATATTTTCCAAATTTTGGAGTATTCAATTCATACTCAGATTCTTGTCCAGTAAACTCAGGTATTTCATTTACCATAAAATTATTCAACATCTATTGTGGTGTTTGCTGGGCCGGAGCCTCTTGTACTGGTGTTTCTTCTTTGTCTGGTTTCGCTGGAGTTCCTTCAGTTGTAAAAATTTTATTCCACTGACCTCCATATCCAAATAATCTAGAAAGATCCAAATATTCATTTGATGAAATAGTATTATCGGAAATTGCTTTTTTCGCATTTTCAATATATTTTTGATATCTTGCTTTTGTTGGTTCATCAAGATTTTTAAAATCTCTATCAAAGTCAATTTGATCGAGATATTCTTTAATAGCATTAATTCTATTTGTTGTTCCTCTTTTTCCAGTTTTCTCGTCCAGAGGATCTAACTCTACAAAATCATTTAAATTAAAATCATCACTATTAAATACATAATTATTAAAATTCTTTCTAAATGCATCGTTTGAAAAATCAACTTTTCTTTTTTCTTCAGGAGAAATATATTCTTCTGACTTACCAAGTTGTGATTTTAAATAATATGTAACTTGTCCAAAAATATCTTTATTATCCAATATATTTTGGTCAGTAGTATAAAAATTACCATTTTTAATAGTAACCGTTCCATTTGCGATACCATCGAGCATATAATTATATGCCTAATTCAAAGCATCTCTATTTTTCTATTCATCTTTTAAAGCTGTTCTATATTCTTCCCAGCCGTCTCTAACACTTTCTTGAAAGTCTGACAGCTTATAATTTTTATCCTTATATTTGTAAGTTTGTATATTTTCCATTTTATTAAAAATAAAAATTGGGGAAAGTACACAATTATACTTCCCCCAATATATTAATTAAATTTACTTCTTAATTCTACGAACTAGGATACCACCCTTTTTAAATACTGGCTGACCCTGTTCCTCTCGTGGGGCTGCACCGCCCTGCTGTGACTGCTGGACGAGCTGTAGGAACATCTGCGCTCCCTGCGCCAAAAGTTGACAATCTTGCTTTTGAAGACCTTCTGCAAACATTTGAACAACTTGCATCATAGGATCTTCCTGGCCTGCTGGCTGACTTTCTTCAGCTACTGGCTAATTGGTTGCTTCCTGCTCTACAGGAGCTTCCTGTGGTGTTTCTACCGCACCGCCTTCTTGAAATTTTCTAGGTATAATTTTCATAATAATTATTAATTAAATTAAATTTACTATATAAATTTAATTATTTATTTTTATAAATCAAAATAAATCTTAATTTGGAGCATCTACATATTCTGGTTTTCTATTATTTTGTGCATTTATTTCTCTAAACATTTTTTTACCTATTTTTCTACATATACTATTAAACAATTCTTCATTGTTTTTATTTTCATCTGCTTTTTTTGCCCAAGTAATTAATTGTTTCGTAAATGCCCTTCTAAATATTCTTTCTCCACCATATAGCTCCATCTGTGAAGAACCATCTTGTGCAAGAATTTTCATAACTGGAGCAGAATCATCATCGAATTCTATATCATCTCCTTTTTCTACTCCACTATTAATATTTAATTCAAGCACATATTTTGTATTTGGGTAAGATACTAAAGTTTTGTTTTTTGGCTATGCATGATAAACATGCATTACATCCATATCATCGTTTATAAAGATAATATCCAAAGGTATATTAACTTTATCCATCCACATCGATGGTTGTTCATTTTCATTAAAGTAAAATAGCATGCCTTCATTTTCTGGAAGTTTTCGTATTCCTTGAAGACCTTTTTTCTTTTCTTCTTCAGTTTTTGCTTCTTTTACTTTATATTCTTTATCATTGATATATACAGTTATCATTCAACAAGGTTTTGTTGATTAATTAAAAAACCATTGTAAGCCTGCGTTGTATCATTCTATACAGGTGATTGTTTTTGAATTGAATCGGTATTTTGTAATTTATCTTTATCTTCATCTCCTCTGAAACCCCATGCGTCTATCCATGTATTATATCCTTTTTTTCCAATATTAAATATATATGGAGCTCCAACAACTCCTCCTATACCTATCAATGTTTTTTTATTTCTTCTAAAAAATCCAGGATTATTATCGGTATTTGGTGTTGTAGAATTTGTATTACTAGTTTCATTAAGTTTTCCAGTAAGCCTTTCTTTTGCAGTTAACCTACGTCGAGATGTATTTCCGGTATTTTGAGACGATGTATTACCAGTTGTAGTTTCAGTATTATCTCTTTGTGCTTCTGTACTACCTGCTTTCGCTTGAGTAGTATCTGCAGGAGCAGAAGCTACATTTATTCTAACTCTTGATACTGGCATTGCTTTTGTTGTAGTCCTATACTATCCAAGATGTGAATTAATATCTCTTCGTGTAGGCACAATAACTGGACGGAATATTCTTGTTGCGTCAGATTGAGCTACCATTGGATTGCTTCTAACTGCATATTTTCTTTCCGAACCGAATACTGGCCTTACTATACGCTCACCAGCAGCGTCTTTTATCTATTGCCAATGATTTTTTACCCAAGCGCCTGTCGCACCTGCACCAATAGCACCAAGAATATATGGTATAGCTGTTCCAATAGCATAGTCTGCGGTTCCTATTACAACTGGTATTGCCTATGCCTATAACAATATATCGATCATCATAATAATTCGTTTGTATTATCAATTGTTTTATTTAATAACTCATCTACCAATATCTAACCAGCTTTTGTTGCTACATCATCTTTTTCTTTTTGAGAAATATCTGAATTATATTGTTTTAACATTTTTTCAAGTTTCTAAGTCAATGATAATCTTAATACAATTTCAGATCTTTCAATCTCTGCATTTTGTACTATCTTTCCATTTTCATCTTCTGAAACAACAGGAATACCTTTTTTGGTAATATTCTCATCATTTTCCATATGATGAAGATTTTTATGCAAAGCTCCTTCTGGTATTATATTTAATTCTCCACCATTTTTAAATTGCTATGGTTTTAATTCTCCAGTTTCTAAATAATCTTTTATATTTTGGAATAACTATCTAGAAGTATCATCAAATAGCCATTGCTTATCGGCATTTTCTTTTGATTGATATTTTGATTTTCTTCTAAGTTTATCTGGAGCAAGCAAATCTCGAATAACTCCATCAATACCCTATGCAATATAGTCTTCATTAATATTTTTATCTATAAAATCACTAAATGAAGAATCTTTCTATTTTGCATCTCTGAATATCTTTCCCAATTCAGAATTCTAAAACACATCTCCTTTTTTATTCTATAAAAGATAATCTTCGAATGGTTTTAATACCTATTGATATTTCGGATCTGAATATCTAAAATGATGAATAGCATCTAACTAAATATCATCTATTGTATTTGTATCTGGATTAAATACTATGGTAGGAGTTTCATTTGGATTTTTTAATATAAATCCATTTTTGTATTTTATTTCTGGTTGTCTAATATATTCTATAGATCCTGCTCCTGTTTTTTCACTTGTATATTCAGGATCTCTATAAATATGGTATTCAGAAGTATTTTTAATTGCTGGCCATCTTTTTTCTATAATTCCTTTCATTTCATCTTCAGATGGATAAATAACAATTATTTCAGATTCCTATGGCTGCAATTTTGCTCCTTCTTGAAATTTCGGAACAACAGATTCTATTTCCGTTTCTGGAGCAATAGATTTAATTTCCATTTCTGGAACTACTGATTCTATTTCTAATTCTTGTGGTTCTAATTTTGCTCCTTCTTTTGCAACAAGTGTTCTAGGATTAAGTCCACCTTGTAAGTCTTGATTATATTGTATATTACTCAAACCATTGGCCTAAATTCTTGCTTCATCAATCTTGTTTTCATTGACCATATCAAGTAAGGCTTCATTTGCTATACCATACATATTAACAAGTCTATTTGCTTTTTTATATGCTCCATGTGAGAACGCACCATATTTCTTCCCTTGCTTTTTCCAAGCATCTATACCTTGTTTAACGGTATTTGAATACGAAGATTCTACTTTTGCAAGATCTTGATTTTCTTGGAAAGTTCTAGGGTTAAGCGTTGTAGTTGTTTTCCCAAATTTACCATTAATCATAGAAAGAGGTAAAAGAGCTTCTCCAACTATGTTACTTCCTAATAATGCGTCTGTAGTCGTCATTCCACTGGTACCATATCCAGCATTATTAAGAGCTTTAAAACCGGTATCTAAGCCCATTTTTGCGAGTCCAAAAATCTATCCAACTCCTGGAATTGCAGAAACTGCAGCTGTTCCTGCCGAATCAAGTATATCTAATGTAGAAGTAGTTCTGCCTTCTTCTCCACTATATTCTGATTTAGGTTTAATTGCTGCTTGAGCTGCTCCAAGACCTATTCCAGCTATATTTCCAACATTAAATCCAGAAGTCAATTTTACTCTTTTAGTAATATTTTCTACAATCTTTGGTATAATACCATTAACTATAGAAGAAGTAGCTCTTCCTCCAGAAGTATTTTGATTGAATATACTTGAAGTTACACCAGAAATAGCAACATCTGCCAAACCTCCTCCAGATGGTGCCTTTAAAGTATTACCGAGTATTTTTGACGCTGCAGCACCAAGTGCTTGTCCAGCAAAATCCCCAATTTTTGAATCTCCAAATAATTTATTTCCTAAAGACGATCCAAACATTGTAGATGCAGTACCAATTACTCCACTAAGATATGCATTTCCTGCTTTTTTTAGAGCAAAATTCCTTGCTTGTTTTCTTTGATTTTTGGCAAGATATTGCATTTGATATTTGTCAAGAGCAAGATGTGTGGAAAATGCAGGAGTGGCACCAAACGGATATGTTCTAGAAGTTCCAAGTAATTTAGATGCGTCTACTGTGTTTAATATAGGTGCCATTATGCTATACTTATTTGATACATTGTTAAAATACTATATATTGTAGCAAGTTGTTTACCACTATATCGTATTTTAATTTTTATATATTTATCTCTTATTTTAGCTTCCTTTCTTTCAGACCAAGTATCTATTGTATCTATATCATCTATAGTATATCCTTCTGGTAATTTTTCTATATTTGTAGATTTTATATCATATTGGTCTGTTGATTTTGGAAGAACTATTGGAGGTTTTTCCCATTCTTTTTCATTCTTTTCATTGAAAACAATTGATGGTATTTGAACATCCCATTGATTTTCTTTATATTGAGAATTTCCTCTTATTCTATTTTCTTTATCTATTGGAGTGTTTTTTACATGAATAGAAATATTATATTGGTCAGTTGATTTATTATGCGTTACTTCTGCTCCAGAAAGATTATCATAATTCTTTCCGTCGCTTGTTAACTATTTATATATTTCATACATATAATACTCTGGTTTTTCTTTTTTATAATATTCTGGGAAAACAAACGATTTATTCTATTTCTATAATTCTGTATTACTATATTTGTCATCATATTCTATTTCAGAACCTTGCTATTTCATTAACTCTCTTGTTGCTTCTTGGCGATAATATATATTCTTTTTATCTTTTTTAAAAGAATAATTATCTCCAGAAATTGTAAAATGGAATGATTCTGGTTCTGCATCATTTGCTATCATTTTTAAATTCTAGAATATTTTCTGTACATATATATAATCATTTACTACAAATTCAAATTCAAAAGGATGCGTTTCTCCATACCAAGTTGTTGGTTTTACATATTCATCTTTTGTATTTCCATGCTTCCACAAATGATTATCGTGTTTCCAGAATTCATTATCATCTTTTGTTTTCCTATATTCAAAAGAATACATTGTACTATCGATATTTACGGCATATGAAGGTATCCAAGAATAAAAAGTAGAAAAATCTCCTGTTAATATATTATAACAAATATTCCATAGTTTATTCTCTTTTGCATTCCAAAGAGTAAACATTACATCTGCTTTTTTAGCATTATATGTTGTTTTGATGTTTGAATTTATAATATTTACATCATATTCATTTGCTTTAAAAGGAATATTTTCCTACAAAAATTCTGAAATAACATGATCGGATATTATTTTTAATTGACTTCCATCTGTCATCCAAATTTTCTTTTCAGATGCATCTATGCCAAAAATATAATATGGAGTTAATATAACAGATTCTGGCCATTGACTTCCATAACTTTCATTAATCATTGTTATATTTTCTGGAAGTATTGTTTTATTATTAATAAATACGTCACCTCCTGTAGAATTTGCCATTAAAGTTCTTTCCTTAATAGCTAGCACTCCTACTCCATGCTCCATTATACAAACAAGATTATTACCAAAAGGAATTAATTTTGTTATTTCACCATATTGTTTTGAATAATCTTTAAAGTTTCCTAATTCAAATACTCTATATCCATTTATATTTAAATCTGTATTATTTACATTTGAATATAAAACTCTATTTTTAAATTCATTTCTAATATATGGTTTGTCTTTAAATCCACTAAAATTCTTTATTCCAAGATTTGTTCTAAATCCATTGTTCGAAACATATGAAGTTGGAATCTTTTGTCCTCCTTCTGCTGAAATTGGCTCTAAAGGATAAAATTTTCTTCCATGACCAAATATAGCAACTTCTTCTCTATTTGATTCATCTATCGTTCTAATAGATAAATTATTTGTTGACTTTATTTTAATTGTTATCCAGCTTCCAAGTTTAACTGCATTTATATCTCCTTTTTGAATTTTATCGTTTCCTTTATTGTCTTTTGGAACCTATGTTGAGCTGTAATTCTAGTCCCAAGTTTCTGGATATAATATTTTATCATTTGTAGGAGAAGATGCGTCTTGGAAGTTTCTATTAACTCTATGTGTAAATGTACACAAGAAACAATCTCCTCTAAAAATATCAATTCCTTCGTTAATATAATTTAAATTATCTTTTGTAAATTCTATTCTATTTGATATTGGATAATAAGCAGAATTATCATTAAAACGAATTAAAAGATTTGGATCTTTTTCTTTTGTAGAATCATAATTTAATATCGTACCTTTTGCATATATATTGAATGTTCTACTGTATCCTCTTTCTTTTTCTGTAATAAATTTATCAACTTCATTAGAAAATGGTGAAGCAACTATTCCGAGATATGGAGAGAAAATTCCTCTTACAAAATTGAAGTCATCGTCATTTTTATTTGTTCTATCATCATTAGATGCCCTTTTTCTTCGTGCAGAATGTTGTTCATTAATATAACTCGTTCTATATGCTTCTTGAGAATTTCCAGCTATAGAAGTAAAAATCGTATTATCAATAGCTACTGTTGGCAGCTCTTCTGTAACAGCTATAATCTTAAATTTTATATCTTTATTTAAATATATTGAATCATATGTATAAGGTTTTTTATATATACTCGTTGTATTTATATCTTCTTTATAATCATATACTGGATAATATAGCCTTTCATTATTTTCACTTCTAATAGGCATGCCTTGCTAAAATGGAGTATATTTAATAGACAATTCCTATCCTGTAAAGAATTGATTATAATCAACTTGGTTTACTTCAAACTCAGGGCATATAGCAGTTAATTGATTGCCATTACAATATTTATATTTATTATAAAAATGTAATACTTTAAATCCTTCTAGATTGTCTCTAGCATCATAATAGTTTGTCGTTAAATAATTTGCATAATATCCATGTGTCAAAAAGATAGAATCAGTTTTATAAGAATCAGTTGCTCCTGGAATAATAGGTAATGATCCGTTACTAACAAATTGGGTTTGCCCAGAATAATAATATTTGGTATTCTTTGAAAAAGCATAACCAGAATCTGGTTTTGTCCTATCTACAGATTTAATTGTAGCTTTTGTAACTTCATATACTTCTGTAAAATTTGTTGTTTTCAACAAACTATTTAAATCAGAATCGTTTTCTATTAACGTTTTTAATTGAATTTTAAAAATTTGATCCTGACCGTTAATTCCTGCATTTAAAACTTTATCAAATATATCAAATTCGGTATCTTTATTTGCTAATTTAAATTTCTGTAAGAAATCAGACTACTAAATTCCTTTTATTTCTAACAATTGTTCATATGCCGTTTTGTTTTCGTCGAATATATTTATACCATATTCATTTATTTTTTTTAACAAACTTTCTGTATCAAGTATGTCTACTGATTTTTTTAATATAGAATTCTTATATATTGTAAATTGTAATTTACTATATATATTTTTTGTATTGTCATTTGATCCTAGACCGTTAACCATATATCTGAAAGCCTCTTCAAAAGAATCAAAATTTGTTGGCCATAACAATGCTTCAGTTCCAGCTATTTTAGATAATACAAACTATCCTTTAATATTATATCCATTTTGTATTGTTTCATCATCAAGAATTTTCCAACTTATCATTTTTTCATCAATAGAGCAAGGAAGAATATTGTGTAATCTTAGAATATATTGATTTGTAACTCTCCTCTTCACGCTTAATACAAAAGTATCCTAGTATTCTCCAGGATTTGGAGTATGCAAATCTCTTGATTCTTCACCAGCTTGTGCTATAAAACTTTCTATAAAATAATGTGGAAACCATATCATTCCCGGATCGCTTTTAGATTGATAGCCACAATTCTTTGTTAAATAATTTGAAAATGATTCTCCAACAACAAGAGTATTTGATTTTACAGCATTAAAACTTTTATCATTTTCGTCTTTACTCCCATCAGTATATGGAAAACTCTTTGCCCAATATTCTACAATTGGAAGATGCGATTCTTTATCCCATGGCATTGTGAATCCTTGTGCAAGAATTGTTTTTATTCTTTTCTTTCTTACAATAAAGAATCCTTTTATTCCAAGTTTTTGAGTAAGATATTCCTATATTTCCTAATTAATTTTTACCCCAAGAGAATAAATATAATCGTCATTTGTATGATGATCCCATATAT
>ENA-ORRN01000520-ORRN01000520.1-human-gut-metagenome-genome-assembly--contig:-NODE-520-length-30606-cov-11.703970_pt1 | contig 30606 bp, 22 predicted proteins | sample MGYA00242174_ERZ509132 | MGnify/ENA primary metagenome ERZ509132 (study PRJEB26280, sample SAMEA2338671) | human gut metagenome | biome: human gut; feature: human-associated habitat; material: faeces... | reverse complement strand
CCACAACCCTCGGCCCGAAGGGCCGTCAAACTTAAGAACCTTTAGAACCCTCGGGGCCGGAGGCCCGTCAACCCTCGCGCCAAAGGCGCGTCCATGTAGAACCTTTTTCCTGTTGCCGTAAAATGGTATAATATCCTAAATAGCGGAAAAGGCGGTGGAACGATGGCACGGCGCAAAGGGCTGAAGAAATGGGACCGGATTACGGAAGAGGGCTGGCTCATGCTCATGGGAGATACCTCTGTTATGAGCCGTCTCATGATGGATATTTTTGATAGGCTCTACGATTCCACGGACCATATGGATAACGGCAAAAGCATTGCCGCCGCTCTCCACATGGAGTATCGGGCCCTGAATTCCGCTGTGGGATGGGCCGGCGGAAAAATCCGGGACATGGCGGAAAAGGGACTCCTTCCCCTGTATCCGGAAGAAAAGAAGGCCCGAAGGCCGAAGAAATCAGCGCCTCTTGTGCAGGAAAACCTGGAGAAGGAAGAAGAACCGCTGCAGGAATCCTCAGTCATGGCACCCTGGGAGTATGTGTTTGACGGGGTGGAAGGGGAAAATGGTACCTATTTCTGGATATTGAAGCCTGCAGCCGCCGCCGCTTTCGGTGAAATGAAAGAAGCCGGGGACCGGAGGATTCGAGCCATTTCCAAAATCCTGGAAGATGATAAGACCGCAGAGGGGCGGGAAGAAAATCTTTTTTCCAACCCCTCCGACACCTCGGTAAGGGCGATCCGGCGGCTTCTGGAAAAGGACCGGGATTTCCAGCGCAAATCCTTTGGCCGGGACCATCCCTGCTGTCTGGTCTGCGGAGCGGACCGGATGTCCCTCTTGCGGGCCTTTCCCTATGGGGAGAAGGAAGAGGGGGAGAAGGGACTTCTCTTCTGTCCCACCCATGGCGCCCTGTTTGCGGCCCATCTCATTTCCTTCAGCATGAAAGGGGAGCTTCTCGTTTCAGAGAGGCTCACGGAGAAGGAAAGGGAGCTTTTCCATCTGACGGCGGGGGAGAAGGCTCATGGACATTTTGTGCGGCGCCGCATGGCGGAGCACCGGAAGATTTTTAACCAGGAAGGCAGGAAATTGAAATGATTTTATCCGGCAGGGAAATCGTAAGACATATGGGAGAGGAAATCATTATCGATCCTTTTGACCCGAAAAAGGTCAATCCCAACAGCTATAACCTTACCTTGTCTGACGAGCTCATGGTTTATGACCATCATGAGCTGGATATGAAGAAGAAAAATGAAGGCCATCTGCTCCACATTCCCGAAGAAGGTATCGTGCTCCAGCCCAATAAACTGTATCTGGGGCGCACCAGGGAGTACACGAAGACCAAGTGCTTCGTGCCCATGCTGGAAGGCCGTTCTTCCATCGGCCGTCTGGGTCTTTTCATTCACGTCACCGCAGGATTCGGCGATGTAGGCTTTTCCGGCTACTGGACATTGGAAATGTTCTGCGTCCAGCCTATCCGTATTTATGCAGGTGTAGAAATCTGCCAGATTTATTTCCATACGGTCCTGGGAGAAGCGGACAGCTATAACGGAGGCAAGTACCAGAACAATCAGGGGATTCAGCCCAGCCTCCTTTACAAAGATTTCGAAAAGTAGTATTATAATAGTAACTTTATAACACATGGGGCAAAGAAGCTGCAGCTGACGTATAGGTTTTTCCTATGCGCCGGGCTGCTTTTTTATTTCACCCTTTGTGGATTTCGGGACATTCCGATGGAATTTCAAGGAGAACCGGATGGTCCCAGTGAGGGTATTCAAGGAGGACAGTATGATGAAGAAGGCATTGAAAAAACTGATGGTAGCAGGTGCATTTTGTCTGGCTGGTACGGCACTTCTTGCAGGCTGCGGCGGCAGCTCCGGTTCCGGCTCCGCTTCAGCAGGGGGCAAGCAGTTCCTGAATATCGCCACCGGCGGTACAGCAGGCACCTATTATCCCCTGGGCGGCGCACTGGCTGAACTGCTGAACCAGAATATCAAAGGCATGAACGCTTCTGCCCAGTCCACCGGCGCATCGGTAGCCAACGTGAATATGCTGAAGGACGGTTCCGTAGATATCGCTTTCATTCAGAACGATATTGCCTACTATGCAGCCAACGGCAAGGAAATGTTCAAAGACAACAAGATGGATAACATCCGCGGCCTGGCTGCCCTGTATCCGGAAACCATCCAGTTCGTTACCACCCAGGATAAGGGTATCAAGACAGTGGCTGACCTGAAGGGTAAGAAAGTTGCCGTCGGTGCTTCCGGTTCCGGCGCCGAAGCCAATGCCCGCCAGATTCTGGAAGCCTATGGCATTACCTATAATGATATCGACGTACAGTACCTCTCCTTCGGTGAAGCTGCCAATGCACTGAAGGATGGCAACGTAGATGCGGGCGTAGTGGTAGCAGGCTTCCCGACTGCCGCTATCCAGGATCTGGCTGCCAACAAGTCCGCTGCCATCGTCAACATCGATCCGAAGATCGTTGACCAGCTCATGCAGAAATATCCGTACTACACCAAGATGACCATTCCCAAGGGCACCTACCCCGGACAGGATGAAGATGTCAACACGGTAGCTGTAAAGTGCGTCATCGTCACCACCGATAAGCTCAGCGACGATCTGGGCGAACAGATCGTGAAGGCCATCTATGAACATCTGGACCGTATGAAAGCAGCTCATGCCGTAGGCAAGTACATCACCAAAGACACCGCTCTGGAAGGCATGTCCGTGAAGATGAATGCCGGCGCTGAAAAGTACCTGAAGTCCAAATAAGGAAGAATCCCCATCGGATCCATACCTTGCATAGAAAGGAGGGAGAACGGGCCTGACAGGGGTCCGTTCTCGCTTTCATGAAAAAACAGAAAAATGGGACACTGGAAACAGTGATTATTATCATCGGCATCATAGTGGCCCTGGTGACAGGAATAGGCGGCTGGTACATCCGCATGCCTTTTCTCTTTGCCCAGACCTCGGACGGTATCATTTTCAGACAGCGGGTGGAGGCCGGCACGCCGGTGACCCTGGCTTATCGCCATTCCGTCCAGAAGACCATGATTTATGAGTATCTGGAAGTCAATCAGATAGCAAACGGATTTGTCCTGAAATCCACCAAGTATCAATCCATGGGGGTGGGGCTTCCCTTTTCCGCTGACGAGGGAAAGTTCCGGGAAGAGGACGGCTGGTTTATTCTGGATGATATCAACCGGAATTATCCTGAGCTCTCTATCCGCAACGGAGTAACAAATCATGGAGTCCTGACCGTAGGAGACAAAGACTACGATCTGGATGCCATGGTCCCTCTGGGAAAAGAAATGAAGCTATATGTAGCGCCACTTTATAAAGGGTGGTACATGAAAAAAGAAATTAGGAGTTGATTATTTTGGCTGATTTAGAAAAAAAGGGAGCCCCCGCCGGAGTAGAGGCTCCGGCAGACGGCAAAATGACGGACGAACTCCAGGAGAAATTGAAATCCCTGGATAAAGAGTCCAATACCATGGAATACGGAGGCATTTGCGGCAAAATCGTAGCCGCCATCTGCATCTGCTTTTCCCTCTTCCAGATTTACACCGGTATTTTCGGCACACTGGATGCCATGATCCAGCGCTGCGTCCATCTATCCTTCGGTATCTGCCTCGTATTCCTTCTCTGCCCTACGAAGAAATCCTGGGTCAAAGGCGGCAGATTCCATCCTCTTGACCTGCTTCTCACAGTGCTGGCCGTGATTCCGCCGCTCTATATCCTGGTCAACTACCAGCAGCTGATTCTCCGCGCCGGTACCGTGACCCCCACGGATGCGGTGGTAGGCCTTCTGGGCATTGTGATGGTACTGGAAGCAGCCCGCCGTATCGTAGGCCTTCCTATCGTGATCGTGGTTCTCTGCTTTTTGGCTTATGGCTTCCTGGGCCCCTACATGCCGGGCCCCCTGGCCCACAGAGGATTGACCATCAACCAGATGGTAGGCCATCTCTTCTTCACCACCGAAGGCGTCTTCGGTATCCCCCTGGGTGTATCGTCCACCTTCATTTTCCTCTTCATCCTCTTCGGTGCCTATCTGGAAAAGACGGGCCTGGGCAAATTCTTCATTGATATTGCCAACGCCCTGGCCGGCTGGGCTTCCGGCGGACCGGCCAAAGTAGCCGTTATCTCCAGTGCCCTCCAGGGCACCATTTCCGGCTCCTCCGTAGCCAACGTGGTCGGTTCCGGCTCCTTCACCATTCCTATGATGAAGAAACTGGGCTATCACAAGAACTTCGCCGGCGCCGTAGAAGCAGCTGCATCCACCGGCGGACAGCTCATGCCGCCGATTATGGGTGCCGCCGCCTTCCTTATGGCTGAATTCGTAGGCATTCCCTATATGGAAGTAGTGAAAGCCGCCATCGTACCGGCCATTCTCTACTTCCTGGGCGTGTTCCTGGGCGTTCACTTCGAAGCCAAGAAAAATCACCTGGAAGGCACACCCAGAAGCCAGCTGGAACCCTGGGGCAAGATTATGAAGGAAGAAGGCCATCTGGCCATTCCGCTGATTGCCATCATCGCCCTTCTGGCTTCCGGCTACACACCTATGAAAGCAGCCCTGGCAGGGATCTTCATTTCCATTGGTACCGCCATGCTCCGGGCCAGCACCCGCATGAGCTTCTATGACATTGTGGACGGTCTGGTCAAAGGTGCCAGAGGGGCCCTGGGCGTCATCATTGCCTGTGCCTCTGCCGGCATGATTATCGGTATCGTTACTAAAACTGGCGTAGGCCTGAAACTGGCTTCCGCCCTGGTCACCGTGGCAGCAGGCAACTTCATGCTTCTGCTTCTCTGCACTATGCTCACCTCCCTCATTCTGGGCATGGGCGTGCCTACCACGGCCAACTACGTCATTACCTCCACCATCGCCGCACCGGCACTGATTCAGCTGGGTGTACCGATTCTGGCGGCTCATATGTTCGTATTCTACTTCGGCATTATCGCCGACATTACCCCGCCGGTAGCCCTGGCAGCCTACGCAGGAAGCGCCATTTCCGGCGGCGATCCTCTGAAAACAGGGGTGAATGCGTCGAAACTGGGCATTGCGGCATTCATTATTCCTTATGTATTCGTCCTCTCGCCCCAGCTTCTGGGCATCGGTGCTACCTTCGGCAGCGTACTTTTCACCACCTGCACCGCCATCATCGGTATGACCGGTATCTCCGGCGCCATGATCGGCCAGTTCTACTGCAAAGCCAATGTATTTGAACGGCTCCTCCTTCTGGCCGGCGGCCTCTGCCTCATTGATCCCCATACCCTCACGGATATTATTGGCGTGGCCATCCTGGCCGGTGTCTTTGCACTTCAGTACTTCCGCACCAAAAAGGCAAAAGCCGCAGAAGCCTGAAGTACCGAAAAAGCTCTCCCTCTCGGGGAGCTTTTTTCGATGGAAAGAAAAAAGGCTGTGAAGAAATGCGTATTCATTTCTCACAGCCTTTTTTATGACTCTTTTTTCGGGGAACCTGTCTGCCCATGGGTCATCTTCGGCGGAGGCAGGGGCTGGCAGGAGTGGTAAAGTTTCCTGCCGTCATGCCCACTGTACCATAGGGGCGTGAGATTTCTCCACTCTGTGGAGACTCTGCATAGAGTTTCCAAGTCAGCCGAAGTTGGCCTCTAGCCTGCACAATAAGAGGCTTTCCTATTGGCGGCTGACCGGCTGCGGTCGAAATGACGGGGTCGGGCGGCGTTTTGTCATCAGTTCCTTCATCAGTTCCTTGAAAGGACTGTATGAAGCCTGCCGCTATCGTCATCTCGAGCGGAGCTGCATGCCGGTATGGGACATAAAGCCCCTGGGGCTATGGAAATGCAGAGTCGATAGATCTCCTGACCCAATGTTCTGTGTACCATCAGGGAGTGAGATTTTTCCACTCCGCTCCGTTTCGTCGAAATGACGAGGAGCGGGCGGTGTTTTGTCATCAGTTCCTTGAAAGGACGGTATGCAGCCTGCCGCTATCGTCATCTCGAGCGGAGCTGCATGCCGGTATGGATGGTAAAGCCTTTAAGGGCTATGGAAACGCAGAGTCGAGAGATCTCCAGCCCTAATGCTCTCTGTACCAGCAGGGCGTGAGATTTCTCCGTTCCCCTCTTTCCTTGTAAGAAGCGGCAATAGGAGCAGGGACCGCCAGCTATTATCTCCATAAAAGTAAATTTTATGAATGAGTAATTGCTTTTTGAGCATAAAGACATAAATTGTTACGTTACGCCCACGGGCGCCCCCTTTGCAGTTCCCTCCCGTTTGGTATATGATGGATGCAAATCAAAAATAAGAGGTGGTACCTTTGGATTTAGATACAGAAAAGATTCTGAAGCGGTTTGAAGATTATATTTCCTACAACACCCAGTCCGACGAGGAGAATGACCAGGTCTATCCCAGTACGCCGGGGCAGATGGTGCTGGCCCGCCATTTGAAGGAGGAACTGGAGCAGCTGGGTCTTCAAGAGGTGAGCCTGGATGAAAACGGCTATGTCATGGCCACCCTTCCGGCTAACGGCGCAGAGGGCAGTGTGGTAGGTTTCATTTCCCATATGGATACCAGCCCCGATGCCCCCGGCGGTCCCATTCGAAGCCGGGTGGTTCATGACTATGATGGGAAGGACATCTGCCTGAATAAAGAAAAGAATATCGTCCTTTCTACGAAGGATTTCCCGGAAATTTTGAAATACAAGGGCCAGGACATCATCGTCACCGATGGTACCACTCTTCTTGGCGCCGATGACAAGGCGGGAGTGACGGCTATTGTGAGCGCCATGGAGTACCTGCTCCATCACCGGGAAGTGAAGCACGGGAAAATCCGCATTGCCTTCACACCGGATGAGGAAACGGGACGGAGTCCTCTTCGTTTTGATGTGAAGAAATTTCATGCGGACTTTGCCTATACCATTGACGGCGGCGAGCTGGGCGGTCTGGAATATGAAAATTTTAACGCCGCCAATCCGGAAATCATCATTCATGGAAGAAGCGTGCACACCGGGGACGCCAAGGGAAAAATGGTGAATGCCATTTCCATTGCTTCCCAGTGGCAGTCCCTGCTGCCGGAAGGGGAGAAACCGGAATGCACGGAAGGCAGGGAAGGATTTTTCCATGTGTATAAAATCAGCGGCTCTGTGGAAGAATGTACTCTGTCCATGCTGGTGAGGGACCATGACCGGGCGAAATTTGAAAAGAAGAAACAGTACCTCCATCACATGGCAGATTTTCTGAATGAGAAGTATGGGGAAGGCACAGTGGAAGTGAAGCCTCATGATGTGTACTTTAACATGCTGGACATTATCCGGGACGGCCATATGGATATCGTGGAGCTGGCGCGGAAGGCCATGAAACAAGCGGGGGTTACGCCGGTGGAACTTCCTATCCGCGGCGGTACCGACGGCGCCCAGCTTTCCTTCAAAGGACTGCCCTGCCCTAATATTTTCACCGGCGGTGCCAATTTCCACAGCCGTTTCGAATACCTGCCCATACCTTCGCTGGTAAAGGCTTGTGAAACGGTCATCGAAATCGCCTGCCACGGGTGGGAAATCAGGTAAATCAGTGAACTGGTGGGCTGGTGAGCTAGTGACTTCTCAACTGATCGTGCCGCCCTTTAAGTGACACTCTCTTACTGGGGAAGGATAATATAGCACTCCGTCATGCAGAACTGGTAACACAAACGCAAATCCCGTAACGTCTTGCGTCCCCTTTAGGGTGGCAAGGGAACTGGATTCGTAGGGGAGTGAAGCAACCTGAGAATCCAGTGACATGCTTTTCCATGAAGAAGAGGACCGCGGAGCGGCGCAGGGGCGTAGGAGGCTGTAAGTCGGATTGACACTCTATGCTGGCGTGACCGCCAAACGGCTCCTTCCTGCCGACTGGTATTTAAGGAAGCACTGATTAATTCATAGAGTCTGCTTTTATAAGAATTTTTATGCACTGCTTCGTCATGGGACTCCTTAAATAGCTCGCTATTCGCGTCGTCCCATTCCTTGCATTGCATAAAAATCCAAGAATAAAAGCAGACAGTGATTTAATCAGCGCTTCCTTAACGGCATTTGTCTCATATGCTTCAACTACCGAGATCCTTCGCTGGCGCTCAGGATGAAAAGTGGGAGGCAGGAAGGATAGCACGTAACGCTGATTATGAAACTCATCGCCCCCCTAAAGGGGAAACGACTCACTACATTTTGCGCGTCGCTAGCGCTCCTTCACCCACTGCTGTCACTGACTCACTGGATTTTCAGGTCGCTGATGCTCCCTTACAAATCCAGTTCGCATAGTGCAAAATGTGTTCGCTGTGCACCGTAAGGGCGATACCACAACCCTATGAACCTTCTGAATCCTATGAACCATTTGAACCCGGGCCGCAAAGCGGCCCAAAGGAGGAATAACGATGAAAGATATTTCTGATACCCTGCTTCAGCAGTTTCATATTTCCTACGAAGCAGATAAAAATGCCCAGGTGCTTCATGGCGCTCTGGCGAAGACGGATATGATGAATCTGGCTTATCATCCTGGGAAGGGAGCGGACCTGAAAGGGGCCTTCACAGTGGAAGTGAAGACCCGGGGGATTACGACCCAGGAACAGTCTGGGCGCTGCTGGCTCTTTGCGGCGCTGAACATTCTTCGGGAAAAGGTGGCGGAAAAGTGCCATCTGGAGCAGTTTGAGCTGTCCCAGAATTACCTTTCCTTCTATGACAAGCTGGAGAAAGCGAACAATTTCCTTGAAATGGTGATTGCAAATGCAGATGCGCCGGTGAAGGGACAGCTCATGCAGTATGTACTCCGCGGCATGAGCGACGGGGGATACTGGACGGAAGCGGCGGATCTGGTGGAAAAGTACGGTGTGGTGCCTAAGCAGGTGCAGCCGGAAACTTATCAGTCCGGCCATACGGACCGTTTCGTTTCTACGCTGAACCGGCTCCTCCGTAAAGATGCCATGGAGCTACGGGAGCTGGTGAAGGCGGGCAGGGATCCCTACGCCAGAAAAGCGGAAATGATGGAAGAGGTGTATAAGGCAGAATGCATTGCCTTCGGCGAGCCGGTGCAGACTTTCGATTTCTCCTATCGCGATAAGGATAACCATTTCCATGAAGACCGGGGACTTTCGCCCCTCGACTTCTATCACAAGTACGTAGGGATTTCTCTCTATGACTACATGGCTGTCATCAATGAACCTACCTTTGATAAACCTCTGGGCCGCCTCATCGCATTCCACGGGGTGGAAAACATGGCAGGCCGGGATATGAAGGGGCTGAATCTTACGGGGAAGGATATGGAAGATCTCTGCGTGAAGCAGCTGAAAGCCGGCGAGCCCGTGTGGTTTGCCTGCGATGCCGGTGCGGCAGGCGCTAGAAAAGAAGGGGTGTGGGACCCGGTGAGCGTGCGGTATGAAGACCTTCTGGGCGGGTTCTCCATGGACATGGATAAGGGAAAACAGCTGGAATACAGCGCCAGCTCCGCCACCCATGCCATGCTTCTCACCGGCGTCCATCTGGACGAAAAAGGAAATCCGGACCGCTGGAAAATCGAGAACTCCTGGGGCAAGGACGTGGGGGACAACGGGTACTTTGTGTGCTCAGAAGCCTATTTCCGAAAATTTGTGTATGAAGCAGTGATTCTGAAAAAGCACTTCACCGAAGACCAGAAGAAAATGATGGAACTGGAACCGGTATATATCAACGCCTGGGACGAAGATTATTGAAATCAAAAGGGGCTGTGAAGAAATAATTTACAGGAAGCCCCTTTTTGTACGTGAAATATAAGGCTTGCAAAGAGCCTGCCCCTGGGCTTGGGGAGGCTCTCTTCAAAGGCATAAACCTGAGGGAGCCTTTTCCTTGTGCCAAAGGAAAAGGCTTCCTCAGGTTTGCTGTTATGCCACAGGCTGAAAAAATAATAAAGATTTTTCCCAAAAATCCATTGACAGATTGCAGGTCTGCTGGTATAATCAATTACGTTGTCGGGGCATAGCGCAGTTTGGTAGCGCACTTGGTTCGGGACCAAGGGGTCGCAGGTTCAAATCCTGCTGCTCCGACCATTTATGCGGGTGTAGCTCAATGGTAGAGCGCCAGCCTTCCAAGCTGGTTACGAGGGTTCGATTCCCTTCACCCGCTCCATTTTTTTATCCGCTTTTGGCGGATTTTTTATTTGCCCTCCATAGAGGAGGGTGAAAATAGAGTTTGACAAATACAGGGACGTCCTGTAATATATATATGTTCATGCCGGTATAGCTCAGCTGGTAGAGCGGCGCATTCGTAATGCGTAGGTCGCAGGTTCAAATCCTGTTGCCGGCTCCAAGAATTTAAGGTCTGGAATTCATCGATAAATACGATTCATTCCAGGCCTTTTTTCTATTGTTTTGAAGTGCTGAAATACTCTTAAAAAATAGCCATAATCGGGTTACTAACCAGATTTTTTGTGATTAGTGGTTTATCTCGGATCATTCTGCAGCTCCGATGGCATATTAGGTCATAAATTGGCCGCCGGGGATTTAGAGATAAAACCGTTAAAAGTCACGGCAGGCCCCTTCGGGGCCTCGGATTTTCAGCGAAAATCCTGCTATCCTCCGTCGCCTGCGGCGCCACTGTCGGGCATTAAGATGCTTGCTTCATGTGCAGGCTATCTATTGCGGTGAAGCCGCCACCACCACCCTCTGGGTCTTTTGAACCCTATGAGCCTTCACACCGAAGGCGTGTCCAAGGGCATAGCCCCGTCAACGTGCACCCTTTCCCGCTGCTCGGGAATTTCCCTCAAGGGGAAACAGGAAGTAAGGCGGCCAGGGTACTCCGTCTTTGAGAGACTGCGAAAAGAATTTCCTGTCCCCACAGTATGATATAATACAGAAAACAGGATTGCCATGATTTCAATGAAAGAGGTTGATTCCTATGAAACTGGTTGTGATTAACAAGTTATCCGATGAAAAAATCGATGCATTGAAAAAGGCGGTGCCCGGCTCCGTGGTGGAAGCCTACAAATCACCGAAGGAAGCCCTGCCCCATGTGGCAGACGCTGATGCCATTGCTCTCTGGGGATTCCAGGATGTGGAGCCCCTCCTTCAGGCAGCGCCTCATGTGCGCTGGGTTCATTCCCTGTCTGACGGGGTGGAAAAACTCCTCACTCCCAGTATGATGGAAAGGCCCATTATTCTCACCAATTCCCACGGTGTCCATGACCGGGCGGTGTCGGAGCACACCATGGCCCTCCTTCTTTCCTGGTTCCGCCGCATCCCTGATGCTGTCCGCAGTCAGAGCGCCCATACCTGGTCCAGGCCCCACGGGGAATCCCTTTTCGGTAAGACCATCCTTATTGTAGGTTTCGGCAGCATTGGCAGGGCCATTGCCCAGCGGGCCAAGGTTTTTGAAACCCATATTCTGGCAGTGAAGAAACATCTGTCCCATGAAATGTTCGCAGACCATGTATACACCCAGGAAGAAATCATGGATGTCCTGCCCAAGGCAGACATCATCATCGCTGCTCTTCCTGCCACACCGGAAACGGATAAGTTCTTCGATGAGGAAAAATTCAAAGCCATGAAGAAATCGGCCCTTTTCATCAACATTGCCCGGGCCTCCGTGGTGGATGAACCGGCCCTGGTAAAGGCTCTTGAGGAAGGGGACATTGCCGGCGCCTGCATGGACGTTTTCTCCAAGGAACCGCTTCCTGAAGATCATCCCTTCTGGGACATGAAAAACGTAATCATGACCCCTCACATTGCCTCCATGGTACCGGATTTCTGGAATAAGCTCACCTTCCTTCTGGAAACCAATTTCATCGCCTTCAGCCGCGGCGAGAAGCTGCTGAATGAAGTGGATAAGAAAAAGGGTTACTGATGGCTATGTAAAAAGAGGACTGCCCGGGCAGTCCTTTTTTTATGGCTGTTCTTGGTCGGTATTTTTTACGTTTCTAAGCCCTTCCGCATAGCCTGCCTGCAGCAGCAGGCCATAACCCAGGGCGAAGCGGTGAATCCTTTGAGGCTCTGAACCTTTTTTCGCCGTATGCTATAATATAGAAAATAAATTCGATGATTACTATTTCATTAATGAGGAGAATACCATGGCAGGAAAAAAGCGGGTGCGGAGAACGAGAGCGGCAAAGAAGGGAGGCCATCCTTTTCTGGTGCTTCTTTTCTTTATAGCCCTCATTATGGGTTCTGCCTATATGACGGACCGCATGACCAATGCCCCTGATTCGGAGGTGGCCCAGAACGTTACTACCATTGGCCACCTGTTTAACGATAAGGAAATGCAGGGGCTGGTACCGAAGGAAGACCAGGGTACGCCGGAAAGCGTGAAAGAAAAAATCAAAGCCGCCATGGATAAGGTGGTGACGGTGCAGGTAAAGGCCGATGATGAAGAACCGGCGGGAAGCAGCGTTTCCTCCAATGAAAAAAAGGACGGCACCCAGACAATGGAAAAGGGGAAAAAGGCTTCCTTCAGTCTGCCTTCTATTGTGTCTAAAATTACAGGAAAAGAGGAAAGCCATGAAAACACAGCGGTCCCTTCTTCTCTGCAGGGAAAGCCAACGGAAGCGGCTTCCTCCGCTGTTTCATCTACCCCTTCGTCCACTGTTTCTGCTTCCTCCTCTGCTCCTGCGGCCCCGGCAGCCGCTGCTCCTTCCGTGAAGAAGGATGCAGGACATACGAAGGCTCCTGCCAAACAGAATGCAGCTCCCGTGAAAGCTGCGCCAGCCTCTGCGCCAAAGCCCAATACGCCTTCTGCAGTAAAGGGAAAGCTGGCCGTGGTCATCGATGATGCAGGACGGGACCTGGCATCCCAGCATGTCTATGAATCCCTGGGCATCCCCCTGACCCTGGCCGTCATGCCGAACCAGGTGCACACCAGGGATGCTGCCCTGTCCTGGCATGCCCATGGCCTTCCTGTGATTCTTCACCAGCCTATGGAATCGGTTTCCGGTATCGGTATGGAATCCAAGGTTATCCTGACTTCCATGAGCGATGAGGAAATCCGGAGCCTTCTGAAGAGCTCCCTGTCCCAGGTGCCGGAAGCGGTGGGCATCAATAATCATCAGGGCTCCAAGGCCACCACGGACCGTCATACCATGGAGGTGGTGATGAATGAGCTTCATCATCGTCATCTCTTCTTCTTCGACAGCCGCACCAATTCCACCACCGCTGCCGACGGAGCAGCGGCCTCTTACGGCGTGCCCTATGTAAGAAATGATCTTTTCGTAGATAATGAAGCCGACGTGGCGGCCATATCCGCCATGATCCGGGAAGCAGCCAAACGGGCGCAGAAATACGGCACCTACGTGATTATCGGTCACTGCCGCCCCAAAACGGCAGAAGCCTTCCGCCAGATGGTGCCCCAGCTGGAAAAAGAGGGCATTCAGTTCGTTTACGTTTCTTCTCTTGCCAAATAAGGAGAATTCCATGGTACAGACAGTTCTTATTTCCGGCGGCACTTCCGGCATCGGTCTTGCCACTGCCAAAATTCTGGCAGGTGAAGGCCTTCGGCCCGTTCTTCTGGGAAGAAATGAAGAGCGGGGACAGAAGGCTCAGGAGCAGGTCAAGGGAAGCCTATACATTCCCTGTGATGTGACAGTTACAAAAGACTGCCAAAAGGCGGTGAAAGCGGCATCGGCCATTGGAAAAATCACGGGCCTTGTCCTTTCCGCCGGCATCTATGAAGAAAAACTGCTGGAAAATACCACCGATGAGGAAATGGAGCACTTCTTTGCTGTCAACGTTTTCGGCGCCATGAAACTGACCCGGGAGGCCATCCCTGCCATGAGAGGGGCGCCAGGCAGCATTGTGGCGGTGGCTTCTGACGCTGCTCTCCAGGGCAATGTGCAGTGCAGCCTCTACGGCGCCACCAAGGGCGCCCTGGTTTCCTTCATCCGCTCCCTGGCCCTGGAAATGGCAGTGGAAAACATCCGGGCCAACGTGGTGTGCCCCGGAGATGTGGATACCCCCCTTCTGGACAGGCAGCTTCGCGACTATGGCGGCAGCCGTAAAGAAATGGGGGACTGGTATCCCCTGATGCGCATCGGACGGCCGGAAGAAGTGGGAGAACTCATTGCCTTCCTTCTCTCACCGAAATCTTCCTTCATCACCGGCGCCGCCATTCCGGTGGACGGCGGCCTTACAGACTGGTAAAAAAAAAGAAGGTCTTTCCTCACCGGGAAAGACCTTCTTTTTTCTTGCTTTTATTTCCGAGACGTCATCCATTTACATCATGCAAAAAAGGCCTCACCGGAGAGATGAAGCCTTTTTTGAAAAGGCACTTCTCATGAATGAAATGAAGAGGCTTCCTCCATCAGAGCTTTCATTTCGGGGGCCGAAGGGACTTTTCTGTTTTTAGTGCACTGGAGGGAAGCAGCCGGGCTCTTTTCACCTCCTCCCTCCTGCTCCATGGATGGGCGCCTGCAGGATTTACAAGAAGGCTTTCGGCATTGGCTGTTTCTATATGCATAGTCAGGGAGAAGGGGAAAGGGTATCAAGGGAGAGACATAGAAAGAGGAGTATAGCCGGTCAGAGAATATTTCATTTCAAAGGGCAGGGACTGCCTGGCAGGTGCCTGTGAAATCAGAATTTCTATTGGTGCTTTTTATGATTTTAGGTATAATAGAGATAAGTAATGGTTTGAAATCACCATACATCAGCCATTCTTTACACTGGCAGATTCATGGTTTACGGCCCGGATGTCCGGGCAGGGAGGTTTCTATGAGCGAAGAAAGAGATATGGAAAAGACACCGGTTGTTCGTCCTGAAGCAGCTCCTGAGGTGAAGGAAGCGGCTAAGCCGCCCATGGAAAAGGAGGAGACCGGTCTTCCGGCAGAGAAGGCGGAAGCCGGACTTCCTGCTGAGAAGGAACCGGCAGGCCTGCCGGCGGAGAAGGAAGAAGCGCAGGTACCGGCAGCTGCGGAGGAAGCAGAAGAAGTCCATGTGGATTCTCCGGAGCCTGATATGGAAATTAATATCATTGATGACCGGGATAAGGAAGCGGAAGGGCTTATCCGCTGGGCTGCCGGCCGGGCCGGCGTCATTGTGGCAGCTCCCCTTCTGGGTACCGCTGCCCTGGTGGCCAATGAGGTGTACATGATTTCTAAAATCGGTACGGTCTATGGCGTGGAGCTGAACCAGAAGGCAGTGCTGTCCTTTATCGGCTCCCTGGGGGCTACGGTGGTGGGATCCACGCTGGCCACGCTGATTCCTATTTCCTTCATGCAGATCCCCATCGGCGTTTCTGTGACCTACGGCATCGGCAAGGCAGCCCAGCGCTGGATTAAGGACGGCATGCCCGATGATACGAAACCCTATCGTGCTGTTTTTGAGGAAGAAAAGGCGGAAGGGGAAAAGGATGTAAAGGAACTGGAGGAGAATCCAAAGAAGGATGAACCCCTGGGCGATGAAAAGAAGGATTTCACAGCGGAGCTGAAGAAGAACTGGAATGACGTATATCCGGAAAAGGCTCATGAAGCAGTAGACAAGCTGGCCCGCCAGCTCACCGAGTCTGCCGGCATGCTGGGAAATAAGCTGGTGGATGCGCTGAAGAAGGCCGGCGTCACTGACGAGCAGATCGAAAAGGCCAAGTACACCGCCCTTGGTGCATCGGAAGTGGCCCAGGAAACGGCGGAAAAAACGGCGCGGGATCTGCAGGCCATTGCCCGCATCAAGTCCAGGGAGTTCAGAAAAGACGCAGCCCGCCGGGCTGATGAAATGAAGGCCCAGGCCCAGGTGCAGATGGATGAGCTCCAGAAGAAGGCAGAGGAAATGAAGCGGCAGTCTGAAATCCAGTCCCAGCAGATGAAGCTGAAGTCGGACAAGCTGAAGGCCCAGGCCCGGGTACAGATGCAGGAGGCCAGAATCCAGGCAAACAAGCTGAAGGCCCAGGCCCGGGTACAGATGCAGGAGGCCAGAATCCAGGCAAACAAGCTGAAAGTCCAGGCCCAGGAGCAGGCGGAAACGGCCCAGGCAAAAGCTCAGGAGATTTCTGACAAGGTCATGGAATCGGCAGGCCGGTATCGGGATGCTGCTGTGGAAGCGGCCACCCAGGCAAAGGCAGATATGATGAGTACCGCTGAGGAATATCGGGCAAAGATTGAGGAAAGGGCCCGCCAGAAACAGGCCGAAGCGGCAGAAAGGGATGGAAAAAGCGTTGAAGGTGCTGGAAAAGCTGAAGAAACTGCTTCTTCCTCTGACGAAAAAACTAAAAGCGAATAACCAGGAAGTGGAAGGGAACCTGTCTGATCTTCATAAGGAAAAGGTGGGACCTGTCACGAGAAGCGTGGTATCTCCCTGGGGCAGAAGGCGGATAGGCCACCGGCGGTCCAATCACCCCTGGGTTAAAGGAAGGTAAGAGAAAGGAGTGGTGAAATCACAGGTTCAATGATTTCACCGCTCCTTTTATTTATATACCATATATGATCTTTCCGGAACCGGAAAAGAGACCATGCAAAAAAGCCGGCTTTGGCCGGCTGAAAATGCAAAGAAATCAGATGTCTCTGTTTACTTTATGAGAACGAAGGCAACGAGTGCAGACATTCATTCTCTTGACCTGTCCGTCTACCAGTACGCGAACTCTCTGGATATTCGGTTTCCAGGTTCTCTTTGTTTTCAGATGGGAATGGGATACGTTGAATCCCGTAGCGGTTTTCTTGCCGCAAACTTCACAATAGTTAGCCATGTGCTACACCTCCTTGCACTTCCGTAATTGCAACATTCATAATATATCACAATTGCTTTTTTTAAGCAAGTCTTTTACGTAATCAATTTTCAGGAATATAATAAATAGAGATATTGCTGTTTTGTCCCGGGCACTCTTTTTTCCGGGTTCTGTTTTCGGAAAGGTTTTCCTTATGCATTTATCAGATTCGGTACAATATATTAAGGGCGTAGGGCCCAGTATGAAGGAAAAGCTGGCGCGGCTGGGCATAGCCACGGTGGAGGATCTGATTTCCTTCTATCCCCGACGCTACCAGGACTGGACCAAAATCACAAAAATGGAAGAGCTTTCGCCCGATGATGAGGCTGTCATTTACGGCAGGGTGGCGGATATCCGGATGCTTACGCCAAGGCGGGGCATGAGCATACTGAATGTGTTTCTGGTAGACGGCACCGGCGCCGTGACCCTGGTGTATTTCAACCAGCCCTGGAAAGGGGAAACTTTCCGGAAGGACACCCATGTGCTGGCCTATGGCCGGATTGAGTACAACTACGGAAAGCTGCAGATTTCCAATGCAGAAATCGAAATCGTAGAGCCAAAGGAGCTTTCATCCTTTCAGAAGCTGGTACCGGTGTATCCTTTAACCGAAGGCATACGCATCGGGAAGATGCGGGATATGATTTCCATTGCCCTGGACCAGGTGGAGGATATGGATGAAAACCTGCCGCCGGACACTTTGAAAAGGGAGCATCTCATGGGCCGGCTGGAGGCAGCCCGGGCGATGCACAATCCGAAGAATTGGGAGGAGCAGAAGGAAGCCCGGCGCCGTACGGCCTTCGAGGAGCTCTTCTTCATGCAGGCAGGCATCCTGCTTCTTCGGAAGAAGCGGGAGAGCCATGTGATGAGCATCAAGTGCGCGCCGTCGGGGAAGCTGGTGCAGTCGGTGCTTGATAATTTCCCCTTCCATCTGACTGCCGGGCAGAAGCAGGCCTTTTCGGATATTGAGGACGACATGGAGGGTCTCATCCCCATGCAGCGCCTTATCCAGGGGGACGTGGGCAGCGGCAAAACCGCCGTGGCGGCGCTGGCACTGGCGAAAATCGTGGAGAACGGATACCAGGGGGCGCTGATGGCGCCTACGGAAGTGCTGGCAGGACAGCATTACAGGACCTTCCAGGAGTTTTATAAGGGGCTTCCCATCCATGTGGCTTATTTGTCAGGCCAGACGAAGACGAAGGAAAGAAATGAAATCCTGAAGGGGCTGAAGGATGGGTCCATTGATGTGCTCATCGGCACCCATGCCCTCATTGAGGAGGATGTGGTGTTTGCCCATCTGGGACTGGTCATTACGGACGAACAGCACCGCTTCGGCGTAAAGCAGAGAAAGGCCCTGGAAACGAAGGGAGGCTATCCCCATATCCTGGTGATGACGGCCACGCCCATTCCCCGGACCATGGCTCTTTCCATTTACGGAGACCTGGACCTTTCCTCCATCCAGGGCATGCCGCCGGGACGGCATCCGGTGAAGACCTATGCCATCGGCAGCGCCCTGCTTCAGCGGGTATTCAATTTCATGGGAAGGGAAATGACCGCCGGCCATCAGGTGTATGTGGTGTGTCCGCTGGTGGAAAAGAGCGAGAAGCAGGATCTGGCCTCTGCGGTGGCAGTGTATGAACAGCTGAAGGAAAAGGTGTTTCCCATGTTTCAGGTGGGCCTGGTGCACGGCCGCATGAAGAATGCGGAAAAGGACCGGGTCATGACTGATTTCCATGACGGGAAAATCAATCTTCTGGTGGCCACGTCGGTCATCGAAGTGGGGGTGAATGTGCCCAATGCCACCATCATGTTCGTCTATGGGGCGGACCGGTTCGGCCTTTCCCAGCTCCATCAGCTTCGGGGCCGGGTAGGAAGGGGCAGCGCCCAGTCCTACTGTATCCTTTATTCCGACAACCAGAATGAAATCACCCGGCTTCGCATGAAACTGATGTGTGAAATCCAGGACGGCTTCCTCCTTTCCGAAAAGGATCTTCTCCTTCGGGGCTCCGGCGAATTTTTCGGTTACCACCAGCATGGCATGCCGGACCTGAAGGCGGCGGATATTGTGAAGGACCTGCCTCTTCTGGAAAGGGCGAGGAAGGAGGCAAAGCGGGCGGTGGATGGCGGCGCTGATTTCAGGGATGAGCTTTCCCATCGCTTCGGCGGCGCCTTCTTCAAGAAACTGTATGAAGAGGATGGAAAGTAAAGGGCCGCAAACCTTTCCCCCTTTGCAATTCCTGTTTTCCTGTACCTTTTATTTATGTTATAATGATTAAATTAATGGATTCAAAATCATATACCTGAAGTGAAAGAGGAAATCTGATTTCAAGAAACGGAGGCTATGATGAGAGCAGACAAGTTTGGCAAGAGAGGGCTTACTTTTGATGATGTACTTCTGATTCCGGCCCATTCCACGGTACTTCCCCGGGATGTGGACGTAAGCACGAAGCTCACAAGACATATCCGGCTGAACATCCCCATTATGAGTGCCGGTATGGATACGGTAACGGAAGCGGAAATGGCCATTGCCATGGCTCGTGAAGGCGGTATCGGCGTCATCCATAAGAATATGAGCATCGACGAACAGGCCCGGGAAGTGAAGCTGGTCAAGCGTTCCGAACACGGCGTCATTGTGGATCCTATTTACCTGGCTCCGGACAATACCCTGGCTGATGCGGACGAACTGATGAATAAATACCATATTTCCGGCGTTCCCATTACGGAAGATGGAAAGCTGGTAGGCATCATTACTAACAGGGATATGCGTTTTGAGACGGACCTGTCCCGTCCTATCAGTGACATTATGACCCATGACGGTCTGGTGACAGCTCCGGAAAACACCACCATTGATGAAGCCAAGGAAATCCTGAAGGCCCACCGCATTGAAAAACTGCCGCTGGTGGATAAAGAGGGATACCTGAAGGGACTCATCACCATCAGGGATATCGAAAAGATGAAGAAATATCCCAATGCCGTGAAGGATGAGGACGGACGCCTTCTGGCAGCAGCAGCCATCGGTGTGACACCGGATGTGGAAGACCGGGTGGAAGCCCTCCTTGCTGCCAAAGCAGATGTGCTTGTAATTGATACGGCCCATGGCCACAGCGAAGGGGTGCTTGAAACTATCCGCCGCCTCCGCAGAGATTTCCCCCATCTGGAACTGATTGCAGGCAATGTGGCTACCTATGAAGCCACCAAAGCATTGATTGAAGCCGGTGTAGATGCGGTGAAGGTAGGCATCGGCCCTGGTTCCATCTGCACTACCCGCGTGGTTGCCGGTATCGGTGTGCCCCAGATTACCGCTGTTTATGACTGCGCAAGGGCGGCTGAAGGCACAGGGGTGCCCATCATTGCCGACGGCGGCATCCAGTATTCCGGCGATATTGCCAAAGCCCTTGGCGCCGGCGCTTCCTCTGTCATGCTGGGGAACCTCCTGGCCGGCACCGACGAAAGCCCGGGAGAAACCATCATTTATCAGGGTAAGAAATACAAGGCTTACCGCGGCATGGGCTCTCTGGGAGCCATGCAGGCCGGAAGCAAGGACCGCTATTTCCAGCAGAATGCGAAGAAACTGGTGCCGGAAGGCATTGAAGGACAGATCCCCTACAAGGGCCATGTGTCCGATGTGCTTTTCCAGCTCATCGGCGGTCTCCGTGCGTCCATGGGCTACTGCGGCACGCCGGATATCAAAACCATGAACGAGGAAACCCAGTTTATTGAAATCACCGGCGCCGGCCTTCGTGAAAGCCATCCTCATGATGTAAGCATTACGAAGGAAGCACCGAATTACAGTACGAAATGAAGGATATAACGTTGACATCCCATGTAGTCATGGATATCCGCATCCATGCGGTGACCATGCAAGAAGCACTGGCCTTTGCGGAAAAGAGAATCATAGAAGGGAAGCCTTCCATGATTGCCACGGCCAATGCAGAAATGATTATGATTGCGCAGCAGGACCATGAACTGGCCCGTATACTGAACGGCGCAGATCTTGTGGTTCCTGACGGCGCCGGCGTACTCTGGGCCGGAGAAAAGCTGGGCACCCCCTTCCCGGAACGGGTGACCGGGGCGGATCTGACCACAGAGCTTTTGAAAAAGGCCTCGGCCATGAACTGGCCGGTCTATTTCCTAGGGGGAAATCCGGGGGTAGCTGCCAAAGCAGCCAGAAAATTCATGGAAGACCACGGAAGTTTTTCCCTGGTAGGCTGCCATGACGGCTATTTCAATGAAGAAGAAGAAAAGAAAATTATCGAAGATATTAAAAGAAGCGGGGCAAAGCTGCTTTTTGCCGGCCTTGGCGTGCCAAAGCAGGAAAAGTGGCTCTATGCCCACAAGGAGGAATTGGGCGTTCTTTCTATGGGAATCGGCGGTGTATTTGACGTCATGAGCGGCAACCTGAAGAGGGCGCCTCTCTGGATGCAGAGAAACCGTCTGGAATGGGCTTACCGCCTGTACCTGCAGCCCAGCCGCATCGGCCGCATGATGGCTCTGCCGAAGTTTATGCGGGCTGTAGGGAAATGGAAAAAAGAACGCAGGAGTCAGTGATGCTGAAAAAACCTATCATATTACAGGAAGGCTATCCCTTCATGGCGGTGACTTTCCTTCTCGGAGTTCTATTCTGTTATCTGAAATGGTATTACGCAGCAGTGATACCGTTCGTACTTTGTCTGTATTTTACTTATTTTTTCCGGTGCCCGCCGCGGAACGGGAAAATCGTCCCCGGTGATGATACCCTGGTGTCCCCGGCAGACGGCACGGTGGTGGATGTGTCCCATGATGTGGAGGAAGATACGTTTCTTGGGGAAAAATGTCACAGGATTACCATTTTCCTCTCCATTTTTGATGTCCACTGCAACCGCAGCCCCATGGCAGGTGAAATCAAGTACCAGTCCTATACCCAGGGCCGGTTCCTTCCTGCTTATAAGGAAGGGGTAGGTTTTGAAAATGAACGGGGTGCCATCGGTATTACAGGAAAGAAGCGGTCCATCCTGGTCATCCTCATTGCCGGCATCCTGGCAAGGCGGGTGGTTTCCTGGAAGAACCTGGGAGACAAGCTCACCAAGGGAGAACTGTACGGAATGATTAAGTTCGGCTCCTGCACGGAGCTCTACATTCCCGGTGACTGCGAAATCTGTGTAAAAAAAGGCGATAAGGTCAAAGGCGGTCTGACTGTCGTAGGGAGGCTGAAGTAAGTGAATAAATCTTGGATTGCAAATGCCGTCACAGCAACAAATGCGTTATTTGGCGGTCTGTCGATTATGATGTCCATTGAGGGCAATTTCAAAACGGCAGCTGTATTCATTCTTATCGCCATGGTGGCGGACGCTCTTGACGGAAGAGTGGCCCGGGCCCTCCATACGGCAGGCCCCATGGGCGTGGAACTGGATTCCCTGTCCGATGACATTTCCTTCGGCATCGCCGCCGGCGCTCTCATGTATGCCTACCAGCTCCATGAACTGGGACCGGTGGGATTCATTCCCTGTGCCCTTCTGGGTACCTTCTGTGCCTTCCGTCTGGCCCGGTTCAATGTGAAGGTCACCAGTGTGCACGGCTATTTTGAAGGACTGCCCTGCCCGACCACCGGTGTCATTGTGGCAGCTTATGTACTTTCGGGCATTAAGATCTGGAACTGGCTGGCCGTGCTGTGCGTACTTCTTCTGGCCTTCCTCATGGTCAGTGAAATCCACTATCCCGACAACAAAGGGGCCAGCGCCGATCAGCTTCATCTGCCGGCTCTTCTGATCTGCTTTGCCTTCTTCATTATCTGCACCATTTTCTACTGGCCTGTATGGGCAGCAGCTCTCTGCGCCGGCTATATCATGTTTGGCATGATGAATACCTTCCTGAACCGCAGAAAGGCAAAACGGAAAGCAAAGAGAACCAGAAAAACTGCCGGAGAAAACGGCGAAGGGAAAGAATAATGACTTACATACTCGATATAATCATGATCCCCGTACAGCTGATCGTGGCGTTTTTTACCATTTACTATACGGTCATTGCTGTATGCGGCATGTGGCATCGAAAAGAAAAAAATCTGGCACCTCCAAAGAGCAAATTTGCCGTGGTCATACCGGCCCATAATGAAGAAATGGTGCTGGCAGACCTTCTGGAAAACCTGAAAATGCTGAAATACCCCAAAGAGCTCTACGATGTGTATGTGATTGCAGATAACTGCACCGACCATACCGCCGATATTGCCCGCGCCCACGGGGCCCATGTCTTTGAACGGACCAACCGGGAGCTGGTGGGCAAGGGCTATGCCATGGATTGGGTATTCCCGAAGATTTTTGCCCTGAACAAAGGCTATGATGCTTTCTGCGTCTTCGACTCTGATAACCTGGTCCATCTGGATTTCCTGGCGGTTATGAACAACCGCCTTCTGAAGGGCCAGAAGGTGCTGCAGGGCTATTTGTCCGCCAAGAACCCCACGGATACCTGGGTATCCGGCACCTTTGCCATTGCTTTCTGGACTATCAACCATCTCTGGCATCTGGGCAAGTACAATCTGGGCCTGTCCTCCTGCCTCGGCGGTACAGGCATGTGCATTGCGGCGGATATTGTGAAGAAATACGGCTGGGGCTGCGACTGCCTCACTGAGGATATGGAATTTTCCATGAAATGCCTGTCCCATGGCATCCGTACCTGCTGGGTTCATGATGCCATTATTTATGATGAGAAACCGCTGGGCTTCATGGCTTCCTGCCGCCAGAGAAAGCGGTGGGCCCAGGGCCAGTTCGACTGCTCTGAACGGTACATTCCCATCCTTTTCAGAGAAGGCATCAAAAGGCACAGTATTGTCATCCTGGATGGCATCATGCAGCTTTTGCAGAACTATTTCCTTCTGCTCTCCACCTTCTACCTCATCATGACATATATCAATATGTTCTATCCCTGCTTCACGGTGATTTTGTACAACGATGTGCTGGTGCCCCGTCAGTTCTGGGCGGTGCTTGGCTTCATCCAGTCCGTGGTGCCCCTCATTGTGCTGCTGCAGATCGAAGTGCCTCTGAAGATTTATCTTTACTGGCTCATTTATCCTGTATTCATGTATTCCTGGATTCCTGTCACCATCCTGGGCTGGAAGGACCGCCACAAGAAGGGCTGGGTCCATACCATCCATACAAGAAGCATGCATTTTGAGCAGGCCAAGCTCACCAGAAAGAAAGAAATCGATCAGTAAAAAAACGGTGAAGAAATGTTCCTCATTTCTTCACCGCTTTTTTATTTTCTGCTGCACCCGCGGCTGCGGGCAGAGAAATGATAAGGAATGATAAATTCTTTGCAGCAATCTATGAATCACAGCATGGGCCCTGTATAATGAAGGAAGCAGACGATTCATGGCGGTCATGAATCATCATGGGGAGGATTTTATGCAGCTTTCATGGCTTCATTCTAAAAAAGCAAAAATCATCATATGGACTGTTATCCTTGTTTTCCTGCTTTGCGGCATTTACGCCTACACTCACCGCAGCCGGGTGAGCGTAGGGAAAACATTGGCCCATCCGCTGGTGAAGGTGGAAAAAATGGAGAGAAAGGACATGATGAAACGGGTGGTACTGTCCGGAGAGACAGTGCCCCGGGAATCGGTGGATATTTCTCCCAAGTATGCAGGACGGCTGGAGAAAGTATATGTAAATCTGGGGGACAAAGTGACAAAAGGGGATATCCTTGTTTCCCAGGACACGAAGGACATCAGCTTTTCCATTGCCCAGAACCGGGCCGGCAGCCAGGAGGCTGCGGCAGATGCGGTGGAAAGCAGGGCTTCCTATGACGCAGGTACCCTGAAAGCCCAGAGTGATTATGACAATGCCCTTTCCACTTTTAACCGCTATGACACCCTGTTTCAGGAAGGCGCCGTTTCCAGACAGGAGCGGGATGACAAGTACCAGGCCATGATGGAAGCCAGAGCGGCCCTTCAGAACCTGACCGGCCAGGATGTGGAGGGCGTGCCGGCAGTGATTGCAAGCAAAGAAGCGGCAGCAGAAAAGGCGGCTTATACTGTAGATTCCCTGGAAAGTCAGAAGGGGGATATGACCATGTATGCCCCTGTGTCCGGTACTATCGGCTATCGGGATGCGGAAGCAGGCGAGTGGGCAGCGGCAGGCCAGAAGCTTTTAACCATTGTGGATAACAGCGCCCTGTACCTTGACTGCGCTGTGGCGGAACAGGACATCGGGGTTCTTCGGGAAGGCATGGACATGGATGTTTCCATCGATTCCCTGGGAGAGACGGTAAAGGGAAGAATCATTTATATCAGCCCGGATCTGGATTCCTCTACCCATTCCTACAGGGTCCGCATCCTTCTTGACAGTGAAGGGAAAAATCTTCGGGGCGGCATGTTTGGCCGAAGCGTTGTGATGGCCCTGGAAAGGAAGAATGCCCTGTACCTGCCCAAGGAAGGGGTGCTTGAAAATAATGGAAAGAAGTGGGCCTTCCTGATTGACAGCAGCCATAAGGTGAAAAAGGTGGAGGTCACCACCGGCCTTTATAATGATGACTCCATTGAAATCCTTACAGGAATTTCGGAAGGAGACCGGGCTGCAGTTACCAATATTTCCAAGCTGAAGGACGGTATGACGGTGGATGTGGAGGAAACGGTATGAATCGGTTGAATATGACCCGCTACGCCGTCACCCATCCTGTGGGCATCATCATGATTGTCCTCTTCTTCGTGACCCTGGGCCTTTACAGTTACTACCGCCTGGGGGTGGAACTGTATCCGAAAATCAATACGCCTTATGTGGTAGTCAGCGTCACCTATGACGGCGCCGATGCGGAATCGGTGGAGCAGCAGGTGACCAAGCCCGTGGAGGATGCTCTGTCTTCGGTGTCCGATGTCAAGCATATTACTTCCAAGTCCAGGACCGGAAAGTCCCAGGTTACCCTGGAGCTTAATTTTGATGCCGATGTGGATGCAGCGGCGGTGGACGCTTCCCAGAAGGTGAATGCCATCAGGAAAAGCCTTCCTGATGATGCCGATGACCCGGTGGTGGAAAAGAGGGATATGGACGCAGCGCCTATCCTGGACCTGGCCCTGGTTTCGCCCCATCCGCTGGATGAAATGTATTCGCTGGCAGACAATACGCTGACCAACGATTTCACCAAGGCCGACGGTGTGTCGGATGTGGAACTTTCCGGCGGCAGAGACCCCGAAATTGCGGTCAAGATAGACAGGGACAAGCTGTCCTACTACGGGATTTCCATGAATGACATCATTTCGGCTCTGAAACGAGAAAACAAGCTGGCTCCTGCCGGCTCCTCCTACACGGACCGCCGGCAGACCCAGATCCGGCTGAATGCGCAGTACCATTCAGTGGAGGACATCAAGAAAATCTATGTCACCGCTCAGGGAGGCGGTGCCGTACCTATTACCGCCCTGGGAGACGTGGTGCGGGAAGATAAAAAAGTGTCCCGCTATGCCCGGATTAACGGCCAGGACGCTGTGGGCATATCCATTTACAAGAACAGCAATGCCAACCTGGTTTCCACGTCTGACGCCGTCATGACGGTGCTGGACCAGCTGAGAAAAGAGTATCCTGACTATCAGTTCATCGTCGTTAACGATTCCGCTGCTTACGTGCGGACAGCCCTCCATAATACCCTGGGCACTCTGGTGGAAGGTCTTTTCACCACGGGCCTGGTGCTCTTTCTCTTCCTTCGGGGCTGGCGTTCCGCAGCGGCCGTTATGATTGCCATTCCTACCTCCCTGATTGCCTCCTTCTTTGCCATGTACATGGCAGGCTTTACCTTCAACATGATGTCCCTCATGGGCATGACCCTCTGTATCGGCATTCTGGTCGATGATTCCATTGTGGTGCTGGAAAATATCCACCGCCATCTGGCTAGAGGGGAAAGTCCCAAAGAGGCGGCGGTGAAGGGCCGTATGGAAATCGGTATGGCGGCGATTGCCATCACTATCTGCGATGTGGTGGTGTACCTGCCCATCGCCTTCATGACCGGCATGACCGGCCAGTTCTTCCGCCAGTTCGGACTGACCATCGTTTTTGCATCGCTCTTTTCCCTTTTCATTTCTTTTACCCTCACACCTATGCTGGCCTCCCGATTCTTCCAAAAAGGCCTTCACGTACCGGACAGAAAGCTCTGGCGGGCGATGGACCGGATCGAAGAAGGCATGCAGGATTTCTACGAAGAGGCGCTCCACTGGAGCTTTCATCATAAAAAGAAACTCTTTGCAGGCACAGCCCTGGCGCTGGCCCTCTTTACGGCCATGGTGCCTTTGGGCATCATCGGCAGGGAGTACATGCCCCGCACCGATGAAAGCGGTTTCAATGTGCAGATCAAGCTTCCCACCGATGCCAGCATTGAGCGCACCGATGCGGTGACCACCCAGCTGGAGGACTATCTGTCCCAGGTGCCGGAAGCCAAGTACTACATGGCCATGGTGGGCGGCGGCAGCGGCGTCAATTCCGGCCGTATCCGGGTGTCTCTCATGGACAGGCAGGACCGGAACCGTTCCATCTGGGACATTACCGATGAAATGAGAGACTGGATTTCCCAAAACATCCATGACGGCGATGTGAGAATCAAGGAAGACCAGGCCTCTGTGTCCGGCACTTCCGGCGGCGGGCTGGGCCAGGGCGGCGGCGCTTTCCGTCTGGAACTCCGGGGCAACAACATGGAGGATTTGATTCTTGCTTCTGAAAAGGTCCAGGATATGCTGAAGCAGGGGGACTATGGCATCACCGATGTGAGCTCCACCTATCAGGAAGGACTGCCGGAGCTCTCCATCGTTCCGGACAGGGAAAAACTGAAATACTACGGCGTCACCGTGGGAAGCCTTTATGACACCCTGTCATCTGCCATCAGCGGCAGCGGCGGCGGCGTCCTTCCAAACGACGTGAAAAACAGCGGCAATGATACGGATATCAATGTATATTTCAGGGGCGGTGAATCCTATAAGAAATCGGATCTCGCAGTCATTCCCATTGAAACATCCAAAGGTCTGGTCCATATATCCGATGTGGCGCAGATTAAAGACGAAGAAGGGCCCATTACCATTAACCGCACCGACAAGCAGCGGTCCATCATCATCGGTGGAAATCCCGGCAGCCGCCCGCTGAGCCAGGTCATTGAAGAAGTGACCCGTGACCTTGAGGGCGCCGGACTGCCGGAGACCGTGAGCTTCCGATTCTCCGGACAGGCGGACAGCATGAATGAAAGTTTCACCGAACTTCTGGCGGCCCTCCTCATGGGCATGGTGCTGGTGTACATGGTCCTGTCCGTGCTCTACGAATCGGCCAAGACTTCCTTCATCCGCATGTTTTCCCTGCCCTTCGGTCTTATCGGCTCTCTCTTCTTCCTCTTCCTCATGAATGATTCTCTGAATATTTACTCCATGATCGGCATCATCGTCATGGATGGCGTGGTGGCCAAAAACGGCACCCTCCTTCTGGACTACACTTTGACCCTCATGCATACCAGGGGTATGAATCCGAAGGATGCGGTGCTGGAAGCGGGCAGGACCAGACTTCGTCCTATCCTTATGACCACCTTTACCATGATCGTAGGCATGCTGCCTACGGCCCTGGCAGTGACGGCAGGCTCTGAAACAAGAAGCTCCATGGCCTGGGTGATCATCGGCGGTCTTCTAACCTCCACCATTTTCACGCTCCTTGTAATGCCCATGATTTTCCTTTTCTTCGAAAATCACTCGTTCCTTCATTTCCTGAAAAAAGAGGAAGGAAGAATCGGCGCTGCAGCCAGGAAGTAACAGGCTCTGGACTTTACAGAATCTATATAGAATATTTTCTATTTATATGGTATAATAAAAGAATCAGAATCAATGTGTTAGAAATCAGGTGAACCATGCATATTTTTATGACCAATGATGACGGCTTCGAGTCTCCCGGACTGATTGAAATGGCGAAGAAGCTTTCCCGCCTGGGCCGGGTCACCGTCATTGCTCCCAATCGGGGAAGAAGCTCCTGTTCCTCCTCCCTGTCCCTCCAGACCTATCTGCGTATGTGGCACAAGGAAAGCTATGGAGAAAATATTTCCGTTCTTTCCTGCAACGGCACCACGGCAGACTGCTGCAAGCTGGCCCTGGAACACTGGCTCCGGAATGACATGCCGGATCTGGTGGTATCCGGCATCAACAACGGCTACAACAGCGGCACCGACTGCCTTTACAGCGGTACCGTAGCCGGCGCCCTGGAAGGAGCGGTATTCGGCATTCCCTCCATCGCCCTTTCTGCAGAAACCATCAAGGATAAGGATTTTCTGGATAAAGCTTCCACCTTTGCCTTTGACATCATAAAGAAATATTTCGTCCAGGAAAAATACAAGGGCACCTTAAGCCTCAATATCCCTAAAGAGGGGAAGGAACTGTGCCTGGATAATCTGAAGGTGGTGAAACTTGGCGTGCAGCGCTATGAAAATGCCATCCGCGAAATGAAAGACCCCTCAGGGCATCTGGGGTTCTGGCTTTCCGGGAAAATGCTTCCCGATGCAGCACCGGATACCGACGTTTTCTGGATTCACCGCGGCTATCCTACCCTGACGCCCCTGACCTGGAACATGACGGACCGGGATGCTTTGGAAAAAGTGAGAGCTTCCATTCAATAAAAAAGCCATCAAAAAACAGCCCTCGGGCTGTTTTTTGATGGCTTTTTTTCATGGGGAAAAGGAAATCTTACCTTTCCCTGCGTCACCCCTCCATGAGTGCAGTTAGGATTCTTTCCCGTGGGGCGGGGAAATCGACGAATGAATCCAGTTCCTCTGCCACCCAGAGGGAAGCGCCGGAATGCTTTTCATGCCATATGATACAGAAAGCCAAATCCCGTAACGCTGACTTCATACTCATCGCCCTGCGGGCGATACCACAACCCTCGGCCTGAAAGGCCGTCAAACTTACGAACCCTCCGGCCAAGGGCCGGTCAATCCTAAGAACCTTTCCCCTTTGAACCCTCTGAACCTTTTGAACCTTTTGAACCTTCTGAACCCTCACGCCGCAGGCGTGTCCAAAGGCGAAGAAATCAGTTTTCCAAAAGCTTTGCAAGGCAGGGCTCCACCTGCACTCCTTCCCGGTAATCGCTGCCGTCTTTATAAGTGTATTCGATGGCATAGGAGAGGAAGGAAGCCGCTTTCTTGACTGCGTCAGAAAGACTTTTCCCCTGAAGAAGGGAACCGGTCACCACGCTGGTGAAAAGATCGCCGGTGCCGCAGGTGGCAAAGGGGATGCGCTTCACCTTGTAATCGGAGTAGGTGCCTTCCTTGGCATCGAAGCAGGCAATGCGGATGGTGCCTTTATCCGATGGCACGCTGGTAATCACCACTTGTTTGGGACCCCGGGCAGTGAGGTCATGGGCTATGGAAAGAAGGGCATCCGTGGTAACCGGCTTGTCATCATAGGGACGGTCTGTGAGAAGGCAGGCTTCCGTATAGTTCGGCGTCACCACTGTGGCGGCGCTGATGAGTTTTTTCATTTCCTTCACAATGTCCGGAGTAAAAACGGGGTAGAGCTTTCCGTCATCTGCCATGGCCGGGTCCACCACCACCAGGGTATCCTTCCCGGCAAAACGGGAAATGGCGTCGAGCACTATGCCGATCTGGCCTGCGTCTGCCAGAAAACCGCTGTAAATGGCATCATAAGAAAAGTTCAGCTTCTGCCATTGATCCATAAATTCCTTCATGTGAGGAGTGAAATCAGAAAAAGTGAAATCACCGTAGGTCAGATTATTGCTGAAAATAGCAGTGGGGAAGGGATTTACCTGAAAACCCATGGCGGAAATCACCGGCAGCGCTGCGGTGAGTGAACAACGCCCGAAGGCGCATAAATCATGAATAGCGAGTACGCGTTTTGTAGACATAAGTACCTCCTGCTGTATAGAATAATTTTATTTTACAATGGCCTTGGTACTACGTAAACGACCAATTTCTAAAAGAAATATATGACCAGATGGTTCGCTGTCCGCTGCCGGTTGTCGGCTGTCGGCTGTTGGCTGTC
>ENA-ORRN01000517-ORRN01000517.1-human-gut-metagenome-genome-assembly--contig:-NODE-517-length-30744-cov-13.714002_pt1 | contig 30744 bp, 25 predicted proteins | sample MGYA00242174_ERZ509132 | MGnify/ENA primary metagenome ERZ509132 (study PRJEB26280, sample SAMEA2338671) | human gut metagenome | biome: human gut; feature: human-associated habitat; material: faeces... | reverse complement strand
CAAAGCAATCCCTTCATAAGCAGCTCACAGCATAACGGAGCTTTATAGTGCCCCCACGAAGTGGGGGAAAGGTGGTGGCGCCAGCCACCAAAGGGGGAATGCATTTCCTCGCCCGCAGGGCGGTTGTAAAGGTTTTTTCATAAGAGGGCGCCTTCTATCAATTAAAAGGCGCCCCACCACCACCCTTTGAACCCTCTGAACCTTTTGAACCCGGGCGCCGAAGGCGCCTGAACCCTCAAGTCCCAAAGAGCCCCTGTATTTCCCCCTTTTAAACTATCTCTAGATTTTATATAATAAAGTATCGGCTTATTATAGGAAGAGAAGCAGCGATCTGCTGCTTCTTTCATTGAAGAAAGAAGGAAACCATGTATCTTATTGATACGTATGATGTTATCGTGGTAGGAGCCGGCCATGCAGGCTGCGAGGCGGCCCTGGCCGCTGCCCGCCTTGGCTGCAAGACCCTCCTGACCACCATTTCCCTGGAAAACGTGGCCATGATGCCCTGCAATCCGGCCATCGGGGGACCGGGCAAAAGCCATCTGGTGAAGGAAATCGATGCCCTGGGCGGAGAAATGGGCATTGCCGCAGATAAGACCGCCATCCAGATGCGCATGCTGAACCTGGGAAAGGGACCGGCAGTCTATGCCCTCCGCGCCCAGTCCGACAAGAATGCTTACCACCGCTACATGAAGCAGGTGGTAGAAAACACGGACAACCTGGACCTGAAGCAGGTGCAGGTCATGGATATCATTGTGGAAGAGGGGAAATGCGTAGGCATTACCACGGAACTTCACGAAGAATACCGGGCCAAAGCAGTGATTCTCTGCACCGGCACCTACCTGGACAGTGAAATCATTATCGGCGACACCATGTATTCCGGCGGCCCCAACGGCATGCGCCCCTCCGTAGGCCTTTCTGAAAATCTGAAGAAACATGGCCTGGACATTCTCCGTTTTAAAACCGGCACCCCCAGCCGCGTGGACATCCGGAGCCTCCATCTGGACCATATGCAGCTGGAACAGGGAGATCCCAAGAACCATGCCTTCTCCTTCATGGACGAACGGGCAGACCGGAACCAGCGGAACTGCTGGCTCACCTACACCAATGAGACCACCCATGCCATTATCCGGGAAAACCTCATGAGAGCCCCCAAGTATGCCGGCCTCATCCACGGCGTCGGTGCCCGCTACTGCCCTTCCATCGAAGACAAGGTGGTCCGCTTCCCTGACAAGAAACGGCACCAGCTCTTCATCGAACCGGAAGGCCTTGATACCAATGAAATGTATGTCCAGGGCATGTCCACATCCATGCCCATTGACGTGCAGTACGCCTTCCTCCGCACCATTCCGGGACTGGAAGATGTGAAGGTCATGCGCCCGGCCTATGCCATTGAATACGACCTGCTGGATCCCCTGCAGCTCTATCCCACCCTGGAAGTGAAGAAACTGCCGGGCCTCTACTCCGCGGGCCAGTCAAACGGCACCTCCGGCTACGAAGAAGCCGCTGCCCAGGGCCTCATGGCCGGCATCAATGCGGCCCTTAAAATCAAAGGGAAGGAACCCTTCATCCTGGGCCGCCACGAAGCCTATACCGGCGCCTTAATCGACGACCTGGTGACCAAGGGCACCAACGAACCCTACCGCATGATGACTAGCCGCAGCGAATACCGGCTCATCCTCCGCCAGGACAATGCGGACCTGCGCCTTACCCAGAAAGGCTACGACATCGGTCTGGTTACAGAAGAACGGTACCGCCGGTTCCTGGACAGGAAGAGGAAATTTGAAGAAGCCATGCACTACATCCGCACCAAGCGCTTCACCCCCAAGGCAGAGGTGAACGCCGCCCTGGAAAGCATAGGTTCCGCGCCCCTCACCACAGGCATGGGTGCCGATAAGATTCTGAAGCGTCCGGAAATGACCTACCAGAAAATGGTGGACGTTCTGGGCTGCCCTTCCTTCGACCCCGAAGCGGTGGAGGAAATGGAAATCACTGTGAAATACGAAGGCTACATTGCCCGTCAGGAAGCAGCCGTGAAGAAAGCAGCCCGCATGGAAAACGAAAAAATGCCAAGGGACATGGACTACCTCCATCTGGACGGCATTTCCATCGAAGCCCGGCAGAAACTGGACAAGATCCGTCCCCTCTCCCTGGGCCAGGCCTCCCGTATCTCCGGCGTATCTCCGGCGGACATGTCGGTACTTATGGTGTACGTGAAGAGAATGAAAGCAGGGAAATAAGAGACGGTGCCACTGGCGGTGAGAAACCGTATTCCCGAAGGTTGACACCCGCTGGCGCGGGTGAGGGCTGATGGGCCATGCGCTAACGCGCTGGCCCAAGGGTTCTGTCCGGGACCGGCTTTGCCTCCCGGACTGTTTGAGGGCCTCCGGCCCAGGGAGTTATATAGTACCACTGCGTTGGCGAGGTGGGCGCCAAAGGCGCCATTTTAATGCCGCCAAAGGCGGCATATATGCTCATCGCTCCGAAGGAGCGATACCACAACCCTCGGCCCAAAGGGCCGTCAAACCTGAGAACCCTCAGGCCGACAGGCCGGTCAAACCTGGGAACCTTTTACACAACCCTTTTGCACAACCCGCCGCCGATAGGCGGCCACAACCTGCGGCGCAGCCGCGCCCCCCTCTTTAATTTGCGGCACAGCCGCCACCACAACCCTCAGCGGCAAAGCCGCTGTCAAACTTAAGAACCCTCGGGGCGATAGCCCCGTCAAACTTTAGAACCTTTTATATAATTGTCATCCTTTCTTCTCACAGGGAAATGAAGAGAAGAAGGACCATTTCATCACATATTTCTTTTTGGAAGGAGAAAAGAAAAAAGATGACAGCCTGCGAAATGATGGAGGCCCTGGGCCTTCCGGCCAATGAGGAGGCCGCAAGAAAGCTGACTGAGTACAATGCCATGGTCATTGCCATGAACAAAAAAGTGAATCTCACAGGCATTAAGGATGTGGACGAAAGCCTCATCAAGAATGTCTATGATTCCCTTACCGTATACGATCCCAAATATTTTCCTGCAAAGGGACGGGTCCTTGACCTTGGCACCGGCGCCGGATTCCCCGGTGTGCCGCTGGCCATCCTGCGGCCTGATATGCAGTTCCTTCTGGTGGATTCCATCCAGAAAAAACTGACCTTCATTGAAGACGCCTGCGCCGATCTGGGAATCAAAAACGTGAAATGTCTCCATATCCGGGCAGAAGAAGGAGGACGGAGAAGAAAGACCAGGGAAGCCTTCGACGTGGTCACTGCCAGAGCGGTGAAGGCCATGCCCATCATAGCGGAATGGTCCCTTCCCTTCGTAGCCGTAGGCGGTGTCTTTGCTGCCATGAAAGGCCCCGGCGCCGATGAGGAAATGAAGACGGCAGGCCGGATCCTTCGGGAACTTCATGGCACACTGGAAGAAAAGAAAGAACTTACCCTGCCGGGAGGAGACCGCCGCACCATCCTTTACATCCGGAAAACAGCGCCCTGCCCGAAAACCTATCCCCGGAAAGTGGGCATTGCAGAGAAAAAACCGGTATTGGGAGAATAGGGGCTGGTGAAACCTGCTCTCCGCTCTCCGCCTGCGGAGACACTATGTATGCTGGACATGATGCTCATTTATCATAAGAAGGATAAACACGTAAACGTCTTGCGCCCCCTTTAGGGGGAGAGGGCCGCGGAGTGGCGAGGGGGTGTACGAGGCTGCAAGCTCCCATGATACTTTATGTGGCGGAGATTACCGAAAGGAAGCTGTAAAATTGCGGCGCCAGCCGCCACCGCAGCCACAGCCCAAAGGGCCGTCAGCCTTAGAACCTTAAGAACCTCTGCCCGCGGAGGGGACGTGAACCTTTTCTGCTGCACTCTTCGCGTTCTGTACATTTCCTTCCTCAGCCCTTCTGCACAGCCTGCCGCTGCAGGCAGCCACGACCTGCGGCGAAGCGGTGCTCCGTTTTTTTGACCTCGCGGCGGGAGCCGCAATTTCATATTGCGAACATTGTCTATTTCCTGTATACTATAGAAATGAAAAAGTGACTGGCGGTTAAAAACAGGAATAAGCCAGCAGGCATGGGAGGTTCGCATGGCATTAACGAAAAAAGCGGAAAGAATGAAGGCCAAACTTCTGGCATCAGCAAGAAAGCTGATCGGGGAAAGAGGATTTGACAGGGTTTCCGTGGAAGATATTACAAGGGACAGCGGCGTAGCCAAAGGAACTTTCTATCATTATTTCAAATGCAAGGAAGATGTGGTGGCAGAGCTTTCGTTCCAGTCCAGCCAGACGATTCTGGAAGAGTCCGTCCATTTTGACGGGACGGCGGATGAACGGTGCTTTCACTATGTGACAGCCCTGTGCCGTGATGCGGACTGGGCCGGGGTGCGGCTGGTGCGCCAGTGGATTCGGGAGGCCATGGAGTCGGAGGAAGAGGATTCGGAAGCCAAGGCCTGCCTTTACGATATCTACAATGCCATTGTGAAAATCTGCGCCGTGCGCCAGGGCCGGGGGCCGGGGGAACTGACGGAAGATGCTCCCCTGGATACGCTGGCCAAACTGCTGATGAGCCATGTCTTCGGTGCTTTAACTATCTGGTGCATGATGAATGGTTCCTGGAATCTGTCGGAGCAGTCTGTGAAATATATGGAAATCGACATAAAAAACCTTTTCAAGCCCTACATGATAGGGGAATAAAAAGAGGCTGTGAAAAAATGGTCATCATTTCTTCACAGCCTTTTTTTATTCCTTTTTTGATGGCAAGCTTCCTGCCCATGGGAGCGGGCTGCTTGCCGGTATGGGTGGGAAGGGTTGTGGGCTCTATGGAAACTCTGAGCCGGGAGATTTCTCCACTCTGTGGAGACTCTGCATAGAGTCTCCAAGTCAGCCGAAGTTGGCCTCTAGCCTGCACAATAAGAGGCTTTCCTATTGGCGGCTGACCGGCTGTGGTCGAAATGACGGAGGGAAGGGATCGGTGTCATTCATGGCATGTGATTGCAGGAGCTTGCATCCGCTCCTTCTCTTTGCTTACTATCTGATAGAGAGTCCATCATTTCTTCACAGTTTCTTTTCTATTGACCAGTTTCCATAAAAATGGTATGATTCATATCATAAGAGACAATAAAGTCTCAAAAGACATAGTAAAGTTTTTACAGGAAAGGAGTGTGCCATGCATCCGGAAAGCAGGGAAGAAGAATTGAAGAAACTGGCCCTTGCCTTCTGCACGAATCCCCGCAGGACCGCCGGCGAGCTGGCGGCAGCGGCAGGTATCAGCAAAGCCACCTTCTACCGGGTTTACGGCTCTCGGGAAAACTTGTCCCGTCTGCTCAGCGAAAAGGCACGGGAAAAAGTGTCCTTCCTCATGGAACTGGTGAATGAGGAAAAGGGCGATACGAAAAGCTATCTTCGGAAAATCATTCGCTGCTGCTGCGATAACAAGGAGTTTCTTATGCTCCTCTGCTACGGCTATGCCACCGGCAGTATCGACAGCTGGTGCCAGGATACCTATACCCGGCAGATGACCGATTTCTTCCTCCGGGGACAGAAATCCGGCACCTTTCGGGTAGATATTCCCGCCTCCGTGATGACGGAGCTTTTTGCAGGAGCCATGTGGTCTCTCTTTGAAGGAGAGTGTCATGGCCGGGTGGCATCTGCCAGCCTGCCGGACTACTGGGAAGCCTTTTTCCTGAAGGGAATTGAAAATCAGTCAGAAAGAGAGGAAGAACATTGAAAGAAGTCAAACCGTCCAAGCGGCCTATACTGGCCTACTACGTCATCATATTCCTGGTGATCATCTTCTTTAACTCCCTCATCATGCCCATGTTCAAGAGCAATGAAGTGAAGAGCGTGGATTATTCCAGCTTCATCACCATGACGGAGAACAAGGAAATCGACAAGGTGCAGGTAGAGCAGGACCAGATTCTTTTCACCAAGAAAGGGGATAAGCAGGCCTATAAAACAGCGCCTATGAATGATCCCCAGCTGGTGGACAGGCTCCATCAATCGGGAGCCGATTTCACTGGCAAAATCACAACCCCCATGAATCCGATCCTTGATCTGGCCCTGACCTGGATTCTGCCGATCCTCATTTTCTTCGGCATCGGCCATTATATGAACAAGAAAATCATGAAGAACATGGGCGGCCCCGGAGCCATGCAGTTCGGCCTGGGGAAATCGAATGCCAAAATCTTCGTGAAGCCCACGGACGGCATCAAATTCTCCGATGTGGCAGGGGAAGATGAAGCCAAGGACAGTCTGAAGGAAGTGGTGTCCTACCTCCACAACCCCAGCCGGTATAAGGAAATCGGCGCCAAAATGCCGAAGGGTATCCTGCTGGTGGGACCGCCAGGCACCGGCAAAACCATGCTGGCCAAAGCAGTAGCGGGCGAATCAGAAGTTCCCTTCTTTTCCATTTCAGGCTCTGAATTTGTGGAAATGTTCGTAGGCATGGGCGCCGCCAAGGTGAGAGACCTCTTCAAGCAGGCCAAGGAAAAGGCACCCTGCATCGTGTTCATCGATGAAATCGATGCCATCGGCAAGAAGCGCGGCGGCGCCGCTATCGGCGGAAACGACGAAAGAGAACAGACCTTGAACCAGCTGCTCACGGAAATGGACGGATTCGAAGACAATACAGGCGTCATCATTCTGGCAGCCACCAACCGTCCTGAATCCCTGGATCCCGCCCTCACCAGACCGGGCCGTTTCGACCGGCAGGTGCCGGTAGGACTGCCGGACCTCCAGGGCCGTGAAGCCATCCTCAAGGTGCATGCCAGCAAAATCAAGCATGCCCCCAATATCGACTACAACAAAGTGGCCCGTATGGCTTCCGGCGCTTCCGGCGCCGAACTGGCCAATATCGTGAACGAAGCAGCCCTCCGGGCCGTCCGCGACCACCGCAGCTATGCTACGGAAGAAGACATGGAAGCCTCCATCGAAGTGGTTATTGCAGGCTATGAGAAGAAACATGCCATTCTGTCGGATAAGGAAAAATGCGTGGTTTCCTATCATGAAATCGGCCATGCCCTGGTGGCTGCCCTCCAGTCCCATTCCGCCCCGGTACAGAAGATTACCATTATCCCCCGTACCAGCGGCGCCCTGGGCTACACCATGCAGGTGGACAAAGGAAACCATTACCTCATGACTAAGGAAGAACTGCTGGACCAGATTGCCACTTTGACCGGCGGCAGGGCCGCTGAAGAAGTGGTCTTCCACACCTCCTCCTCCGGCGCTTCCAACGATATCGAAAAAGCCACCAAGCTGGCCCGGGCCATGATTACCCGCTTCGGCATGAGTGACGAATTCGGCATGGTGGCCATGGAAACAGTGACCAACCAGTACCTGGGCGGCGATACCACCCTGGCCTGCTCGCCGGAAACGGCGGCCCGCATCGACCGGGCCGTATCGGACCTCATCAAGACCCAGCACGCCAAGGCAGTGAAACTGCTGGAAGAGAACCGGCCCAAGCTGGATGCCCTGGCCAAGTACCTCTACGAGAAAGAAACCATTACAGGAGAACAGTTCATGCAGATCCTGGAACATGGGGTGCCGGAAGAAAAACCGGCAGCACCGGCTCCGTCCATGGACCTGAACCTGGAAAAATAAAATTCTGTCATATCCCGTGAAAAAAGGGGCTGTCAGGAAATGGAAATCATTTTCTGGCAGCCCCTTTTGCGAATCGTTTCCTGCCGGCTTGGGACAAAAGGACTCACCGAATCATGTGAACTGCTGGTCAATTTGTGGTATAATTTATAGATATTTCATATCTTTTTTACAGATTTCTTACGCGAGGTGCATGGTGAAACAAGTGATTCTATCCGCCCTTTCCTGGGTGGTATCCACGTCTCTGGTGATTATGGCGCTGCTCCATTTTGGCGGGGACTTTCCCGACATCCACAGCTACGTACAGCCCCGGCTGGGGGCGGCGCTTCTGGTCTTCCTGATCGTATCCTTCGGTCTCTTTACCGTGATGGACAGGAAATATCTGAAGGCCCTCCTTCCCTGGGCGGTGATTCTGCCCCTTCTCTGGATGGGCACCTTCACCTGGGCCTACGGCTTTGCTTCCCTGCCGGAGAAAAAGCACCTGGGCGACTACTACGTGCTGGGTGGCCTCCTTATGGCGCTGCCCTATGTGTATACCGCCCTCACGGCCCGCAGGAAACGGTTCTCCTCCCTGTGGACAGTCATTGCCGGGGTGTACACCTTCTTCATGGTGATAATTCCTTTCATCTACATCGGATACTACGTCCTCTTCGGCGGTGAAATGGATATGTTTGCCATGATGGCCGTACGCTCCACCCACTTGAAGGAAATCAAGGACTTTCTGCGTACCATGGGCTCCCCAGCCCATGCAGTCATGGCAGCGGCAGCTCTTGCCATTGTCATTGCCTGCGCCGTCACCCTCTCCCGGAGCCTCATGAGAAAAGCCAGAACCTTTGAAGGAAACATCCTCCGGGGCAGCGGCAGATCCTTCTCCATCGGCCTTCTTGTGATTTCCCTCCTCTTCTTCGGCGGCTTCTACCGTCAGATTACCCATGTATTTCCTGCCTCCATCATTAAAGCACTGAACTCCTCAGGCAGCGAATTCCAGCTCCTCCAGAAACTGAACGACAACCTGGACAAGAATGTCAAAACCATGACCTTCCTTGCGCCGAATCCGGAAAACGGCATTGACGAAGGCACCCACATCGTCATTATCGGCGAAAGCGCCAATAGGGACCACATGAAAGCCTTCACGCCGGACTATCCCGAAAATACCACCCCCTGGCTTTCGGAAATGGCCAAGTCAAAGGACTTCGCCCTGGGATACAAGGCCTACTCCAATTTCCCCAATACCCTTTTCTCCCTGTCCTACGCCATGACCAGCGCCAACCAGTACAGCGACATGTCCTTTGAAGACGTGGTGAGCATGGTGGACGTGGCCAAAGCCGCCGGCTACCGTACCGACTGGATTTCTTTCCATAACCGGAGCTCCATGTCCAGTGCCGGCGTCACCATGATTGCAGAACGCTGCGACGATTCCTACTGGGAAAAGAACTATGACGGCTACACCCTGGAAGTGCTGAAGAAACTGCCGCCTGCCAAAAAGCGGATCATCTTCATCAACATCGACGGCAGCCACTACACCTACATTGCCCGGGTGCCTGTGAACCTGAGGGACAAACTGGGCATTTCCAAAGAAGATCCCTATCATGACTACGACCTTACCATCGCCTATGACGACCAGGTGATGAAGGACATCTTCGAATACGCCAAGGCAAACCTGAACTTGAAATCCATGATTTACTTCTCCGACCATGGCGAAAATATGAAGCACTACCACACCACCTCCCCCTTCTACTACGACATGGTACACATTCCCTTCTTCGTCTACCTCTCGCCGGACTACCAGGCCGCCCATCCGGAACTCATGCCTGCCCTGAAATCCCATGAGCAGCAGGTCTTCACCAACGACCTGGCCTTCGACACTGTTACCGGCATCTGGCAGGCAAAGACCAATTTCTACCAGGCCCAATACGACTTCTCCTCGAAGGACTACGCCATCAACATGGACAACGCTACCACCTTTGAAAGAAAGAAGAAAATCAAAGACGACCCTGTATGGCAGGGCAAATAAAAAAGAGCTGTGAAAAAATAATGATTTTTTTCACAGCTCCTTTTGTATGGGAGAGCCTTACTCTGTGCCTTTTAGAACGCATCACGGCAGTACCTTCCAAACCGTCAGGCCCCTTCTTCAGGAAGGAACTCCGCGGAAGCGGTGGGGATAGGTCCCACCGTAAAGCAGAGGACATTGACTCCAGCCTTTGGACCCATCAAAATCAAGAATTTCAAGTCGACAGGCCTGTCCATCCAAAGAACCCTTTTACACAACCTGCCGCGAAGGGGCGCCTTTTTTTATTCCTATTTGCGCCGTCAGGCGCCACCTTCCCCTTTGAACCTTTTTACTAATCTCTGGAGAACAGGTCTCTGGTATACACTTTCTCCTTCACCGGCAGGAGATCTTCACTTACCCGGTTAGCCAGAATGATGTCCGATGTCTCCCGGAACCCTTCCAGGTCATGGGTGACAGGCACGCCATCAAAGGCGTTCTTATCCAGGGTGGGTTCATAAATGATAAGGTCTATCCCCTTTTCCTTCAGCCTTTCGATGATACCCTGGATGGCGGAAGAACGGAAATTATCACTGCCGCTCTTCATGGTGAGGCGGTAAATGCCCACCCGTTTTGGCGAAAGAGAAGCGATATGGTCTGCAATATACTGCTTCCTTGTTTCATTGGCCTCCACCACCGCGCGGATCATGGTTTCCGGCACATCCCTGTAATTGGCTAGAAGCTGCTTCGTATCCTTGGGCAGGCAGTAGCCGCCGTAGCCGAAGGAAGGATTATTGTAGAAATCACCGATGCGGGGATCATAGCCCATGCCCTTGATGATATCGGCGGTGCGCAGTCCCTTTTCTTCGGCGTAGGTGTCGATTTCATTGAAATAAGCCACCCGGATGGCCAGAAACGTATTGGAAAAGAGCTTGATGGACTCCGCTTCCGAAGACCCCGTAATGAGCACAGGAATCTCTTCCTTTATAGCCCCTTCCTGCATGAGGGACGCAAAAAGGCGGGCCCCTGAAAGAAGATGTTCCTTCCCCTTCGGAATCCCTACGATAATGCGGGAAGGATAGAGATTGTCATAGAGCGCCTTTCCTTCCCGGAGAAATTCCGGTGCAAAGAGGATGGAAAGGGTGGGGTACCTCTCGGAAATCTTCTGCGTATAGCCGATGGGGATGGTAGACTTGATGATTACCAGCGCCTTCGATTTCACCCGCTGGATCTGGGACAGGATGGACTCCACCGCCCTCGTATCGAAATGGCCGGTGACATCATCATAATTCGTAGGCGCCGCAATGATGATGAGCTCCGCCTCCCGGTAAGCACTGTCCCCGTCCAGAGTGGCAGTGAGAGAAAGATTTTTATGCTTCAGGTAGTCCTCAATATAGGCATCCGCAATGGGAGACTCCCGGCGGTTCACCATATCCACCTTCTCCGGAATCACATCCACCGCAGTCACCTCATGATGCTGGGCAAGAAGAATGGCGTTGGACAGTCCCACATAGCCGGTACCGGCAATGGCAATTTTCATAATATTTCCTCGCTTCTTTAAAAGATTATTTACCTTATTATACTCTTTCCCCGCCCCCTTTGCGACAGCCCATGAGACACCGATGGGGCCATGATGACTCTATAGACAGAGAAGCGAGGAGCCCGAAAGAGCGGCCGCCACATCCTGCCTGCGCACATCCATGGAAAGCAGGATTGCCGCCCTCCCCTATGATCGCTTCCCTGTCAGCCGGCTGACAACTTCATAGAAAAACTTCCTGGATTCCCCAAGGCGCTTTCGGTGCCCGCCCGGGTGATTTCAGGGAGTTTTTTTGCGTGGCTTTCGATATCTATGGAGCAGGAGAGGGCAGCGTGAGTCTTTTAGGAAATGACAGGCCGGCGAAGGGAGAAATATGTAAATGGAAAAGGAACCAACTGATGAAGAGTGCACAGCTTTGGCCGGTTCAGGTGGTTGAGTACACTTTATAGCGATTTATAAATTACTTTCATATGCTTTCAAATTGTTATTTATAGGGATAGGGCATATAATATTGTAAAGACTTTGTAAAAAGCCTGCATTTCATTTTAGTCATGCGATTTAACTTCAGAAATTCCAAGGGAGGACAAAATGAATCGGTTCAAGCGTTGTCTCATTGCTGCAGCGGCAGCAGGTTTTGCGGTTATGCTGGTGGCAGGTTGTGGAGGCGGTTCCGGTAAGGCTGATAGCAGTGCTGCTTCCGGTAAGGCTTCTATAAATATTGTTCAGGTAAAAAGTGAAAAAGAGGCTGACCTGGTTGATCAGGCTAAAAAGGAAGGGGTCGTTAAGGTCTATTCTATTACCAGCCGTGTTGCTAAGGCCGGTGCCGGATTTGAAAAGAAATATGGCATCAAAGTGGAAGCCAGCGACATGAAGGATTTTGAACTGATTGATAAGGTGACTACTGAAGTGAAGGGAAATGCAGACGGTGCGGATATGGTTATCTGTCAGGATTCAGGCCGTGTGTATGGAGAACTTCTGGCAAGCGGCTATCTTGAAAATTACATCCCGGCAGACCTGAAAGGTGATATTCCTGAGAAGAATCAGACACCTCTTGTATTTGCCTACATGAATAAGGTATTTATGTATAACGATGAAAACGGGAAGCCCTGTCCGATTTCCAATATCTGGCAGCTTACAGATCCATCCATGAAGGGAAAATTCTTCTTTAAGAGTCCGATGCAGGAAGGTATTAATGCCAATTTCCTGACTATGCTTACAAAGCCTGAGATATCAGACAAACTGGCCAAAGCCTATGAAGATTATTATCACAAGAAACTGGAACTGACTACGCCTAATGCAGGGTATGAATGGATTAAGCTGGCTTTTACCAATGGTCTTGTTATGGGATCCAGTGATACATCTATGACTGAATCCATCGGTGTGAAGGGTCAGGATAACACGGCCGTAGGACTTTTGAACTATTCCAAGATTCGTTATAAAGATAAAAAGAACCTGGCCCTGGCAGCTGCGGATAACATTAATCCATATTCCGGCTTCTATTATCCGGAGTATGTGCTGATGGTGAAAGGCGCAAAACATCCGGCAGCAGCAAAACTCTTTATCCAGTACCTGATGACACAGGAAGGATTCAAGAGCTGGTCTTCCGATATGGGTACCTATTCCGGTAATACGACCATTGCTGTAGCTAAAGGAGATAAACCGCTGGCTGAATGGGAAAAGGTACTTGTAGGCGATGATCCGCAGTATATTTTTGAACATCGTGCGGAAGTCGAAGAATTTATCAGTCAGTTTATCTGAAAGAAATCTATGTAAGTATTGGAACACCGGGACATGATGCGGGAATCTGTGAAGCGATCAGCGCGGTTCTCCCTCATTCCCGGTTTTCTATATAATGAATGAGGTCTTAATTATGAATGCAGCTGTCAGGCTGAAGATGTTTTTCCGAAAGCCTTATAATGTGATACTGGTGGTGCTTTTTGTGGCCCTGGTACTTCTTACACTTCTGCCGCTGCTTTCCATCGTTATGGATACAGTGACGGTTCATTCTTCTGAGGTTATGCGTATTCATGGAACGCATGCAGGAGATTTTACGGATTATCATTGGCGCAAGGTACTGATGGATGGTCAGAACAGTATTAATATTTTTTATAAACCGCTTTGGAATACTATTATGATTTCCATTGCTACCTGTGTCATCGCAATTGGCTGCGGGGGCGGGATGGCATGGCTTATTACGAGAAGTGACATCCGCTTTAAACCACTGCTTTCAGCACTGTTTGTGGTTCCCTATATCATGCCTTCCTGGACATTGGCATTGGCATGGCTGGACTTTTTTAGAAATCCACTGGTAGGCGGGGTGCCCGGCATATTCACGGCACTTACCGGAATTGTTACGCCCAACTGGTTCGCCTATGGCTTTTTCCCGATTTCTGTGGTTCAGGGACTGCATTATGCACCCTTTGCCTATATTCTGATAGGCGGGATTCTGAAGCATATGGATGCTAATCTGGAAGAAGCTGCACAGCTTCTCCATGCATCGCGGATGCAGATTTTAAAGAGAATCACTCTGCCTATGGTGAAACCGGCGATTCTTTCTACTTTCCTTCTCGCGTTTTCAAGTTCCATGAGTGCTTTTGCAGTGCCGGCTTTCCTTGGGGCGCCGGTGCGATATCAGGTGCTTACGACCCAGCTCTATAGAACACTGCAGGGGTTAAACCCGGGTTATGGATATCTCATGGCTCTGGTGCTTATCCTGATTGGCGTAGGGATTATGCTGGTGAACCAGAAAGTACTGGACAGCCGTAAATCCTATACAACGATTACCGGGAAAAGTTCCCAGATTTCTCTGGTGAAGCTGCGTTCACTCAGGAACCCTCTTTCCGTTATTCTTTCTATCCTTCTTATCTGTGTAACGGTAGTACCGCTTATTACTTTCGCGGTGGAATCCTTCATTGTGGAACCGGGAAATTATTCACTCAGCAACTTCAGTACCGTTTTCTGGACCGGTGCCGGTTCGACAGACATTGCTAATGGAGAACCTGGAATTCTTAGAAATCACAGCGTGTATCGCGGACTGATAAACAGCCTTGTGCTTTCAGTGATTTGTGCATTCTTTGCCGGTACCATTGGCATTCTGGCCGGATATTCCATTGTTCGCAAAAAGGGGACTTTCCTGTCTAATGCAGTCAGCCATCTGACCTTTTTCCCCTACCTGATTCCAAGTATGGCTTTCGGGGCTATTTACCTTTCTATGTTCAGTGTTCCACGTGGACCGATTCCTGCTCTTTATGGTACATTTGCCATTCTGGCCCTTATTGGAACAGTAAAATATCTGCCCTTTGCCTCCAAATCCGGCATCAACTGTATGCTGCAGCTGGGAAATGAAATAGAAGAGTCAGCCATTATTATGGGGATTCCCTGGTGGAAGCGTATGGTCCGTATTATTATTCCTATTCAGAAGACCAGCATCCTTTCAGGGTATCTGCTGCCGTTTATTTCCTGCATGAGAGAGTTATCTCTCTTTATCCTGCTTGTTACACCGTCTACGGCTGTATTGACAACCATGCTTTTCCAGTACAACGAAAAAGGCTGGAATCAGTATGCCAATGCCATTAACCTGCTGATCGTATTTGTCGTATTATTTGTGAACTGGATTATTAATAAGCTCACCGGAGCGTCTATTGATAAGGGGATTGGTTGAAGATGCCTGAAATTATCTTAAAAAACGTCACGAAAACATTTGATCATACCAACGCCGTAGACCATTTGAATCTGGTTATAAAAGACCGCGATTTCATTACCCTTCTGGGGCCGTCAGGCTGTGGTAAAACAACGACCCTGCGTATGATTGCAGGCCTGGAAACGCCGACTTCAGGAGAAATCATTATTGATGGACAGACCGTCTTTTCTTCTGAAAAAGGGATTGATGTACCGCCGCAGAAGCGGAACGTTGGCTTTCTGTTTCAGAATTATGCCCTTTGGCCACATATGACAGTGCTCCAGAATATTACCTTTGGCCTTGAAAATTTGAATTGGGAAAAGGAAAAAGTCAGGGAGCGTTCTTCCAAGCTTATGAAAATGCTGCAGATTGAAGAATATAAAGACCGCTATCCGGCAGAACTTTCCGGCGGCCAACAGCAGCGTGTTGCCATAGCCCGCACTTTGGCAACAGGTCCCCGCATTCTTCTCATGGATGAACCCTTATCCAATCTAGATGCAAAGCTTCGCATGGAAATGCGTTCGGAACTGAAACGTCTCCATATGGAAACAGATTCCACCTTTGTATATGTAACTCATGACCAGTTGGAAGCTATGACACTGGCTACCCGGATTTCCCTTATGAAAAAAGGTAAACTCCAGCAATTTGACGCACCATTGACTGTATATAACTGCCCGTCTAATGCATTTACTGCGGATTTTATAGGTAATCCAAGCATTAACCTGATTCCTGTGAAAGTAGAAAGCAGGCAGGAGCAGGAAGTGCTTCTGCATATGGGATCAGCCTCAATCCATTTCCATGCTTTAGATTCCATGGAAGCGGAGAAAGGGGAATCCCTGCTTTTAGGCATAAGACCGGAAAATATTGAAATTTCTGATGAAGGTACCATTGAAGCCAAAGTTTACTCAGCCCTTCCCAGTGGAATGGAAACAGTGGTTAAGCTGGACGTGCTGGGGCTGATTCTTACGGCCGTAGTCTTTGGAGATCGTGAATTTCATATCAATGATAAAGTCAAAATCCGCTTCCGCTCACGGAAAAACCACCTTTTCCGTCATGACGAGGGAGGCAGGCGTATCGCCAGCGGCGAACTGGATTAACGTAACTTTGGCTTTATTCGGGCTGCACAAAAATAAGAGAAACTAAAAAACAGGTCATCCTCTCTCCGCCCAGAGCGGTGCTTCAGAGGATGGCCTGCTTTTTTGTTCGAGGAGGCCCAACCTTTCCTTCCGGAAGAAATCATGAGCAGTTTTTTAACAGAAATATATCAAATGGCAACATCCTTGTCAGCGAAGTGTGTAATCAATGAATCCGGTCTTTCAATCTTGCCCTCCCGGGGCAGGAAATGGGACGTTAAGAGATATTTACCATATTTCGGTGCCCGTTTCAGGGATTTTTTGGCGTGGCGGAAAAAGAAGGGGCAGCAGTGACAGTTGCAGGGGTGAAGGTTGTCATGGGGCATTAAATGATCAATGAAAATTCCTGAGTCCGGGAAAGCCCATATTTACGATGATTTGCTAGAAGTAAAAAATATTTGGTAAAATAAGGAAGAAAGTGCAGACTCTCGATAAGTACAGCTTTCTTTTCGGGAAATGGTCAGTTCACTGCCGCATAGGCAGTTTAGAAAATGAGCAGTACCCTCACCATAGGCGTGCCAGCGTTCACTGCCGCATAGGCAGTTTAGAGATGGGAGGGGATGAAGTTAATCAAACCACATGCCGGAATACCGATTGATTCATTTCAATCGGTATTTTATTTTGCCCAAAACCTCCCTGCGTTATTGTCTGCTAATCTGATATCCGTTTCCCGGGCTTTCATCCACTCCAGTGCAGCTTGCGGAATGGGGCTCTGCATAAATTTCGATATAATCTGCGGTTCTTTGAACTGGTCGGAAATTCCGAACAGTTCGACGGGATTACAGAAGGCCTTGGTGCAGCTGAAAATGAGGAGATGTTTCATTTTTAGACCCTCTGGTCTCGAAAATTTTTTGAAAAATTCTGCTATGACGTATAGATTCCCTTTTCTCCCTGCTGGCAGGTGACTTTCATATCATGTACAATAAAGAAAACAGGAGAAATCAGGGAAATCGGAGGAGACAGGTATGGATGTAAAGGGATTGAGAAAGCTGGAAGATAATCTATGGAAAGCAGCCGATGACCTTCGGGCCAATTCCAAGCTTACCTCGAATCAGTACTGTATGCCGGTACTGGGACTTATTTTTCTTCGCTATGCCTTTGGCCGGTACAAAATGGTAGAGCAGGAGCTTTTGAAGAACAGGCCTACTTTTCATGGAAAGCCGCTGCCGGTGGAAAAGGATGAATTTAAGTCTAAAAGCGCTTTATATATTCCACCGGAAGCAAGGTATGATTTCCTTGTGAACCTTCCGGACAACGTATCATCCTGTGGCATTCTTAATGACCGGGGCGAAACGATTACATCTCTGGGGGAAATGCTGGACCATGCCATGGAGCTCATTGAAAAGGAATCATCCCAGCTGGAAGGTATCCTTCCCAAAGATTATCATGCATTTAATAACGACTCCCTGCTTCATGAACTGCTCCGTCTTTTCAATAATGATGTGCTGGACGATGTGGGCGGCGATATTATCGGCCGGATTTATGAATATTTCCTGAATAAGTTTGCCAAGAACGTGGCTCAGGACGATGGGGTCTTTTTCACGCCCAAATCTCTGGTGAAAATGATTGTTTACGTTCTGGAACCGAAGAAGGGCATCCTGCTGGATCCGGCCTGCGGTTCCGGCGGCATGTTTGTACAGACCGGCGATTTTATCAATCGGGAAGGAATGGCGGCCAATGATGTGATGACTTTTAAGGGACAGGAAAAGGTGGAATATAATGGCCATCTCTGCCTAATGAATATGGCGGTCCATGGTTTGTCGGGGCAGATTCTCTATGGCGAAGATGCCAATACTTTCTACAGCGACGCCCATCATCTGGAGGGCGGCTGTGATTACGTCATGGCTATTATTTGGAGCGAGCTGACGCAGCGTCAGTCAGGTAGTCCTTTTAAGGCCTGGATGGCCCACACAAAAATAGCCTGATGATGTCAATGCCGGTCTTTAGGGCCCCGTTTACATCATCAGGCTATTTTTGTACCCTAAATCAGGCCTTAAAAGACCTTCTGTACCGGTCAGTGCCGTCAATCCTCCCAATGCATCGAATGTCCTATAAGCGAGACTCCAGATAAAATTCAATCCACCCTTTAATGTGGATAAAGTGAAATCGGATAAGTGCATCCAGGCGGGGAGGCTTCCCTTCGGCGCCCCGGCCATCAATAAGGCAAAAGAGTTTTCCAACGCCAATTATCTCTGGATTTCCTATTTCTATGCTTATCTGAAACCTGGCAGGGGGAGAGCAGGTTTTGTTATGGCTTCCGCTGCTACAGACAGTCATCTTGATGTGGAAATCAGGAAGAAACTGGTTTCTACGGGACATGTAGATGTGCTTATCAGTGTGAATAATAATTTTTTCTATACCAAATCTCTGCCCTGCACCCTTTGGTTCTTTGATAAGGGCAAAAAAGAAGAACTGCTGGACAAGGTGCTCTTTATTGATGCACGGAAATACTACACCGTGGTGGACAGGACGCTGAATGAATGGACGCCATGGCAGCTGGCGAATCTGAAAGCCATTGTCAGTCTGTACCGCGGCGAAAAGGATAAGTATGAAAAACTGCTGGCGCTTTACCTGAAGGGAGCAGGAAAAGCAGTGGAAGCATGGAAGAAGGACTGTGAGGCCCTTTCTGCATTTCTCTATCCGGAAGGAAGAGAAGCAATAGCAAAGGCGGTCACTGAAGTGGAAAAAGCAGTCGGGCAGGCCCATTCCATTACCGACTGCTATGGCCTGATTGCAAAGGAAAAGACAGAGAATCTTCTTTCTGCTGCTGCCGGACAGGTGATGGATGCCATCGGAAGTCTTCGGGGCAAAGCGCAGCGGGAAAAACTGGATGCCCTTACCGGCGGCAGGAAAGTCCGCTGGACGGCTTACAAGAAGGACATGCAGAAAGCACTGGAGGAAGCGAAGGAAAGTTTTTCTGAGTTGGAAGTCCTTCTGGATGAAGCCCGCTGGCTTACTGATAAATTCGGAGATGGAGAATATCGGAATATCCCCGGCCTCTGCTATGTGGCGTCCCGGAAGGAAATCGAAAATAAGAAATGGTCCCTCACACCCGGTGCCTATGTGGGGGTGGCGCCGGAGAAAGATGACGGTGTGGACTTCCATGACCGTATGAAAGAAATCCATCAGGAGCTCCTTTCTCTGCAGAAGGAATCGGATGGCCTCATGGATGCTATCTCAAAGAATCTGGAGGATTTGGGACTATGACGTGGGAGAAAGTGAAATTAGGAGACTGCTGCATATCCATATCTGATGGGGATCATCAGGCACCTCCAAAATCAAGAGATGGCATTCCATTCATTACAATAGCGAATATAGATCAATTTAATAAGATAGATTTTACGAATACTATGCATGTACCTAAAGATTATTTCGATTCGCTTGATTCAAAACGCAAACCGCATGTAGGGGATATCATCTATTCTGTAGTCGGTTCTTTTGGCATTCCTGTATATATTAAAAATGATGATATGTTCACTTTTCAAAGGCATATTGCAATATTGAAATGCAAGGAGAACATTAACTCCAGATTTTTATACTATGTAATGAAGAGCAGGACGTTCTACCATCAAGCTGATTCAGTTGCAATTGGCTCTGCACAAAAGACTATCACGCTTTCTGCTTTGAGGGATATGGAGGTGCATTTGCCGGAAAGGAAAGTACAGAATAAAATCGCATCCATTCTCTCTGCCTACGACGACCTCATCGAAAACAACCGCCGCCAGATAAAGCTGCTGGAAGAGGCGGCGGAGCGGCTGTATAAGGAATGGTTTGTAAAAAGGAATATCAATAGCTGTATCCATGGTGTTCTAACGGGAAATCTCAAATTGACGCCTAAAAAATTATCTTCAATTATTCAGTTTTCTAATGGATATGCTTTTAGAAGTAAGACTTTCACAACCAAAGGGCACTATAAAATCGTTACGATTAAAAATGTTCAAGATTCTTATTTTGAGGGTAGTGATGTTGATTATATATCCCGAATACCTTCTGCTATGCCAAATCATTGCATTTTAAAGGAAGGGGATATTCTGCTTTCTCTTACTGGAAACGTTGGTAGGGTTTGCGTTGTTGTTGGCAAAGATTATTTGTTGAACCAGCGTGTAGGTAAAGTATGTACGGCTTATCCAGCATTTTCATATTATTTTTTAAAGAGCAATGAGATTCAAACCAAAATGGTTCAACTAGCAAACGGGTCTGCACAACAGAATTTAAGCACCAAATCAATAGAGCAAATGATAGTAAATTTGCCTAATGAGGAATATATTTGTACATTTGAGGGCATAGTGCAACCTTTCTTGAATCAGCAGATTCGTTTAAGTTATGATAATCAACTTTTGCAGGAAGCCAGGGACAGATTGCTTCCGAAGTTGATGAGTGGTGAAGTGGAGGTGTAAGTATGGATATGGATGCTTCCGAAAGGAATCTGGTCCAGCTTCCGGCGGCGGAGGTGCTGGAGAAGCTGGGGTGGAAGACCTACTATGCCTACAATCATGAAGTCATCGGCCGGGAAGGTTCCCTGGGCAGGGCATCTACGGAAGAAGTGCTTCTTGTCCGCTATTTCAGGGAGGCCTTAAAGAGGCTGAATCCCTGGATGCACGGAAAGCAGGTGGAGGAAGCCCTGTCTGCCATGCTGGCCCATGCAGCTGGTGAAGGAGTTCTTGCCATCAATGAAAAGAAGTATGACTATATCCTGAACGGTATCCCAGTGACTGTGGACCTTCCTTCCGGCGGGACAGCCATGAAAAAGGCACGGCTTATCGATTTCCGGCAGGCGGAGAGAAATTCTTTCCTGGCGGTGATGGAGCTTCGCATCGGCAGTGAAAGCTATAACCGCCGGGCCGATATGGTGGGCTTTGTGAACGGGATCCCCCTCATTTTCTTTGAGTTCAAGCGGCCGGACGTGGATGTGGAAAATGCCTACATGGATAATTACACCGATTACCAGCACACGGTGCCACAGCTTTTCTATTACAATGCCTTTTCCATCCTGTCCAATGGCAGTGATGCCAGGGTAGGTACCCTGGGCAGCAGCTACCGTTTCTTTGCCCAGTGGAAGCATTTGAAGGAACATGATGAAAGCCATGTGGAATTGAAGCGCATGCTGAAGGGGCTGTGCACGAAGGAAAATCTGCTGGATATTCTTGAGAATTTCATTCTTTTTGACCGTTCCCATGGGACAGCTGTCAAAATCCTGGCTCATAACCACCAGTATCTGGGGGTGAATGAAGCATTTGAGGCCTATAAGGAAAGAAAGCTGAAGCATGGAAGACTCGGCGTCTTCTGGCATACCCAGGGGAGCGGCAAAAGTTATTCCATGGTTTTTCTCACGAAGAAAATTCTTCGGGTGCTTGGCGGTTCACCGACTTTTGTGATGCTCACGGACAGGGATGAACTGAATGACCAGCTGGCAGGTACTTTTGAGGGCTGCGGCATGTTGACGAAACAGGAAAAGAAGCAGTCCATGCCTACCAGTGGAGATGAGCTGATTTCTCTTCTGAAGGGGAACAGGACCTTTATTTTTACTTTAATCCAGAAATTTAACCATCCGGAAGCACTGCCTATCCATACGGACCATGAAATCCTGGTGATTTCCGATGAGGCCCATCGGAGCCAGTATGGAATATTTGCGGAAAATATGCTGTGCCTGCTGCCGGAGGCATCCCGCATCGGATTCACGGGCACGCCGATTTTCAAGTTCGATAACCTGACGGAGCGTACCTTCGGAGGGTATCTTTCAATTTATGATTTCCGCAGTGCCATTGAAGACCATGCTACGGTGCCTTTGTATTATGAAAACAGAGGCGAGGAAATTCTCCATCTCCATAATCCCGAGATGACAAAGGAGCTGGTGGATACCCTGGATGATTCTTCTTTGGAAAATGATGAGGCAGGGAAGGAAAAACTGCAGCAGCATTTCAAAAAACAGGTCCATATCCTCATGGCCCGTCCGCGGCTGGAGCGGATAGCCCGGGATTTCGTGAATCATTACTCCAGTCATTGGGGCACGGGGAAGGCTATGTTTGTGGCACTGAACCGGGTGTCGGCGGTGATGATGTATGAGCTGGTGCAGTCCTTCTGGCAGGAGAAAATCAGTGAACTGGAGAAGAAGCTGTCCCTGGTGGGAGTAGATGAAGCACTGTCCCGCAAAATCGACTGGATGAAAGAAACGGATATGCATGTGATTATTTCCTCTTCCCAGAACGAGGAGGCCTATTTCCAAAAGTGGGGCATTCAGATTCTGCCTTACCGGAAGCTCCTGACACAACACCTGGATGATTTGAAGAAAGATTACAAGGACAGAAATCATCCCTTCCGAGTGGCTTTCGTGTGTGATATGTGGCTCACCGGCTTTGATGTGAAAAGCCTGACTTACCTGTATATGGATAAGCCAATGAAGGCCCATAATCTCATGCAGGCCATTGCCCGGGCCAACCGGGTGGATGATGGGAAAGACAATGGCGTCATTATTGATTATGTAGGTATCCTGCGGCCGCTCCTGAAGGCATTGAACGACTATGCATTCCGTGAAGGAAGCAGCGGCGGCGATGTGGTACTGGATATGGGGCGCCTTAAAGAAAAGGTGCTCTCTCTTATGGCAGAGGCAGAGCATATCCTTGGGACTCTTGGCTTTTCTCTTGGCAGTGTACTGGAAGCGGAAAATCTGGATGTGCTGGAGCGGATGAAGGACGGGGCAGACCTTCTCTGCGTCGATGAGAAGAAAAAGAAGGATTTTCTCTTCCTTACCCGCAATATTTTCCGCCTTTCCCGGTATCTGGAAGAAAATACCCTGAACCGGGAAGAAAAGCAGAAGAAGGGAATCCTGATTTCCATTGCCCGCCTTCTCCTGCCAAAGAAAAGGGAGAAAGATTACACGCCTATCCTGGTGAAGGTCCATGAAATCATGAACCGGAATATCCAAATGGACGGGGCTGCCCAAAATGAGCCCAATGCGGTGATTGATTTATCGCGAATCGACTTTGACAAGCTGGATGCGGAATTTGTGAAGCGGAAGCACAAGGCGCTGGTGCTGGAGACCATTAAAGCGGCTGTGAAAAAAGAGCTTCTCCATATGCTGGAAATCAATTCCAATGACCTTCGCAGGGAGCTGTATGCCCGGTACGAGGAAATCATTACCGGATACAATGAGCAGAAAAATGAAGCGGTGCTGCAGCAGGAATTTGAAGAAATCCTTCATCTGGCTGAATCAATGACGGAAGAACAGCAGCGCTATGTGAGGGAAGGATTTGACAATGAGGAGCAGCTGGCAGTTTTTGACCTTCTGGTATCCGGCAAAAAGCTAAACGCCAAAGAAATTGCCCAAGTCAAGCAATGCGCCAAAGATATGGTTAAGCTGGTGAAGGACAAAGAAAAGGAACTGGATCACTGGAAGGAAAAGGAGCAGACGAGGGCAAATATGAAGTATGCCATCCGCAATATGCTTTTCAGTGAAATTCCCGAATCCTACGGCATGAGTGAAGCCAATGACTGCTGGCAGAAACTATATGACCATGTGTGCTTCAGGCCATGAGGCAGAGCTCATCCGATGACGTCTGACTACTATCGTCTGATGTCTGTCGTCTATCATCTGACGTCTCTTTTGTTATCGCCCGCCGCGCAAGTATGACTTTATTGCAACCGCAAACATTGAAACTTTACTATTTGATATTTGACTCTTTTGCTATTTCTGCTATACTAAGGCCAGAGGTAAGAAAGGTCTTATCTCCACCACATTGTCAGAGGAAATCCTGCTGCTGTCTGCATATAAACCCCGTTTGTAGATTTGTATTAGCATCACAACCTCAGCGATTCGTTTTTTTCATAGTCAGATGAAATGTGGATCCGGAATTGAGCTCGTTAGTGATGGCGGCAGGGCAATGAATCCCCTCCTTTCCTCTGGCAGTATTTTAAAGGAGCCACGCTCTTGGTTCCTGAAAACGCCTTCGTTCCCCGCAGACGAAGGCGTTTTTCCATGGGAAAAAGAGTGGAGGATGGAGGGGGGCTGTCAGCTTTTGGCTTTTTCTCCTGCCTGGCAGGAGGGCATGAAAAAAACAGTGGAGAAAGTCCACTGTTTTTTTCTTATTTCAGCATGTCTTTCCATTCGTCGGGGTAGTCGCCGCGGTATTCGACTACCTGGTCCATAGGTTTTCTGGGCAGGGGGCGGACTTCTTTGTCGGTGTAGCCGAAGGCGATGGCAGCTGCCATTTCTCCGTCTTCATGGAGCCATTCTTTCAGTTCGTCGTAGGCAAAGAAGACGTTGCAGGTCCAGAGGCTTCCGATGTTACGGTTGGTGGCTTCGAGGCACATGTTCTGGATGGCAGCGCTGATGGACTGGATGTCGGCCAGTTCCATGAGGTATTCGTCCTTGGGATGGTCTTCGCGGTAGTTCAGGCCTTTGGTGTTCATGACGAATACGATCACCGGCGCCTGTTCCAGCACCCGGGCGGTGTAGATGGCGGAGGGAATGAATTTTTCGTATTTCTTCCCGAAAATGGCGTTTTCTTCGCCTTTTCTGTTTTTCATGATGCCTTCCTTCAGGCATTTCACCATGGCTTTTCTTTCGGCGCCGCGGATGACGATGAATTTCCAGGGCTGGGCGTTCTTTTCAGAGGGGGCCCACATGCCGGCTTCCAAGATCTGGTCCAGGTCTTCCTGGGGAATCGGTTTCTGGAGAAAATGACGGATACTTCTTCTTTTGTAAATAGCTTCTAACACGGTGGTAATCCTTTCAATGTATAAGTTTCAGTTATAGATAAGACTGCATAAAAGAAATTATATGCAATTTTGAGCGATAAAGCAAGTTTTTTTAGACTAAGGGTCATATCAGGGGGCGGGGCAGCAGGGGGGTCTGGAAGGGGGAAAATCTGCTATAATATAGGTAAGGAATTATGGGAAAGTGTCAGTTCAAAGGAGGTCTTATTATGGACATCAAAAAAATACTCGTTCCCATTGATGGCTCCGATGCTTCGGAGAGAGCCTTTTCTTACGCCGTGGCTTTTGCGAAGAAAACGGCGGCGGAGTTGATTCTTCTTTATGTGGTGGATGCGGACGTCCTCATGTATCCGGTGTACCGGGTGAGCCTGGCAGAGACGGATACGGCTTCGGTGAAGAAGAAGGGCGAGGATATTCTGGCACTTTACGCCCAGGACGCACCGGAAGATGTGAAGGTAAGCCGTATGGTGACCATCGGTGTGCCGGGGTCTTCTATCATCCGCACGGCTGAGGCGGAGGGAGTGGACCTCATTGTCATGGGCAACAGCGGCAAGGGTTCCGTTTCTTCTTTCGTCATGGGCAGTGTGAGCCATTACACCGTGCATCATGCCAAATGCCCGGTACTGATTGTGAAATAGTCTGTCTTTTTTGAAATCGCGGCCTGGCGGGTACGATTTCCCCAGGCAGAAAGAAGGGATTTTTATGATAGATAGAGAGATACATAAGATTCTGATTCCGGTGGACGATTCGAAAATGTCAGACCGGGCTTTCGATTACGGCATGGACATGGCAAAGCTTTTTGATGCAGAGGTGCATGTCATTTATGTGGCCAACGGGGAGGGCATGAGTACCCCGGATTTCACGGTCCATTTCAATGAAAAGAATGATGATACCAGTCCGCTGAAGGAAAAGGGAGCCGCCGTGCTGGCCCGTCTCATGAAACGGGTGCCGGAGGGGGTGAAGGTGCATCAGGAAATCCTCCTGGGTTCGCCGGAGGTGATGATCGCCCTCACTGCCGAGGATGACGGCGCAGACCTTATCATCATGGGCAGCAGCGGAAGAAATTCTTTCTCTTCCATGTTCCTTGGCAGTGTGAGCTACTACACTGTGCATCACGTGAAGTGCCCGGTACTGCTGATTAAGTAAGACCGCTGGCAGCTGGACGCTTACTGCTGCTATTGTCTGCTGGACAATATTTCCGAAGGCAGGAGGGTTCAGGCGCCTTAGGCGCCCGGGTTCAAGCCGCCGTCGGGTTGTGCCGAAGGCGCGGTTGTATAGTTTTCGCTGCCAGAGGCAGCGTTGCCGCCGAAAACGGTCAGCCGATTAAAAGGAAGGCCCTTTAATAGGCAGGCTAAGGGCCAACTTCGGCTGACGTGGAGGTCCTATGCAGGACCTCCACAGCATATACTCATCGCCCGATAGGGCGATACCACAACCCTCAGGCCGCAGGCCTGTCAAACCTGAGAACCCTCGGGGTGAAGCCCCGTCAATCTTTAGAACCTTCCGCACCCAGAGGGCGCGGGGTCTCAAAGCGGCTTACAAGCTGCCGCGAAGCGGCCGCCTTAACCCTCGGGGCATCAGCCTCGTCAAACCTAAGAACCTTCCGGCCATCGGGCCGGTCAATCTTAAGAACCTTTTCTAAAGTAAGGAGGCGTAGAAATGAGCCGGGAAACGAAAATAGGCATCGTGGCATTTATCCTGCTGTTCTTTATCGGCGCAGCCGGCTTATTTCTTGAGCCTTCCCGCTGGTTCCACAGGGATTTTTATGAGATTCATGTCGTTTTTGACAATGCCCAGGGCATCCGGGATCATGCCCAGGTGCTTTATGCCGGGGTCTCTGTGGGCCGGGTGCGCAGGATTCATGTGAAGGATGGGAAGGCGGTGCTGGATCTGGATATCCGGGAGGGCACGGTGATTCCGGAGGATGCCAGATTTACTATCGACAGTTCCGGCGTGGTGGGAGATCTCTATGTGAAGATTTCCGGCGGCCGTCCGGGAAGCAGGAATCTGTCCGACGGCATGACGGTGCAGGAGTATAAGAATGACCGCATGGATGAGCTCATGGAAAAGGCCGGCCGCCTCATGGATACGGCAAAAAGTCTGCAGGGAAATATAGAGGGATTTAAGGAGAAATGAGTGATACAGTGGGCTGGTGAGCTGGTGCGAGCTGCAGCTACGTCATGTGTGGAGGGAGATTTCGGGGCTCCGCTGCTGACCCTCGAAATGACAGCGGCGCCATGAAATAGGAAATTTTTAAGGAGGCAGTTTTGTAGGATAAATTTATCCTACAAAACTGCCTCCTTTCTGGTAAAATGAGGGAGAGGTGATTTTTATGCGCATTGATACGAATACTATGATTCCCATGACCGAAGCAAATCGTAATTTTTCTAAAGTAGCACGCATGGTGGATGAAAAAGGGGCGGCTGTGATTATGAAAAATAACCGGCCCCGCTATCTGATTCTGAATTTCTCTACCTTAGAGGATGGAACTGCCGGCGATGAAGAGGTGGAAGCCATTTCTAAAAAGCTGATGCAACAGAATCGGACTGCTTATGAGGTATTGGCTAAATGAAGAAACTGACCAAAGCACAAGTACTTCGAATGTACAACGATATGGTCAATCAATTTGGTGGAACCAGGGGAATGAGGGATGAAGGGCTTTTAGACTCAGCACTTTCCGCGCCTTTTCAGACTTATGACGGATTTGAATTATATCCGGAGATAGAGGAAAAGGCGGCTTGCCTGGGATATGGTCTTATTTGAAAATCATGCAATGGTAGATGGAAATAAAAGACTGGGAGTTCATGTTATGCTTGTGTTTCTTGCGCTGAATGGCATTATGCTGACATATACCCAAGAGGAGCTTTACACGACTGTTCTTCAGATAGCCTCTGGGGACAAAAGCCGGTCTAACTTATTGACCTGGATTAAAAATCATGAGGATAATAATTAGCTTTTATACAGTAAAACCTAACAGCGTCATATCAGATAGGAAACTAAAAAAGCACGGCCGCGGGGCCGTGCTTTTTGCTATTCTCAGAGCCGGACTTCGATGACGTCGTCTTCGCTCTTTCTTGCCAGGGGGCAGGGGTTGTGGTTGGGGTAGCCGAAGGACATGGCCATGACCATTTCTCCTTCGCCCAGCCAGTCATGGAGTTCGTCGTAGGCGAAGAAGATGTTGCCGATCCACAGGCTTCCGATGCCCATGGAGGTAGCCTGGAGGGCCATGTTTTCGGCAGCGGCGCCGATGGCCTGTACGTCGGAAAGTTCGTGGATTTTTTCAGCGGCAGTCCAGTTGTCGGTGAGGGGGCGGCCCTGGGGATTTACGATGAATACCAGTACCGGTGCCTGTTTCATGCACTGCAGGGTGAAGCGGGCGTTGGTAAAGAGTTCCGGTGCTCCGGCCAGGACGCCTTCACCTTTTTCTGATCTTTCAATGCCCTTTTCCATGAGGGCCAGTGCCGTTTTCTTGCTTTCTCCCTTCACTACGATGAATTTCCAGGGCTGACGGTTCTTGGCAGAGGGGGCCCACATGCCGGCGCGGAGGATTTCGCGCATGTCTACCTTGGAAATGTCGGTGTCCTTGAAGAAACGGACGCTTCGTCTTTTGAAAATCAGATTGTACATAGTATTTCCACCTTTCCTGATATTTGATCCTTGTGATTATGCTTTTTTCATTATACACCGTTTTGAGGTTTTAGTGTTGGAAATCGTGGAAGGAGAGTTTCCTGTCCGTCGTGAAGCAGCAGCGTTTCTACTCCGAGCAGGAAACTTTACCCATTAAAAAATCCCCCGTGCCAAAGCACGGGGGATTTTTTTATTTCATCTGATAGTTATAGTCCTCATCCAGGCTTCCTGCGAGGTGGAGGAGGGCAGGGGCGTCGGCGGCGTCGATTAAGAGGGAGCGGTTTTTCAGAACTGCCTTGGCGCTGCCATAGGGGGTGCGGATCTGGTTCCAGTTGGAGGACCAGTCGGCTTTGATGCCGGCGGCCCGGGCCAGGGGCATGACAGGGAGGTAGATATGGCCGTCTTTGCCGAAGGCTCTGGCGTCCAGTTTCCTGCCGTCCAGGTAGATGTCGTAAACCTTCGCCACGTATCTGGGATTTCCATCGGAGGCTTCAATGGCCTGCTTGATGTCATCGTCCGATACGCAGGAGGCCACGCCGAAGGGGGCCAGTTTGGCCTTGACTTTGCTTACGTCCAGGGGCTCTTTGCCGTAGCCGTCGGGGTAGATGTAGTAAACTACGGTGTGGTCTGCTTCTCGCTGCACTACTACTCGCTCATAGAGGATGTCCACAGGGATGCCTTTCACGATATGGGCGTAGAGGTCTTCCACGTCTGCTTCGTTCATGCGGACGCAGCCGTGGGAGGCGTAGGTGCCGATGGCAGAGGGCACGTTGGTGCCGTGGATGCCGTAGTTGCCTCCGATGCCGATCCAGCGGTAGCCGATGGGGCAGTCAGGGCCTGACGGGATGGAGGTGCCGCTGTCGGGGTCAATCCAGGTGGGGTTGATTTCCATGTCCACCACTGTTCTTCTGCCGGTGGGGGTGGGAGAGGAGGGCTTGCCGGGGGCAATGGGATACATGCGGATGCCCACGTCTCCCTGGTAGAGGGTGAGAAGGCGGCTGGCCAGGTTGATTTCAATGCGCTTGTCTTCAAACCGTGGCTTTTCCGGTGCTTTTTCAGGGCTTCTGCGTCTTTTGGTGCCGTTTCTGCTGCTTTTTCCACAGCTGGTGCCTGTTTGGCCTCTTTTACGGCTGTTTCAGCAGCGGCGGCTTTGGCTTCTTTTTTTGCAGCAAGGACCGGCGCTTCCTTTGCGGGAGCTGATTTTTCTCCTTCTGCTTTTTCTTTTTTCTCTGTTTTTTGGATTTTCTTGTGATGGTCTGCTTTCTTTACGGTTTCGGTCCTCAGGATTTTCCCTTTGATTACAGTCACTTCTTCGTGGCCGTTCCATACTTCTTCGGCGGCATTGACTTCTGCCAGGCCGCAGGTCCCCAGGGCAGCGCAGAGGGCCGCTGCCAGAATGATGTGTTTCACTGATTCAATCCCCTTTTTATTGTAATGATGATATATGATTTCCTTCATGCCGCCGTTTCCTCTCTTCTGTGAGGTTTTCCAGAAGGTTCGGCATGGTTTCGCTTTTCCATACCCACTGTGGCGAGAGGGCGGCTGCTTTTTCTTTAGCTGCCAGCAGGTCGTAGTATACCTGCCATTTGGCGTCCACCAGGCTTCTTCCGCTCTGCCGGAGGAGGTAGGCGGGATGGAAGGTGGGCATCACCGGTATGCCGTGATAGTCGATCCAGTGGCCCCGGGAGCGGATGATGCCGGCTTCGTGGCCCAAAAAGAAGCGGAGGGCCACTTTGCCAAGGCCGACGATGACTTTGGGCTTCACCAGGGCGATTTCCGCTGCCAGCCAGATGGAGCCGCAGAACCGCCCTTCTTCCATGGTGGGTGTCCTGTTTCCCCGGGGACGGCATTTGACGATGTTTGTCACATACACATGGTCCCGGGTAATGCCTACGGAAAGGAGGGCTTTGTCCAGAAGCTGTCCGGAGGGGCCCACCAGGGGTCCTCCGTAATCATCTTCGACACCGCCGGGGCCCTCCCCTACGATCATGAGAGGCGAGTCAGAAGGTCCTGTGGAAAGCACGGGGCCCAGACCTCCCTCTTTCCGGAGAGGGCAGCGGCTGCAGCTTCGGATGGCCTCTGCCAGGGCTTCATGGGAAGGATAGGTTATTTTTTCCGTGTCTTCATAAAGCTCCCGATGGCGGCGTGCCGCATATTCTTCGGGGTCTTCATGTCCAAATAAATCCAATGGTATCACCCGATTCTTTATAATGGGCCGCCTTTGGCGGCCCCGCGCCCTTTGGGCGCGAAGGATTCTAAAGATTGACGGGGCTGCGCCCCGAGGGTTCTCAGGTTTGACAGGCCTGCGGCCTGAGGGTTAAGGTATCGCCCTGGGACACACCTTCGGTGTGAGGGTTGACGGGACTTCGTCCCAAAGGTTCTTAAGGTTCTTAAGTTTGACGGCCTTTCAGGCCGAGGGTGGTGGTATCGCCCTTGCGGTGCACAGCGAACACATTTTGCACTATGCGAACTGGATTTGTAAGGGAGCATC
>ENA-ORRN01000515-ORRN01000515.1-human-gut-metagenome-genome-assembly--contig:-NODE-515-length-30812-cov-3.457945_pt1 | contig 30812 bp, 27 predicted proteins | sample MGYA00242174_ERZ509132 | MGnify/ENA primary metagenome ERZ509132 (study PRJEB26280, sample SAMEA2338671) | human gut metagenome | biome: human gut; feature: human-associated habitat; material: faeces... | reverse complement strand
TCGTTCATGAGCGCCTCGTCGATGTGAAGTCTGCCGGCTGTATCAATTATGACAAGGTCGTGACCGTATTTTATCGCGTGGCGCACAGCATCCTTTGCGGTATCGACGGGATCGTTTGTACCGTGCTCAAACACGGGAACGCCGACCTGCTCGCCGACAATCTGGAGCTGCTTTATAGCCGCGGGACGGTATATGTCGCAGGCGACGAGAAGCGGATTCTTGCCCTGCTTTTTATACATTCCCGCGAGTTTTGCACAGTGTGTCGTTTTGCCCGCGCCCTGAAGACCGCACATGAGCACGATTGTCGGCGGCTTGGGAGCAAAATTGAGCTTCTGGTTCGTGCCGCCCATGAGAGCGACAAGCTCTTCATTGACGATTTTGACAATCTGCTGTGCGGGGAGGAGGCTTTCAAGCACCTCGCTGCCGACTGCACGTTCGCTGACCTTTGCGACGAAGTCCTTGACGACTTTGAAGTTGACGTCCGCCTCAAGCAGTGCGAGCTTGACCTCGCGCATTCCGGCTTTGACGTCTGCCTCCGTCAGCTTGCCCTTGTTTTTGAAGGACTTGAACGCCTGTGTCATTTTTTCGGCTAAGCTTTGAAATAACATTAATCAATCCTCTGTCATGAGTATGCGCTTCGCACATTCGGCGACGGAGCTGTCGTCGGTCATGCGAAGAATCTTTTCGGCTTCGGAGCGGATCACCGCGAATTTTTCACGCAGCGCAAGCCGCTGTTCGAGTAAAAGCAGTTCGTCGCTGCCGCGTCTGATCGCGTCGCGCACGCCCTGCCGCGTGATACCGAGATTTTCGGAAATTTCGGAAAGCGAGAGGTCGTCGTTGTAATAAAGGTCGAGGACATCCCGTTGACGGTCGGTCAGAAGAGCACCGTATATATCAAGTAAAAACGGTATTATATCACGCAGATTATCCATATAAAAACACCCGTCCGCCGGTGAACAGACACCCGTCTGTCGGGCTTTTGCCCAAAGCTGTGCTGTAAAGCAAAACACTTTACAGCCGTTATTATACACCGAAAACACGCGCTTGTCAATACCCAAAAGCAAAAAAGCTTTGTGTTTTCACCCCGAAACCTTGAACGCTTCCGTGAAATTCCCGGTTCATGAAAAAGGGGTCTCCGCCGTTTTACGGGCGGAAACCCCATGAAATTCTCTTTATTTTTCCACAAATTCCTTCATCAGCTGCCGTAGACCGTCATCTCTCAGAAACGGCAGGTATTTTTTAAGCGCTCCGGTGCCGTCACGTTTGCAGACTAGCCGTGCCAGGCGCAAAACCTTGTCGTCGCTCATAAACGGAAGCAGTATTGCCGCGTCACGCCCCTGAGCGGCATATTCGTCGGCGCAGGCGTCGACCGCGCTGTCGGAAGCGAACGGGAGCAGGTACGCAATACTGTCGCCGCGCTGTGCCGCGATTGCAAGCATGCCGTCCACCTTGTCATCGCTCATAAAGGGAAGATATGAAGTGATTGCGTCTATGCCTCCCTTTTCGAAAGCACTCTGCGCAAGCTCGTCGACGCTTTTCTCGTCCATAAACGGGAGAAAAATTCCAATCGATTTGCCTTTTGCAAGTGCCTCGCGGGCAAGACGTGCAACATCGCTGTCATTAAGATATGGCAGAAGCACTTTCAGTACGCCGTAATCATGGCTTTCGGATTTCTCCCCGTTCTCTTCGGGCGTTTTATCCTCCGACTCCGGTGACGACGCGCTTGCCGCGGCGTCCGTCAGGCTGTCGAAGTTGTCGGCGACTGTTTTTTCAAGCTGACTCGGCTTTGCGATCATCGCCGCTTCTTCTATCTCCTCCGGCGTCGCCGCGCGGGTGTCGATAGTTTCGCCATGTGCCAGCTGCACGATGGCAGGGTTCTTTTTGCCGAGTACCTCGTCGATCGTCACCCCGAAGATCTCCGCAAGCTCGGGGAGCTTTGAAATATCGGGCATCGACGCGCCGCGCTCACAGTTCGAAACCGCCTGAAAGCTGATGCCGAGTGCATCGGCAAGCTCAAACTGTGTCATATTGTGCGCCTTGCGCAGCTCTGCGATCTTTCTTCCGATTGTTACAGTGTCAAACATTGTGATTCATCCTTTCCGCAGCTCTCATGTCTGCGCTGCCATTGTATCGCCTGCCACTGTATAATGACAGCAAGTGTCGCTTGAGTCAAGCATTGATTGAGCGGAAAGCTGCGCTCTTTAACGCTTCATTCCTTGTCTGTCATATTACCGTGCCTTTCAGAAGTTGATAACACCGAGATGTTCGAGCAGGATTTTCACGCCGAGCAGAATGAGTATGACTCCGCCCGAGATGACGGCTCCTTTTTTGTATTTGACGCCGAAAAGATTGCCGACCCTGACGCCGATGGCAGAAAGTATGAAGGTGATGATGCCGATTGAAAGCACGGCGAAAATAAGATAACCGATGCTTTCGACAAGAAAGGCGAGAGTTATGCCGACCGCAAGCGCGTCAATGCTCGTCGCCAGTGCGAGTACAAGCATCGTGCCGAAAGAAAGCGAAGCTCCGGCGCTTTCCTCCTCGTCCTTCGAAAACGCTTCACGGAGCATATTTGCACCTATGAGCGTGAGAAGCGCAAACGCTATCCAATGGTCAAAGGAGGTAATATACTGTTCAAAGGCAGTGCCGAGTAAATAACCGATAAGCGGCATGAGCGCCTGAAAGCCGCCGAACCAGCAGCCGACGATGCAAAGCTCCTTCGCGCCTGCCTTTTTCATGGCAAGACCTTTACATACGGACACGGCAAACGCGTCCATGGAAAGACCCACCGCAAGGATAAGCAATTCAACAACACCCATTTCATTCTCCCGAATCGTCCTGACTGTATTCCGGCTCGGAAACGCCGTCCGTGCCGTAGTCGGAGTGATTTTTAAGGCTCGGTATACCGCCGTATTCCGACAGCATGACCTTGCACATCGGCACACCGTCGCCGTCGCTTCCCTTTGTGACCGTGATGCCGCTCATGTATTTTTGCAGAAATTCGACAGGAAACCAGTATTCGTTGCCCGTCCTGACAACAGGTGCCGAAAGGCTTGCCGGAATGCCGTTGACCGTGATGCACGTTGAAAACGCCGTGAAACAGGCGACATCGCCCGAATCGCGGAAAACGACCGTCAGGCCCGACGTATCGCCCACCATACCGATCTCGCCGAGAGACGAAAGCGCGGTATATGATATGTAAAGCGAACCGTCGATATTCGCGTCGGAGGCGGGGCATTCCGCCAGCTTCTTTTCCTTTTCTTTTTTGCTTTCGGGGTTTTTTTTCGGGCTGTATACCGCAACGTAATATATATCGGTGCGTGACACTCTGTTGAAATTCACCCACATCAAAGTCGCCGTCACGAGACTAATGACCGTATAACACGTCAAGAATACTAAAAGCACCGCGCCGAGGCGTTTCAGCATCCTTTTGCGTGCTTCTTCCATCGCCCTGCGCCTTGCTTCAAGCTTTGCCTTCTGTTCGGGGGTGAGGGGACGTTTTACCTTCTTTACGGGCTGTTTTGCAGTCGGACGCGCCGTCCGCACCGCACCGTTGCCCGGCGGACGCTTTGACGGCTGTGCCCCGCGTTGTTCCGCGCCTGCAGGCGGACGTACCTTTTTATGCTCCTGCGCGGACTGCTTCGCCTGAGGCGGACGCTTTTTCAAAGCCTCTGCCGGAGGCTTTGCCTGAGCCTGCACTTTCGCCTGCACCGCATTTTTCTTCTGCGGGGGAGAAGCGCCGGGGCGCTTTTGCGGTGCGTTTGCCCGGACTGTTCTGCCGGATGGCGGCAGACGGCGTGCAGAGCCGTCATGCGCTTCGGTATGACGAACCTTTTCTCTGTCCCTGCGTTCCATTTGCCGCACCGTCCTTTCCCGTTGTATAAATTCAATTATACCACGCAAATCACACAAAAGCAATATTTTTCACAAACGATCCGAAAATTCATATACTGTTGTCAGTGAGGAGCAATGCTATGACCAATAAATTCACCTATAATGCACGGCAGGTGGTGTCGGGAGCGATACTGTCCGCCAAAGAGCTGGGACATACTTATGTGGGGAGCGAGCATCTGCTCCTCGGAATAACGGGACTGCCCGACTGCACTGCCGCAAAGCTGCTGAAATCGGCGGGAGTGGAAAGCGGCAGCGTTCGGGAGCAGATAATCAGCCTTGCGGGCAGGGGAACGAAAACGGGCGGCGGCGAGGATATGACGCCTAAGTGCCGCAAGATACTCATGAAGGCGAGCCGTATTTCGCATGACGCGGGCGAGGATGTCATTGGCAGCGAGCATATCCTTCAGGCGCTGCTTACAGAGGAATGCGTCGCAAAGCGCATAATCGAAATGGAAGGCGCGTCACCGGACGGGCTTTCGTCCATCCTCGAGGGAATATATCTTCCGGGCAGAGAAGGCGAGATGCGCATACGCCCCAAGACAAAGCGCTGTGAAACGCCGACGATCGACGCCAATGCGCGTGACCTGACCGAGGCGGCGCGAAACGGTGATATACCCGTAATGACGGGGCGTGAGAGGGAGGAGGAACGGCTGATACGCATTCTCCTCCGCAAAACAAAGAACAATCCCTGCCTTATCGGCGATGCCGGCTCCGTACGGTCGCTGAGAATACTCGCTCCGAGTCTGCTTCCGCTCTCGCTTTCTTCAGGGATCTACGGCTATCTGCACGCCGTTCGCAGGGTCGGAAAAAGCGCCGTGCTCCAGATAGGCGAGCAGCTTGCACGGATCCTATTTACCGTTCTGCTGTTCCGGACGCTTATGCCTTCCGGCGCGCCCGAGGCGTGTGCGCTTGTTTCGCTCGGGATCACTTTCAGCGAGCTTATCGCTTTCTCCGTCGGGATCATCATCTTCTATCGGGATATAACACAACATCTCCCGCCGCAGGGCATACGGCTGCCGGGACTCACACGGCGGATGCTCTCCATCTCGCTGCCAATGGCGCTAAGTTCCTATATGCGCTCCGGACTGCTGACGCTCGAGCACATGCTGATACCGTCAGGACTGCGCCGTTTCGGCAGCGGAAGCGAGGGTGCGCTCGAACAGTACGGAATCCTGCACGGAATGGCTTTCCCGGTGATACTCTACCCGCAGGTGCTGCTCGCCTCGGTGTCCGGGCTGCTCGTTCCCGAGGTATCGGAGGAGGCGGCGAGGGGAAACGACGGCAGAATAGAGCGCATAGCCCACACGGTGCTTCGCCTTACTCTTGCATTTTCCATCGGAACGGCGGGGGTATTTCTCGTGTTCGGCAGGCATCTCGGAGAGCTGCTGTATAACAACGCAGACTCCGGCAGATACATACTCCTGCTCGCGCCGCTTATACCGGTAATGTACCTCGACAGCGCGGTAGACGGTATACTCAAGGGTCTCGGCGAGCAGCTGTATTCTATGAAGGTGAATATACTCGATTCTGCAATGAGCATCGTGCTCGTTATTGTGCTGCTTCCCCGTTTCGGCACGGCGGGTTACATACTTACTGTCTATATAACAGAGCTTGTAAACGGTGCTCTCAGTCTGATTCGGCTGCTGCACATCATCCGTCCTCGACTCTGCTTTTCAACCGACATCTGCCTGCCCGCCGCGACAGCATGCATGCTTTCGGTGATCTGCCGAACCGCGCCCATCAGCGCTTTCGTGGAGCAGCTCGGCGGCACGACCGCAGGGATATGCGCTTCTATAACGCTGTATATCCTCATCTACTCGGCTGCCGTATTTCTGCCGGCAGCCATTCTTCGTAAAAAAAGAACCTCGACGGGCACGGAAATTTCGGAAAAAGGTCTTTTATTAGAGACAAAGCTGTGATATAATTATAACAATTGTTGAAAATCGGCATCGGTATAAAATTTGATGCGTATCGGCAGACAACCGATATATCGGCATTACCCCGTTACATCCGCAGAAAGCATTGAAAGGAGAGACAGTATGCCGGAGATCATAATAAAAAAAATGCATTCGCAGACCGAACGGGATACTCAGGCGCTCGGCGCGGAGCTCGGCAAACGAATTCTATCGCTTATCGGCGGCAGCACCGAGCCGAATGAGCAGGATGCATACAACAGACTCGGAGACCGCACGCCGCTCGTCGCGATGTACGGCGAGCTCGGATCCGGAAAAACGGTCTTTATCCGCGGCATGGCTTCGGTACTTGCGCCAAAGGCGCATGTTCAGAGCCCGAGCTATACGATAGTCAACGAATATCGCGGTGAGCCGGTCGATCTCTGCCACTTCGATATGTACCGAATAAGTGGCGAGGATGATCTCTATTCCATCGGCTTTTACGACTACTCGGACTGCGTAATGGCTATCGAATGGAGCGAACGGATACCGTATGCTCTCCCACCGTTTTATTACAAGGTGGAATTCGCACCGTACAGCGGGGACGGCAGAGACATTACCGTCTCGCTCATTACTCGGGAGTAGTACGATTCGATATTAAGAAAAAATCAGGAGAGCCTCGAATGGGGTATGATCGAAATAATGAAGATACTTGCATTTGAATGCTCGACAGCAACCGCCTCGGTCGCCGTCGGCGATAACGGAAAAATAATAGGTGAAAGCTCGATGGAGGCAAGCCGCAGGCACAGTGAGCAGCTGCCGATGGCAGATGAGCTGCTCGCCTCGCTCGGACTTACTCTTGCCGATATCGGCGCGCTTGCCTGCTCGGTCGGCCCCGGTTCCTTTACCGGTGTGCGCATAGGCGCTGCGACCGTCAAGGGGCTTGCGTTCGGCTCGAGCAAGCCATGCGTCGGAACATCATCGCTCACCTCGCTTGCCTACTGTCACTCGAATTCCGAGGACGGAACGATCATCTGCCCGGTAATAGGCTGCCGCAGAGGCAACGTCTATAACGCGCTGTACCGTGTGTGCGGCGGCGAGATTACGAGGCTCTGCGACGATCGCATGATAAGCTGCACCGAGCTCGCCGAGGAGCTTATCAGTCGCGGTGAGCAGGTAATTATCTGCGGCGATGAAGTCCCCGCAGTTACGGCACTCTGCCCTGATGATATTGTTTGTACAAAAATCAGCAATCCTTTGCCGTCCGCCTCCGGTGTTGCGCTTCTTGCAGACAAGCTGCTGCGCGAGCGCAACGCATCGGGCACTCCGTGTGAAAACGAATATACCGACCTTACCCTTTCGCCCGACTACTTCCGCCCTTGTCAGGCTGAGCGCGAGCGTCTCGGTATAGAGGATTAGCAATAACCAAGCGTTAATTATATTCTAAAGCAATACGGCACACGCGAATGATGAAAAAGCTGCAGCCGCCTGATATTGCACCATATTATAATAAAAAATACCGAAAGGAAATTAGTCTATGGGAAACAAAAGAATAGTTATCGGCTGCGATCACGCAGGCTATCCGCTCAAAGCAGAGCTCCTGAAGCATCTCTCCGCCCGTGGGATCGAATACACCGACATCGGATGCGACAGCGCCGAGAAATCGGTCGACTACCCCGAATATGCAGACAAGCTCTGTCGCGAGCTTCAGGCGGGCAACGCCGACCTCGGGATACTCGTCTGCGGTACCGGCATCGGCATGAGCATCGCCGCAAACAAGCACAGAGGCATACGCGCCGCATGTGTCAGCGATACTTTCTCCGCACGCCTGACACGCTGCCATAATAACGCAAATGTTATCTGCTTCGGCGCGCGCGTTATCGGCGCAGGGCTTGCTGCGGATATCGTCGACTGCTTTATAGATACCGAATATGAGGGCGGACGTCACGCGCGCCGCGTTGCAATGCTCGACGCGCTCGACGGAGACTGAGTTCTGTCATATCGACATACGCCTTTGCCGCTCGTCGGCGATACATATTGTATGCTGCCCGGAGAAGTCCGTATCGGGTAAAACAACCGGCTCCCGAAACGGCAAAGACAGCTAACCAAATACAACGCATATAAACGAAAGGCGGCTCGCACGAGCCGGAATAAGCGATGATATTCAAAAATCTCAACAGAATAGTTTTTGCGGGTGATTCTGTCACCGATATGGGCAGTGCTCAGCCGGTCGGCGAGGGGCTGTTCGACAATCTCGGACGCAGCTATGTCCGCGTTATTGAGAACATGCTCTATACATGGTATCCCGAGCTTAATTTCAGAATTACGAATTCGGGCATCAGCGGTAACACGAGCCGCGACCTGCTCGAGCGCTATGACCGCGATGTGCTCTCACTCGAGCCGGACTATGTCAGCATCTGCATCGGAATAAATGATGTATGGAGACAGTTTGATGTTCCGGGAATTCCGAGCGAGGCATGCACTCCCGACGAATACGAGCATAATCTGCGCGAGATGATCGAACGCACACGCGATAAGGTACTTCGGCTGTTCCTTGCAACTCCGTATTTTATGGAGCCGTGCCGCGCCGACCGTATGCGCGCACGCATGGACGAATATTCGGACATCGTACGCCGACTTTCCTCCGAATACGGCTGCGAGCTTGTCGATTTTCAGGCAGCCTATGACCGTTTCTTTGAACATAAGCACAGCGCGATAATCGCATGGGACCGCGTTCATCCGAATCAGATAGGAGCCACCCTCATGGCGCGCGAATTTCTCTCGCATTGCGGCTTTGACTATGGTCATATGCCGGTAGAAAAATAAGATTCGGCAGCAATACCGACATAAATAAAGGTGCAGTTAAAAAACTCGTTTTTTAACTGCACCTTTTATCGTTTTGATGGCAGGCAAAAAAAGCGAAACTTTTATGCCGCCCCGGTTTAAACTGTTTCAAAGAATGTATCTGGTCTTTCGGGATCGAAGATCTCATTGCAGGTCATAACGGTAACAAGATTCTCGGTATCCGAGAGATTAATAATATTATGCGTCCATCCCGGGATCATACGCACTGCCTCGATCTTATCTCCGCCGACCTCGAATTCAACGGTCTCTCCGGTATTAATATTACGCTCGCGAATAAGCCCGTGTCCGGAGACAACAATAAACAGCTCCCACTTTGAATTATGCCAATGCTGTCCCTTCGTTATACCGGGTCTGCTTATATTTATACTTACCTGACCGCAGTCCTCGGTATGCAGCAGCTCGGTAAAACTGCCGCGCTCGTCGCAATTCATCTTAAGTCCGTATTTGAATTTTTCCGCAGGAAGATATGTGAGATACAGGCTGAACAGCTTCTTTGCGAAAGAGCCCTCCGGCATCTTCGGCATCATAAGCGTCTGCGGCTGAGCCTTGAACTGCTCGAGCAATCCGACTATCTCGCCGAGCGTAACACGATGAGTCACCGGCACGCAGCAATATCTGCCGCCCTCGGTCGGGACGGTCTCGACCCCGTCAAACTCGCAGTGCGTTTCTCTGCCCTCGAGCAGATCGAACATTCCCTCCACAAGATCGTCGATATACAGCAGCTCAAGCTCGGTGGACGGGTCGTTTACCGTATACGGCTGATCGTTTGCGACAGCCCAGCAGAAGGTCGACACGGCGCTGTTGTATTTCGGTCGGCTGTGACCCATAAGATTAGGGAAACGATAGACCGCAACCTTTGCGCCGGTCTCCTCGCCGTAAGCAAAAAACAGCTCCTCCCCCGCCTTTTTGCTCCTGCCGTACTCGCTGTCTCCGAAGCGTCCCGAAAGCGTCGCCTGGATCGACGACGAGAGCATTACGGTCGCGGTATTTCCATGCTTTTTGAGTGCATCGAGCAGCACGGAGGCAAATCCGAAATTGCCCTGCATAAATTCATCGGGATTCTCAGGACGGTTTACACCGGCAAGATTAAATACAAAATCAGCCCGACGACAATATTCATCAAGCTCCGCCTCGGTGGAATCAAGATCATATTCAAATATCTCCTCCACACAGATGTCGGGTCTTGTTCTGTTTTTTCCGTCGCGAATATTTCTGAGATTGTTGCAAAGCGCCGTTCCGACCATTCCCTTTGCACCGGTAACCAAGATATTCATAATGCGAAGCCTTTCATCTGTTCATGGCTGTATCAGCCGTTCTTTCTCCATACCATCTTATTAACAACGCCGGTATAGCTCTGAATTATCTTTACGACCTTATCGCTTACATTCTCATCGGTATAATCCGGCACGGGAGTTCCGAGGTCGCCGTTTTTATTCATCTCGACGGCAACATCGACTGCCTGAAGCAGCCCGGTCTCGTCGATCCCCGAAAGGATAAAGCAGGCTTTATCGAGCGCCTCGGGGCGCTCGGTGGATGTGCGTATGCAGACTGCCGGGAAGGGATGCCCGACGCTTGTAAAGAAGCTGCTCTCCTCAGGAAGCGTTCCGGAATCCGAAACTACCGCAAAAGCATGCATCTGCAGGCAGTTATAATCATGAAAGCCGAGCGGCTCATGTCTGATAACACGCTCATCGAGCTTAAAGCCCGAGGCTTCGAGACGCTTTTTGCTGCGCGGATGACAGGAATAAAGTATCGGCATATCGTACTTTTCAGCCATCTTATTAACAGCACCGAACAAAGACCTGAAATTCGCGTCGGTGTCGATATTCTCCTCTCTGTGTGCGGAAAGAAGTATATATTTTCCCTTTTCAAGTTCGAGATGCTTGTGAATGTCGGATGCTTCGATCTTTTCAAGATTTGCGTGCAGCACCTCAGCCATCGGCGAGCCGGTAACATACGTACGCTCCTTAGGCAGACCGCAGTCGGCAAGATAGCGGCGTGCGTGCTCGGAGTATGCCATATTAACATCCGAAATGATATCGACTATGCGTCGGTTAGTCTCCTCGGGAAGGCACTCATCCTTACAGCGGTTGCCCGCCTCCATATGAAATATCGGAATATGCAGGCGCTTTGCACCGATAACCGAAAGGCATGAGTTGGTATCGCCGAGAACAAGCACGGCATCCGGCTTGATATCGACCATGAGCTGATAGGATTTGGCGATGATGTTGCCCATTGTTTCGCCGAGATCGGCTCCGACGGCATTCAGATAAACCTCCGGATCGTCGAGCTCGAGGTCATGAAAGAAAACGCCGTTAAGATTGTAATCGTAGTTCTGTCCGGTATGCGCAAGAATGGTATCAAAATACCGACGGCATTTTTTAATTACTGCGGCAAGGCGAATTATCTCGGGTCTTGTTCCCACTATTATAAGCAGCTTCAGCTTGCCGTTATCTTTCCATTTTGCTTGATTATCAAGGATCATTAGATTTTTCCTTCCTGATTTATCATATATCACGATACTGTACAGCGTGCCGCGCCCATTCAAAATTTGCAGCCGCTATTATGAGACGCATTAGTCCTCGGCAAGCCGCTCCTTGATATAGTCGAGCGAAGCGATGGTGTCTATCGTCTCGCGGAGATCGAGACGACGGGTATTATTACTGTTGAATTCGGTAAGGGTATTTCGCCCCTCGTCACCCTCCTTGAAGTATTTATCATAGTTGAGACCGCGATTATCCGCAGGCACTCGATAAAAATCACCCATATCAACAGCCTTTGCGCACTCCTCATTCGTGAGCAGCGTCTCATACATTTTCTCGCCGTGTCGAATGCCTATAACCTTGATATCGTCCTTGTTGCCGCCGAATAGCTCACAGACAGCCTCAGCCTGAGTCTGAATGGTACAGGCAGGAGCCTTTTTAATGAGGAGATCGCCGTTTTCGCCGTGCTCAAATGCAAAAAGAACGAGATCTACCGCCTCCTCAAGGCTCATGATGAATCTTGTCATGCTCGGCTCTGTAACCGTGATGGGATTCCCTGATTTTATCTGGTCGATCCAAAGCGGAATTACGGAGCCGCGGCTGCACATAACATTTCCGTAGCGCGTGCAGCAGATCTTAGTCTTGCCGGACATGCGAGACTTTGCAATTGCCACCTTCTCCTCAATAGCCTTTGTCATACCCATAGAGTTGATAGGATAAGCAGCCTTATCGGTCGACAGGCATATAACGCACTCAACGCCCTCATCGATAGCCGCCGTCAAAACATTATCGGTTCCTATTACGTTCGTGCGGACCGCCTCCATCGGGAAAAACTCGCAGGACGGTACCTGCTTCAGAGCTGCGGCATGGAATATGTAATCAACGCCGTGCATGACAGAGCGGACAGAGCCGATATCGCGCACATCGCCGATATAAAACTTTATCTTATCAGCGACCTCGGGCATTCTCATCTGAAAATCGTGACGCATGTCGTCCTGCTTTTTCTCGTCGCGGGAAAAAATTCTTATCTCTCCGATATCTGTTTTGAGAAAGCGATTCAGAACAACATTGCCGAAAGAACCCGTTCCTCCGGTTATCAGCAGTGTTTTATCTTTAAACAGTGACATTTTATACCTCCGAATATAATCAATAACTATTTTACCCTATTTTACTTATTATTGCAATAAGCAAATTATCAATGAGTTTCGCTATACAGCTTATACAACCGAAATGCTAAGAAGAAATACGCATTTTATATTCCGCTATTTTCAGCGCCTATAAATCAACTTGCTTTTTCCGAATACATTTATGATTTTAAATGTTTCCAATCCATCCTCACAATCAACTCGAGGTAAGATATAATGATCCGCTGAAGAAAATCTGTTGGTAACACCTCCGCCGGCAACAAACGCAAGTCTATAGCAAGATTTTTCTTTAAGAATATTCAGGGAAGTTTTGTCAAACAATCCATGAGAATAAGCAAAATAGTGCACTTCCTTTCCTATCAGATTCTGCAAAATCTCTTTTGATTGCAATAGTTCAAGAAGCTGCTTCTCCTCCGACATTCCGCTTAACACTTCATGGGTTACACCGTGTGAACCGATAGTAACCAAAGGATCGGCAGCCATTTCGAGTAACTCGGAATCCGAAATATATCCATCATTATTCAGAAAATCCGTTATCACAAAAACAGTAAACGGAATTCTTCTTTTTTTCAATTCCGGGTATGCCACTCTGAAAACATCGCTCAATGCATCATCAAAGGTAATGACACAAGAATTTTTTGCAGAAAAATCAAATTTTGCATATTCCTCCATAGAAATAAAATCAATGCCGGAATCAAGAATACTTAAAAAACTCTCTTTCGACAGTTTACATCCGCTTTTTATGTTAATACAGCCGTCATCAATGTGATGAAACATAAGTACAGTGGTTGAAGGGAGTAAGCAAAAAAGATTTATCCTTGCCGCTTTTTTTAAGCGTTGAATATAGCAGCTATCTTTTTTTTTAATATCCTTATACATTTCTTTTATCTTACGCCATACTCGACGAATATATAAATGATAGCCTTTCATATAGGTTTGCATTGCCGCTTTTTTAAAGCCGACTTTATGATAGGACGAATAAAACCGACTGCGAAGCTCCAAGTATTTCGAATAATCTTTTGCGGCAAATGCATATTTGGAAAAGCGATTGTCAATCCTATGAAGTTCAAAATTTTCAAGCGATTCAACAATACGTTTGCCCTTGGCGTTGTTAGTAACTATGAGCGAAAGGCCCTTATTGTCACTAATGGCAGGATTATAATCACGGTATCCCCAAAAATCAGCTATCGTTATATCGGACAAATGGTTTTGACGATATCTGCACTCATAGCATGATCTTCTCAAAAAAGCATTTTCAGTAATAAATCCTTTATAAAATAAATCAAGATTGTGGGGAATGAAATATTCCGTACGAGAGGTTTTTAAGCGAATATATGTATCGGTCCAACCGTTATCCTTCGGGCGAAAATCAAGCTCTGACAGCTTTTCGTTTTTATGCAGTTTACCTTTGAGATACTCCTTGAAAATTCGAGCCGACGGAACTCCGTGGCAAACAAAATCACAAAGAATAAGCCTTTCGTTTTCGCCGACCGCATTCCTCACTCCCGCAACCTGGCACGGAGTTCCGCAAAAGAAAACCGTTCTTCCGTTTTTCAAATCATTTTTAATATCGGCAATAGTGTTCCCCATATAGCTTTCGATATATTTGCTCTTGGCAAGAGCACTTAGAGCGGCACGGTCTGTAGAGGTATGCTTCAAAGTTAGAGTATCAAAATCAAAGGCTGCTCCGTATACGACTCCGTTTTCAGCCAAGATGTTGCGTGAAATGCAAGAAAACACGCCGCCCGAGGAGCTTGCCGCTCTGATGTTGCGGTCAAGCGAATATCCGTAATAGCTGTTTGCTTCAATATTGTCCTCGTGCACTAATGGATTTAAAATATGGCATACCCGTTCACAACGTCCGCATTCGATACATTTATTCTTGTCAATACTCGGAAAATAAAAACCCTCGTCATCAAACGTGAACTCAATGCACTTTTTAGGGCACTCTGACATACAAGCACCGCATCCGGTGCAACAGTCATGTATTTCTTCGATCTTCATTTTTTCTCCATAAAAACTATCATTTGAATGTGTCCTCAATAAATAATTTTGATTTGGAGATATACTTATTGAGTAAAACATTTACGTTTGAATAATCAATTTCGGCATCGCCGGTATTCCCGTTTAGGCATGCACATTGCTCGATATTGAGCATTTCCATCAAATTCATTGCACGTCTCGAAATTGTCGGGCTGAAGTCCGAGAGCAAAAATTGCTTTTGAAAAATAATCGAAAACGCAACACCGTGAAAAGAGTCTGTAACAATATACTCTGCATTATCAATCAGATATATCAGTTCGGACGGACCGACGTCACGCAGTACAGAATCTGCCCTCCACTTAAGAAATCCATCGGTAACGACAATAAGCTTTAAGCCTTTTTTCTTCGCCGCCGTTCTGGCGGCATAATCTCCCGCTGCGGAATTCATTAATCTGTAATAGAGCAAATAGCGTTCCTTGAATATTGGATATGCTTCGGAGTTTTCTCTCCAAAAATCAATATCATTCAAGAAAACCGGATCCAAAACCACATACGGTTTATCCAAGCCCAACTCCTCAAATATTTTAACGCTATCGTTTTCCCGCACGGACACGCGATAAAACTCAGATATATATGACGATATCTCATTTCTTTTTTCATTCGGAACAGATCCGACACCAAAGCTGGCGGCATAAGCAATCCTTTTCGTTTCATGCGAACCGAAATTAAGATAAAAAGCTCTTCGCTCCTCCTCGATTCTTCCGGGATTGAAGACCTGATCGCTTCCCGTAAAATAATAATCGGCTTCAGGGGGGGCATTATATAAGTCAGCAAACGATTCATAGCGTTTAGTTAAGCTAAGTTCATTTGCAACGAAATAAGAAAACTTCGAAAATTTACTTCTTTTTTTTCTTAGGTACAGAAGGTTCACCAAAAACAAAATCGATTCCTTCAGAGAACAAGGCTTGACACAAAGCGGATAGAGTGAGCGCAAATGCTCTGTATTGTAATCAATAATCTTCACATCATCCGAATAAATTTCAAGATATTTTTGCAGTGAATATGCCTGTAAAACAGCACCGTAATTTATCGGCGTGTGAAAAGTAATCAGGCAAATCTTGTTTTTCTTCATTTAGGTACTCCTAAAAAATTATTTTTTCCTGAACATATTTAGCAGATATGTCTTCTCATAATCCTTAAATCCGATAGCAAAAAGAAGAGCGGCATAAACTAAAACAAAAACTGCCGCCTTAGCTATCCAAATCAACCATCCGCCAGTAGCGACACGATTAACAGCAAATAAAACGCCTGCGGATATCAGGCAGCAAAGCCATATTCTGCTGAAAATATTGGCAAAAATCCGGACAATGTTTAATTTAATCACCTTCGCATAGTAGATATTCATAGCAATAATGTTCGCCGCAATCAAGCCGATTGCAGTACCGATACAGGCAGCTATTGGGCCGTACTTAGGCACCCCTATCAGCGTAAACAAAAGATTAAATACCGCCATTACACAAACCGCTACAGTTCTGAACAGCATTTTATTCTGAGCTCTTAAAATAGAAAGACAAACATTTTGTACGAGCGGTATTGTCGTAGGCACCATCAACAGCAGACCAACTATCCAGGCAAAGGAATAACCGTCTCCGAGCCAAAGTCGAATAAATTCTTTACCGATAACAATATATCCGCATAAAGCACCGCCCAGAGCGGCAAATTCCAATCTTCCGATTTTAATTACCGTATCCTCAAGCCGGCTTAGAGATTCATTAGACGCAACCTGCTTACTGACAGTAGGCAGCATAAGATCGGAGAATGCAACTGCAAACTGCTCGTACATATTATATAATTGCAGACCTATCGAATACACCGCAACGGCAGAGGCACCGATGTATGCCCCTATAACAATATTGTCAAGATTACTGTTGAATTGTACGGCAACTGATTGAATAAACATCAGCAGTGTATATAAAAACGAGCCGAAAAACAAGCTTTTATTCCAACGATACAAGTGAATCCTAATGCCGATCTTTTTACGAAAGTATATTAACTGTACAATCATCGCAATAACAAGCAGTACAATTTCAATCCAAAGTAATACGGCAGAATCTGCGACACGATGTAAAATAAGCACCGACAGCAAAAGCTTAGCAATTAATCTGCTCAGCTTTAATCCGTTGGCAAAAGCATAATGCTCACAGCCTGCAACAAGACTGAAATTGACCTTTTCAAAAGTACTCAGTACAAGTATAACGGCAAATAACAAAAACAGCTGCTTCGCCTTACCGAGTTCTGCCGGGGTGAGCGACCTATCGTATATATTATCAATTCTAAAATATGCAGCAATCGAAACTAAAACCATAATTGCAGAAATAGCCGTTGCTTCAATCATTGCCATAGCGGCAAAATTTCCGAGCTCTATCTTTTCGTCGCTAGCATAAAATTTCGCCGCAAATCTTAGCACGGTGCTTCCGATACCGAGATCTAAAATCGTAAGTGAACCGATGAATGACCCGATTATTTTGTATACTCCGTACTCGCCGTCTCCGAGAGATGAAATAAGAAATGGCGTAAAAAACAAGCCATAGCAAGTATTAACAATGATAAGTAAATATGACAGCATGGCACCGTTTTTTATTTCTTTGGAATTCATTGATTCAGCTCACCTCAATAATCTTCATTTCATTTTACGGCACTCAAGTGATTTTTCTGCAATTCTGCTGTAAAGAAAAATATCGGTAGCATCCGATTCGGCAACAGATTTCATTTGATTATATTTTTCTGTGCCGTTGTATTCGGAAATCTTTTTCTTTAAACCGACTGTCGTAACATCGTCGATAAAATCAGCATTTCCGCCGTTATTAACATGCTCCATACCCTCCCAGCGTCTGAAAAGGCACGGGACCTTGCAAGCGCATGCCTGCTCCCACATGACCGAATGTCCACCGGGAAAAACGACAAGATCGGCTGCAAAAAAATATCTGTAAACCTCGTCTGCAGCGAGCCAGCCAACATAAATAATATTGGAATATTCAGAAAGCAGTGAATCGAATCTATCCTTTATTCCACCCTCGACCCTGCCAAACACAAGCAGCTTTATACCCGGCATATCACCGCACGCCTGCATAAGTGTATCAATGTGCTTCTCGGAGTCTATTCTGCCTCCGGTCACTACAAGAAAATCGGAATCCGGTATACCGCATTCCCGACGGACCGCTTCACGCTCGGTGCTGCGCTCGGCAAGACCGAGCTTTTCATCATCCGCCCCCATTATAAGAACGTCCGTCTTTTCTCTCGGAATGCCGTAATAATCTATCGCATATTCACGCCGCCAAGGCGTTACTCCGTACACACGGCTCACATAGCGTATCGAGCGGCGATTAAAGGCGCGCTGAAAACCTCTTAATAATCTGCCCTTAAATCCGCTCGGCAGATTACAGTTATTATAGTCCTCGTGATTATCCTGAACTATAACACATTCCGGAGCGATACGCTTCTTATACCGCACCGCATCAAAAACAGTCGCACCCTTCAGCCCGTGATAAAAGATAAAATCCGGCTTGATACTTTCGAGATAACCGTACACCGGCAGCTTTGACATAATATTCGTTAGCACCGGGTTATGATAATCAACGGTTTTGAGCCTTATGACATGCACTCCGTCGTCGAGTGTATACTCACCGCACACTGTCTCGGCAATCCCGTCCGGTGTATGCATTTTATTTGTTATAATGACCGTGACATCATGACCGAGCTTCTTCTGATACCTCGGCAGGAGGTTGTCCTGATATCCCCAGTTATCGTTATACGGTGCGTTTGGTGCTATGTGTACAATCTTCATAAAGCTTCACATACTCCGCAAATTTTTCATTCATATCAAAGCGCTTTGCGTACTCGATACATGCCTCACGGGAATACGGCTTGTCACGGCAGATGCGGATGATCTCGGAGTAAAGAGCGTCATTATCATTACAGGGGACAACAGCACCCACTCCCTCTCCGACCATCTCCGGACTGCCTCCGGTCCTGAAAGTCAGCACCGGTGTTCCGCAAGCGACGGATTCCATATTGACCGTAGGATAATTGTCCTCACGTGTCGGATTGACAAACAGATCGGCTGCCGTATATATCTCTGCAAGCTCGCGCTGCGACTGTGTCTTATGAATCGAGATGATATTATCCGGCAGCAGAGCGTCGACTGATTCGTCTGTACCGACCAATACGAGCTGATACCTATCACGGTCAAGTCGGTGAGCAAGATCAACAAATACATCGAGTCCCTTTCTGTCTCCCCATCCGAACGCAACGCCGAGCAGTACTGCTTTTTCCTGCGGGATAGAATAGCGCCGACGAAAGTCGGACTCGACAGGTCGAAATACCGACAGGTCGATCCCGTTATTTATGACCCTTATCGGGTACCGACCCAAAAACGACTCCTTTACAAGCCCTGCGAGCCACTCGGACGGTGTAACTATCGTCATATTCGGGACATCCGAAAACCACTTCTTTTTCAGCTTAAACATCCGTGCTGAATTATCGACCCTGCTTCGCGGATAAACATCGAGCTGCGGGCAGTCATGACATGAGGTTTTCCATTTATCGCAGCCGACCATCTCAAAATACGGGCAGTGTCCGGTAAACGCCCAGCAATCATGGAGCGTCCATATCACATCCGCACCGCTGCGCTTCAGATAATCAAAGAGCATCGGCAGATTGATGCAGAACTTATGCAGATTATGCAGATGTATTATGTCGGGAGAAAAACGCTCGATATCCTCGAGCAGCTTCTTTGTTCCGTGCTTTGAATGAAGTCCGTTCCCGCCGAAGGTGCTGCCGAGGTAATAGTGAACCATATTCTCAAACGGACTGCCCCAACAATAGTGATCCTCGAGCTTTTTCTCGGGCGATTTTTCATATCTGTCAAACGGTACCGTCGAATACGTGCGTGCCGTATGACCGTGCTGCCGGGCAGCTCTCGCAATATTCAGCATAATATTTCCGGTGCTGCCGTACGGAAACATATTTATCTGAGCCACTTTCACGGAAAATCCACCTCTTTGATCATTTAATCATTAATTTTGTACCAATATAAATATCCCGGCGGGTGCGCACGGCGTATCTCTGCAACGCACAATCCAAGCAGCAAAAACAGAAACTTTTCATCAAGATACGAACCGGAAAGAAAGAGCTTAAAAAAGCACGCAAAGATAAGCGAAATAATAAGTCCTTTGCACTCTATCGTTTTAGCGCTCAGATATCCTCGCAGCAAGGTCATCGCAATAAGTAAAAATATCATCGTTCCTATCAGCAAGCCGAATTCTACCCAAAGCTCAAGAACAATATTGTGAGCATATGAACCGGCGGTAACGCGGTCGCCGCAAAGTCCGTATCCGTCAAACAGGTGCACGCCAATTGCATCAAGCAGTTTTGCTTGTATTACATCCCTTGAGTTAATATTTGCGGCGGTTCCGCTGAGCAGCTTATCAAAGATACGAACGCTGAGTCCGAGGTTGGTCGCCTTGTTGTACATCCATGTAATCGACTTTAAATAAAGAGGGCTTGAAATAAATGCGCCTATTCCTCCGAATATAAGCAGGATCCTCGTGATCGCCCACTTAGATGTCTTTCCGGCTGCCATGAGAAGCGCAATAAATATAATGCATATCAGAGCGGCACCGCGCGTTCCGAGCATAAGGATATAAAAGCATCCTGCAGCAGCAACAACGGCATGCATCGGTCGTGAACGCTTTATGGCGGAATAAGCAACCAAGCAGCAATGAGGGAGCAGCTTGTAGGCGCGATCCATGTCACCCTGATACTGCGACGCCATCTGACTCATCGGAGCACCGAGGATTAGCTTATATGCCATATCCGACACTATCGTCAGCAGCGACAAGACTACCATTATTTTTATTATTCTGTCGCGTTCCGGCGAATCACCCAGACTGATGCCTACGATATAAAGCGGCAGAATCTTCAACAGAAAATCTACCATATACCTGTTTATATAGTATTGCGCATCGCGGTAGAAGATCCAGTTTGCCATAAAAACGACAACTATTGCCAAAATAACGAACATATCCCATGCACGAACTTTGAATTTCGGGATAGACAACACTATCAGAAGTATAAACAGCGCATCAAAAACTATATCTCTGTATACTCCTATATACGGTATTTTCGAAAAAACAACACGCAAATATTGAAGCAAAAAGTCCTGCGACCATATCCAAAAAACAAGCAGCGCGAATGCACTGATCGCTTTTTTCCCGTCTCTAACAATCATTATGCCACCAAAGTTACAAACCAAATACCTATTCGGACAAAAAATCAAGTATGCGCTTTGCCTGCCTGACCCGATTCTTCTCTCCGAGCACAAAGCGTTTTGCGCACGCACCTTCAAGCCTGCGCTCCTCGGCAGACCTATTTAATACGTCTGTGATAACTCCCGCAAGTGCCTGTGGAGAATCGTCCGGCACATAATTTATATATCTGTCATATTCACTCGGAATGCCGTCCAGCCTGTACGCAACTACCGGGACTCCCGACGCAAGATACTCCATTGTCTTTGAAGGGAAGCTATACCTTGTAAACTCCTCGTTATTCTGTCTCGGATTGACCAGCACGGAAGCACCTCGCTGGAGTGCAAGCGCCTCCTTTCGGTCGACACGCCCGAGGAAGATCACCCGGCTGTCGTTCATTTCGGATATTGCAGCCTCCGCTTCGCCGAACCCGCATATTATCAGCTTTAAGCTTTCATCCGGAATATAAGAAAACGCCTCAAGAAGTGTGCCGATGCCGAAGGAATAATTCAGCGTTCCGGTATATAGAACATATTTTTCGCCTGAATATTTTTCGGCGATTCCGCTTGCGGCAGGCTCGCTATCATCAGGCGCAATGCCTTCCATTACCATATACGGCGCCCTTATATTCAGCCTTTGAGCCATACTGTCGGTGAGCAGAACAAAGCGATCGATATATCCGTAAAGGGCTGCGGTCTTGCGTGTCTGATAGATATTATAGAGCCGCCTTATACCGTGAAGCTCGATCGCGGAAGAAAATTCCGGCAAATCGGCAATGACACAGCAGGTGAGAATATCGCGATCAAGGCTTTTTGCATATTTGGCAAGGCTGAGGAACATCGGCAGCGCTGTATAAAGTATGATTATTTTCCTTCTGCCATCTTTTTTTCTTACCCAGTTTTTCAGCTCTCTTGCAAACGGTCGGTAATCGGCAAACTGTTTGACAACGGTCAGATTCGTACAACCGACCACCTTATCATCTGATTCATATTGCGACGTATGGCAAAAACGATATTCCTCTATTCGTCTGTCGGTATACCCACTCGGATAGCTGTCGACAGGAAGATAATCAAGGATAGTGACCGTTCCGGGGTCGTTTGCATCAAGACCGTCTATAATATTCCATTGAAGCGCGTTTGCGGCATCCTGCATGCCGGTTTTCATCTTGGTTTTTATTTCCGATTCGAGCTGTCTCGGAAAAAGCCTGCCGAGAAAAAGAATATCGTATCGCATTTACATCTCCCGTTTTTCGGATGCGGTAGAACGACCGTGTATTTAATAAAAATGTTTTATCTGCCTGCGGTAAAGTCGGAATACGACATCCCGGATCGATAGCCCTTTATTCCGTTCCGCATATGAGAGTATATCCCCTTTATACCAAATCCGGAGGAAGCGTACATATTACGGTGACGCAGCAGATCCTGCAGGCAAAGCGGCTGTGCGAGCCTGCGGCTCATCGCGCAGAAGAAAGCGCCCTTATCATAAAAATATTTTTCGTTGTATCCCTTAAACCATGACGAATCGCTCTGATCTACGGTCGCGATGGTTTTCGGAAAAGTAAATATCTTCATGCCGCATCTGAGCATATCACGTATAAAGAGAGAATCCTCTCCGGCAGAATACTTTGCTCCGCCGCCGAAATCAAGGCTGAACCTGATAGGAGCTGCGGTAAGGCGCTCTCTGCGAACCGCTATTCTTGCCGCCCCGTAGTTGAAAGCATTAAAGAAATGCAGCCGGCGGATATCGCCGTTCATTCTTCTGCCCATGCTGTCGCCGACGGTATCAATATTGAATATGAGAGCATCCGCCTGCGGCAGCTGCCGAAAAGCCTCGATCACCGCATTTTCATAGCCGTCGATGTATCTCATATCGTCATCCGCTATCAGCAGTATCTCACCGCTCGCATGCTCAAGAGCAATATTGCGGTTTACGCCGACACCGCGTGTCGAGGTGGTTATCATGAGCGCGGTAAACCCGCCGTCATTCCGGATATCGGTGCGGTCGGTATCGGATTGATTTGCAAAAACGGCATCGGTCTGAATATTCATCTCCTGCAGCTTTGAAAAATCCTTTTGATGCATTGTAGCTACCAAGACCTGAACCCTTGACATCGCCGTCTCCTTACGTTAAATAACAGTTTTCCGCCGATCCGCAAAATGCCGTAAGAAAATTACATGCGACACTCTCGCAGAATCGGCGAAATAACCGTCTGAATTTATTGATTATAGGCGCCAGAAGCTAAGCCCCGAGCTTCTCAGCTCGTCCATTCCGTACAGCCCCTTGACATCGAGCAGTACCTTTTCGTCGTCGGGGATATCGGCATACAGCCTCTTGATATCGTTAAGTCCGAGTGCCCGGAATTCATTATGAGCAACAGCAACTATTACGCAGTCTGCGCCGCTGACCTCAGAAAGCTCCGTGAGATGAACGCCGTATTCGCGCACGGCATCCCGCTCGCTTGCCCACGGGTCAACGACTATCGGCTCTATTCCGTATTCGCCGAGCCTTCGGATAATATCGTTCACCTTACTGTTTCGGGTATCGGGGCAATTCTCCTTAAATGTAAGACCGAGAATGACTACCTTCGATTTTTTCGGAGCCTGTCCTGCCTCAATCATCTTTTTGACAGCGGCATCCGCGACAAAAGCTCCCATGCTGTCGTTGACAATACGTCCGTTGAGTATTATCTGACTGTGATACCCGAGCTTTTCCGCTTCGTATGTAAAATAATAAGGATCAACGCCGATGCAATGACCGCCGACAAGTCCGGGGCGGAAGCCGAGCGCATTCCACTTCGTATTCATTCCGTCAACGACCTCGTTTGTGTCGATGCCCATACGGTCGAATACCATGGCAAGCTCATTCATAAACGCAATATTTATATCTCTCTGGCTGTTCTCAACGACCTTGACCGCCTCGGCGGTCTTGATGGTCGATACCGGATATGTTCCGACCTCTATCACGATATCATATACCTTTTTGATGATATCGAGCGATTCCTTATCCATACCCGAAACGATCTTGCGTATATTCTCGAGGCGATGAACCTTGTCGCCGGGATTTATACGCTCGGGTGAATATCCGACCTTAAAATCAACGCCGCACTTCATGCCCGACTCGCGCTCGAGTATCGGAACGCATACATCCTCGGTAACGCCGGGATACACGGTCGATTCATATACGACAATAGAGCCCTTTGTCAGATTTCTGCCCACTATCTCGCTTGCGCCGACGACCGGGGAGAGATCCGGGGTATGGTCGGAATTGACCGGCGTAGGGACGGCGACTATATGAAATTTCGCATCCTTCAGTGCGCTCTCGTCGGAGGTAAATCGGACGGTCGTTTTTCCGATAGCCTCGTCACCGACCTCCTTTGTCGGGTCGACGCCCGAACGGTAAAGCTCAATCTTTGCAGCATTGAGGTCAAAGCCGATAACATCAAGACCTTTGGCTGCAAACGCAAGTGCTATCGGCATTCCGACATAGCCGAGTCCGATAAGCGCGAGCTTTTCTTTTCTGTTTACTATATCATCGTACAGCGACATATATAACTCCTTATTAATGACAAATATATTACACCGATATCGGCGCTAAGACAAGGATATAACAGGAAGCTCGGAGGTCTTTTCTCTGTATCTGATCTTCTTTAAAAAACCGAAAAACAGATTTCTCACAGTAAGGCAGGCTGCGACGAACGGATTCTTTTTCAGTTCGATACGAAACAGCAGATAATGCCATTTTATCAGCTTGAGCTTACTTCCGCTCGAGACCGAGCCGTCATGCTTGATATAATAAGAAAGACACTCGGGAAGCCGATGGCAGCTGCTCTTTTCTATAATATGCAGCCACATTGCATAGTCGTTATTTTTCCGTAGATCGCTTATCTGAACAAGTCCGATCCTTTCTCGGTCATACATAACGGTTATGGTCGAAAAATAGCAATAATCATACATTTTCCTGCGGTCAACGATATCGGGTCCGACATAAACATACGGGATCCACTCACCGTTCATGCAGATCATATAGTCGGTGTATGTAAAGAAATAATCGTTTTCGAGCATAAACGCCGTCTGTCGGCTCAGCTTTTCCGGCGCCCAGATATCGTCGCTGTCAAGAAAAGCTATCCATTTTCCCGTTGCCGCTCTCAGAGCCGTATTTCGAGACAGCGCCGCGCCCATATTAACGGGATTCTTGATATATCTGATTCTCTCATCGGTAAGAAACGGTGCAACCACGGAATCGGTGTCGTCGGTAGATGCATCGTCGACGATTATCAGCTCCCACCGATCGTAGGTCTGAGCAATGACCGAGTGTATAGAAGCGGCTATATATTTTCCGGTATTATAAGACGGCATAATTACCGAGACAAGTCCGTCCTGCATATATCCGCCTCCTTAGATGATAAGATAAAGATATTGATAATGCTCTTGCCATGCGAAAAACAATTCACGGCAACGAGTTTTCAGAGGACACAACGCTCACCTTATACCGAGCAGGTCCTTTGCCTTTTTCTGTCCCTCTGCATATTCCGTGCGATCAAGCTTGCCCTCGCTGACGAGCCAGTCGCCGTAATCCATATCCGAGGCAGTGCCGTCTCGAACGATATCCCTACGGCTGAGAACCTTGCCGACCGTCTTAAGAATTATGCATGCGTCTCCCCGAAGGGTGATCCCTCGGTCTATGTACATAAGGTCGTACTCGAACTTCTCTTCCCAGCTGATGTTGTTTCTGCCGTTGACCTGAGCAAGACCGGTAAGTCCCGGACGAACTGTATGGCGGCGGCGCTGTTCCTCGGTCATAAAGACCATATCGCGCACGAGCTGCGGACGCGGACCGACTATAGCCATATCGCCGATAAGTATATTCACAAGCGACGGCAGCTCGTCTGCCGAGGTCGTTCTGAGAAATCGCCCGTAAGCATTGAGCCGCTTTTCATCGGGCAGCATTCTTCCCTGCGCGTCCGTTTTGTTATCCATTGTTCTGAACTTAATAAGATAAAATATTATCTCCTTGCCGTCCGTACCCTTTCGACCCGGCCGCGGCTGAACAAAGAACGGGTTTCCTCGCATCGCTATCGTGCCCGCAAGTACAAGGATCAGAAAGAACGGTGAAAGCACTATAAGCGCGAGCAATGACAGACAGAAGTCTATCACCCTTTTAAAAACATCTGCGTACATCCGATCCTCCCGAATTCTGCTGCATCAGCCGAAGCATCTGTGGATTATGTCGATTATAACAGCCTGCTGCTCCTCGGTCATTTTGGGTATCTGACCGCCTAGAGCCCGCGATCGAAAATATCCGAGCCGACATCCGTTACACCGCCTGATATATATGCATCTGTCGTCGCGCGGGCAGAGTCGCTGACCGTCACAAATTCACTCATACGGTAGATAGGCTGCATATGCATGGGCTTCCATATCGGTCTGCCCTCCGCATTGACCGAGCGGATAGCCTGAAGTATTTCCGTCGGGCAGGATTTTCCCGTCTCGGGTATGTACATGGCGTTTTCGTCATCTCTGACCTGACGGCACATATACTCGGGATCTATTATCATCGCCGAGAGCCAATAGTTAGGCTCCGAGTCCGGAAGTATCGGATTCATCGAGACCGGAAGATCGCTCAGTCCCTCCTTATATCTATTATAAATAGCCTTTTTCTGAGATATATGCTCATTAAGATACTCATACTGACCGCGAATAACACCCGCCACAACATTGCTCATGCGATAGTTATAGCCAACCTCCTCATGCTGGTACCATGCAACCGCCTCACGGGCCTGAGTAGACCATTTGCGCACCTTATTAGCGACCGCCTCGCTGCCGGTAAGCAGGCATCCTCCGGACGATCCCGTGATTATCTTGTTGCCGTTATAGCTCACGGCGGCATAGTCACCGAATGAGCCGCACTGCTTTCCTCCGAGCGTAGCTCCCATAGCCTCCGCAGCATCCTCTATAAGGATAGCGCCATGCTTATGGCATATATCTCTGATAAAATCAATTCTTCCCGGAAAGCCGTACAGGTGTGCCATAATGACAAGTCTTGTATCTGGATAAAGCTCAAACGCTCGCTCGAGAGCACGCGGATCCATATTCCACGAAGCTTCGTCAGTGTCGATAAATATCGGACTGCCACCCTCATAAACTACGGGATTTGCCGCAGCGGCAAAGGTCATATCCGTGCAGAACACAGTTCTGCCCTCGAGCGCACCGTGTCCCAGAAGCGGCTTTCCGTAAAGCTCCTCGCCTGCTGATTTAACGCACAGATGCAGCGCCGCCGTGCATGTTGCGAGTCCGACCGCATACTTAACGCCCGCATACGCTGCGGCAATGCGCTCGACCTCGTTGATATTCTCCCCCACGGTCGACATCCAGTTGGTCTCGAATGCTCTTGTCATATATTTCAGCTCATCACCGTGCATGGTCGGGGATGAAAGGTATAACTTAGAATCAAATTTTTTAAGAGATTCATCCGAATAAAAAGCCATTTTCATATCCTCGGTTTGATAAAATGATACTGCCGACGGCAGATGGGTAGAAGTGCAGGTATACAGCAACAGCAAATGAGCAATTTCAACAATACAAATACGTTTGCCGTATAATCGAAATCATTATGTACCTACTGTTGTTATAAAAAAATATGGAAACAAATTATGTACTTTGCATTACATTTTATCACACGGTGGTTAAAATGTCAAGATACGCCGAGGCTGATTTTTCGGTTTTTAGATTAAAAAACGCCTTTTCGGACGGTTATAATATCAGATTTTTCCACAAAAAGCAACATCAACCTTTTGCGGTGATAGAAATAAATTATGAACGCATAATAAATCCGCCGCGCTACCTTTTTTGTTTCTTTTTCTTACATAAGCAGCTGTCTTTCCGCAAAAAATTCGGCGGTTCGGGCATTGATTTACTTGATAAAAAATGATATAATACCATCGTATCGAGTAGCGAAAGCGTAAGTCCGGAGACACGGGCTTACGCTTTTTTTATTATTTTTCGAAACGGAGTGTAAAAATGAAAAACGAAAACATCGCCGAAAACAAGATGGCAAAGGCTCAGATAAAGCACCTGCTGCTGAGAATGGGACTGCCTATGATAGTATCAATGGTGCTGCAGGCGCTGTACAACGTAGTTGACAGCGTTTTCGTAACCAACATGGGTGAGCTCGGGGCAACAGCGAATCAAGCACTGACAGTCGCCTTTCCGATCCAGATACTTATCATAGCGATCGGAGTAGGGACCGGTATCGGTATCAATGCCCTGCTCTCAAAAAGTCTCGGAGAGAAGAATCGCGAAAAGGCGAGCGCGGTCGCCGGAAACGGAATATTCTTAAGCCTATGCATATACACCGTATTTCTGCTCTTCGGACTTTTCGGAGCGGAGCGATTCATATCTCTGTTTGCCGGAGGAAATTCCGAGGTGCGATCGATGGGTACCGAATATCTGAGGATATGTACCGGCTTCTCGCTCGGTTCGATCGGCTTCACGGTATACGAAAGATTCCTGCAGGCAACCGGTAAGACCATGCTTTCAACGATAGCTCAGATATCCGGCGCGCTGACGAACATCGTCCTTGACTACATATTTATTTTTCCTCTCGGCATGGGTGTGGCGGGCGCTGCGTGGGCGACCGTTATCGGTCAGTTCGTCTCGCTGTTCACGGCAATGCTTTTCCATTATACAAAAAACAAAGAGATCGACGGCAGCCCGAAGCATATAAGACCAGGGCTCGGCATCATCGGCGCCATATATAAAATAGGAATCTCCGCTGCGATAATGCAGGCGCTGCTCTCTGTTATGATGGCGGGGATGAACGCCATCCTCGGGCACGCGGATGCCGACGCGGCAATACTCGTAGGCTCCTTCGGAATCTACTATAAAATTCAGCAAATCGCGCTTTTCTCCGCTTTCGGACTCTCAAATACGATAATATCTCTGCTATCTTTCAACTACGGTATGCGGGACAAAAAACGAATTGATGAATGCATCCGGTACGGCATAATTTACACCGTCCTCGTTTCTCTCCTGCTGACGGCTGTTTTCGAGCTTTTCGCGGAGCCGCTTTCAAGCCTATTCGCGCTGACGGGAGGAACAACTCATGCGATCGTCGAGGTATGCATGACCTCGCTGCGGATAGCGAGCATAGGGTATGTCTTTATGGGCTTTTCCGTAGCCGTGCAGGGCGTGCTTCAGTCGATAGGATATGCGATAAGACCGCTTGTTATATCGCTGTTCAGGCTTGTAATTTTCGTCTTTCCGACTGCATATCTGTTTACCTGCTTTGATAATGTGACAGGCACTGTGTGGTGGACATTCCCTATTGCCGAGGTACTCACCTGCGCAATATCGGCGTTCATTCTGAAAAGATCATATAAGGAAAGAATTGCTCCGCTCGGCAGCACAGATCCGTTCGAAATAAAATGATCCACGCATAAAGTGCGCTCTCGTACGAAATACGGGAGCGCTTTTTTTGGTGTATTACTAATTAATTTTTCCCGATGCGCCGCAGAGCCGCCTATGCCGAAATCTCCTCGTCGACTCTGCGCCGTAAGCAAAAAAGATTTTGCCGCAAGACGGGGCAAGCAAGTTACCGAAAATGCTTGAAAAATACACACATACGTGTTATAATGTAAGATGATATATTTTTGCAATTATCCGAAATGAAAGGACAACAGGAATGATAAGATTTGAAATGCAGTCAGGCGATACAATAGACATCAAGCTCTACCCCGAGGAGGCTCCGAAAACCTGCGAGAATTTTGAGAAGCTCGTTCGCGAGGGCTTCTTCGACGGCATACATTTTCACCGTATAGTTCCCGGCTTTGTGATTCAGGGCGGCGATCCGACAGGCACCGGAACCGGAGGCTCAAAGCAGAACATACCCGGCGAATTCCGCGCGGCAGGTGTTGACAACAAGATATCACACGAAAAAGGCATTCTCTCTATGGCGCGCAGCGGCAGCTACACCTACGGCTTCGACACCGCTTCCTCGCAGTTCTTTATCTGTCTCGACGACAGCTGCAAGGCGCTTGACGGCTACTATGCCGCATTCGGAAAGGTCATTGACGGAATGGACGTCGTCGACCGCATCGCATCCGTGCCCACCGACAGCGGCGACTACCCGCGCATGGTGACCGACGAGATACTCATCCGCCGCGCAAGCATTATCTAAGCGCATCGTCGAGACGGTAAAAGTATTTCGAGTACATCACCGAAGCGATATGATCAAAAAAACGGCGGAGCGTCGCAGTATAATGCTGCCGCAACGGAAAGCGATAGCCGCAAGCAGCGGATTGCGCGGTATTGCATACGGATGTGTCAGTGCTCCGCAAAGCCCGACATAGCCGACATCCTTGTCATAGCAGTCAGCCGAGCTTATCCGCTCCCTTTGCTCCGCCGCCCGCGAGCGGAACTGTAAAGCCCGCGGCATCCGCCGTGCTTACATCGCCGCCGATGACCCTGCCGCGATATACGAGAATACTCGCGCGGACCTTGCCCGAATAGTCGGGATAATTTGTTATTTCATAGGTATACCTGTCAACTTTTTTTCGGCGGTATTTCTTCAGGTCAAGCCCCTGCTCTATCTGAAGTGCATTATATTCCTCAAGCGCATCGTCAAACTCGGCTGGCACGGTTATCTGCTCACTCTCGGTACAGTCGGATACGACCCATCCGAACTGCGCGAGGAATTCCGCTCCGTCGCCGCTGTTTTTAACGCCGGTGTACACTATCGTCTTGCCGGAAGCGTCGGCATCGGCAGTAACGTCCCCACCGCCCGGTATCACGGCGATTAGTACTAACAATGTGATGAGCGAGAGCGCAAGCGCACCGAAAAACTTAACGCTTGATGCCCTGATAGAGTAGATAAACATTACGAGTCACCGAACCTTTCGCATATCGTATGCCGTGACCGCCCCTCTGAGTCCCGGAAGAGCGGCACCTGCAATATTTTTACCGGCAGCGGGCAACACCCGATTCACTCTGCCCTAGCATCCTATGCGGTGCGGCTGCAAAATATTACAGCGCTGCGCCGCGGCTATTATGATGAATGCATAGCTTAAAGCGGCAAGCCCGCAAAGAAAAGACAAGCTCATATCTACACAAGTATACAAGAAAGAACATAACACACACCGTCACGAAAAGCCGATATCTCGAAAATGCGCACCGATGCGAGAAAGTATAGGATAAATGAACAAGCCTTCAACAGAGAAAATAGTAATAAACGGCGGCTGCGCCGCAGAAT
>ENA-ORRN01000513-ORRN01000513.1-human-gut-metagenome-genome-assembly--contig:-NODE-513-length-30852-cov-7.424262_pt1 | contig 30852 bp, 30 predicted proteins | sample MGYA00242174_ERZ509132 | MGnify/ENA primary metagenome ERZ509132 (study PRJEB26280, sample SAMEA2338671) | human gut metagenome | biome: human gut; feature: human-associated habitat; material: faeces... | reverse complement strand
CCTCCCAGCTCGCCGCCTGCTCCCAGCTCTCGATGTTCGTGCCCTTGAACTGCTTGGTCTCCCATTTGCCCTGTGCCGTCTCGTAGGTGATGCAGCGTCCCTTCGCACGTGCCTTTCCTTCCACGGCTGCTATGGCGGTCTCAAGCGTATAGTATCCGCTCTCCAGTGGAACCTGCTCCGTCACGTTATAGGTGTTGCCACCGCCGCTTCCGCTTATCTCCACCAGGTTCTCTTCCTCGTCGCTCCACACATACACCACGCCACCGCACACATACGCTTTGTCTTTCAGTACTTCCGTGCGCACATCGTTCATGTACATGTCTGCGCCAGGCCAGTTGTTGCAGTATATGTTACCATTCTTCCCGCAGAAGGATTTGTTCACCGTGTCATAGTACACACCGTCTATCTGGAGGCATGATATAAGTCGTATCTCCACGCCTTCCACCAGCCCGTCAAACCGCGCTGTCGCGCCGTTCCTTGCAGCCAGTGCCGTGTCCTTGTACTCCGATTCCACACTTTCTGCCTTTGCCACAGCAGCGTTGGTCTTCTGGGCGGCATCCGTGGCCTTGCTTGCCGCATCATTGGCAGTTTGGGCCGCAGACCCCGCTGTTGATGCTGCCGTATCTGCTTTCTTTGCCGATGCGTCAGCCACAGCAGCAGAAGCCTTGGCGACAGCTGCTGCATCTTCCGCAGGTTTCGACAGCAGTTTCAACGGGGCGCTCACCACCGTCTCGCCTCTCATGGCAGGGAGGCTCACCACACCGTCCAGCGTGCTCACAGCTTCCAGCTCGTCCACACTCTGGCTGTCAGTCTTTATCTGGTTCACCACATCCTGGACCAGTTCCTTTTTCTCTTCTTCTGTCAGTGCCATAGTCGTATATCTTTTTTGTTATGATTGTTTATTGATGATTCTTGCCGTATATTTCGTAGGCCAGCCGTTCAGCGTCTCGGTGCTGTCTGGGTCATACACCAGTAGCACCTCAAGCGTATCACCCTTGCCCATATCCAGAGTCTCGTAGTGTCCGCCATCCCAATGTACCATCACTGGCAGTTCCTCGGTGTTCCAAGGATATTCCTTTTTGCTGTCCTGCTGGCTATAGCGTCCACACACCTTGTAGTTGCTCGACCCTATATCGGCGATGATAGTTATTCTCATACAGAATGGGGTATCCTTTCCAATGGCCAAACCGTCCCTCACTTGCCATATCTTGGGCAATGCCACAACCGTAGAGCTTTGCGTCGCCTTAACGATGAAGCGGTTCGCAGCCTGCAGATCCATATAGCCGACAAACACCGTGTTCGCCTGGTCAAGGGCTATCTTTTTGTATGCATAGCCGTCCATAGCTCCGTTCAGCACGCCCGAACCTTTACCCGCAAAGGCGAAGTTTCCGTTCATGGAGTTTTCTATGTCGAACACGATGCCATACTTCGGGGATATGCCAAAATCGAAGTTGTAATCAGTGGCTGTATCCACCAACCGGCATAGCATAGGTTGTCCATAGTTGTTCCATGTGCCGAAGATGGCTTGCCGTCCCTTATCGTTGAACCCTATCATGTCATCATATAAGAACAGACCGTTTTCAGTATCCTTTACCTCTATTGTACCATCTTCGTTATAAATTACATCTGCACCACCTATATGCCCGTCTCCTATGCTGAAACCACCAATGGCTCCACCCTCAGCGTACACGTGGCCTCGGAATGTTCCATTAACAGCCTCGATGCTGCCGTCTTCCTTTACCTTGAAATAGCCGTTGGCCGTCACCAGTCCCTCCAGCTTGATATTGTCCGCCGTCAGCTTGATGACGGTTTTCTTATTTCCCTCAGCATCCGTTTCCTCTACGCCCACTCCTATCAGAGCCAGTTTGCCGTTTGCATCCTTAATATAGATTCCCGTACCTTCAGGTTGAATCATCAGCCCCGTCTCTTGCAGTGCTCGCTCGTCCTTGTCATACACGGCTGCCGATATTTTCACCAGTCGCTCAGATTGCTCGAACAATGTTTTGTACTTGTAAGTCAGCGCCTCTATCTTGTCCGTGCTCAGCACAAGCATATACAGATAGATGTCACCGTCAAACGCCAGCTTGAAGTCGCCCGTGCCGTTCCACAGTCCGCTGCAGGTGTATTGCACATAGCCGCCGGTAGCAGCGATTTCCTCGCTTACCTCCATACTGTTGAAGTCCGCAAAGCCCGTTTTGTCAACATTCTCAAAACCTATCTTCAGCGTGCCGGACTTTGCGCAGCGATAAAAGAAGCTCAGATACACTGGCAAGGCTTTCTTCTTCCCGTCGCTGTTTGTCGGAAAGGTCGGCACAAAGCGCAGATTCTCATGCTTCTGTCGGATATACTTGTTGCGTATCCGCACCACCTTGCGTCCCATGTCTGTCACCACGCTCGCACCGTCACCCTTCTTCGATAGTGCTGCGCCGTTGGCCCATATCCACCTGTTGCCGACGAGGAAGAACACCGTCTCATTCTCCGAGTTCCACTTCTCCAGTCCCGATGCAAACGTCGGGTTGTTCAGATAGCCCTTCTCGCTTAGGAAATCGTTCCTCACGCTGTCAATCGCGCTCTGCACTTTGCCCTCCGTTATCTCAAACCGAGTCTTCACGTCCTCGCCTGTCTCCAGCACGAAGGTTCCCTTCATATAGGCGTTGTCTGCATACAGTCCGTTGCCCCGTGGTTGGCGGTCTGCCGGAAACTTGTCGTCCTTAATGCCGTCCAGGTTACCGAGCCTTGCACGCAAAGCGTTGTCAAAGGTCTTGCCACTCACACCGTCCATCACATCAACTCTCGGCTGACCGTCCTCGGTGGCCGATATGAGCACCATATTCTGGCGGTCGGAGTTCGCCGTGTTGCCCATCAGCACACACTCATCACCCTCCTTCGGTTCCACGCCCTCGAACTCCTCCTTCACCACCACGATGCCAGTCTCCGTAACATCGGTCACTTCCACCCAGTAGCTCCGCATATCCTTGCCCGTGAACGTCTGGCAGCGCACCAGGTCGTGCTGTACAAACATATTCTCCTGCTCGAAGGTGATAAGATAGTGCTCGCCCGATTCCTCCACGGTCTTGATGCGTCCGTTGGCCGCGCTCACGCATATCTGACCGCCCACACTCCTCACCTTCTCGATGAGCAGCTCCAACACGGCCATCGTATGCCTCACCGTCAGTTTATCCACCGTCAGGTAGGTACGCCCATCCTCACCTTTCCACAGTTGAAACCCTGCGCCCAGCAGTCCGTCCACAAACTGCCCAGCGCTCCTTATGCTGTCCGAGGTCACGGAGTCAAAGGTCACACCATCAGTCTTTCTCACTGGCTGATTCAGATAATCATCAAACTCATGGTAATCCCACTTGTCTGCATTGTCTGCTTCCTTGGCGTGGTCCGCCTCCAGTGCATGTTTCGACTCATCTGCGTTCACAGCATGGTCTGCCTCCTTTGAGTGGTCTGCTTCCACCGCATGATCGCTGTCCGTGGCATGGACAGCTTCCTTCGCCAGTTCTGCGATGTCTGCCTTGGCCGCATGCGCAGCCTCCTTCACAGCCATGCCGCCGTAAGCGGTGCCGCTCGTTCTCAGTGCCGACGTACTGCCCTCGTTCTTTGGTTTCTTTATTACCTTGATGTCTATCATTGCTCAATCTCCTTAAGTGTCATTTCTGCATATCCTTCCTCAAGGTTGCGACTGATGCCCTGCACGAAGAAGGTTTTATCCATTATGGGATGGCGATAGTGAGCGAACAAACTCACGATGCCACCATCTGTATCCGTCAACTTCTGCGTCATAACAACCCTTGGTGCATGCCACTCTTTATAATAGTAGTCCACATACAACTGCTCAGGCTTAGCGCTCATACCCCTCGAATAGTCATATACCGCCAACAATCCCTCTCCTGTCAGCGTGTTCAATGGGGTGCTCATCTTCACGCTGTCCGTCACGTCCAAAGCCTGGCACTCCGCTGCTGTCAGTGCTGAGTTTATCTTCATTTCGATGTCATCCTTCACGTTCACAAAACTCTCCTTTGTGTCGCTCATGTAAACGAGGTCGTTATCACCAGTGTTGTTCACCAGTCCGTTGTCGCTATATATCTTCACTTCAAACTGCTCTACCATGATGCTGCTCACGTGTGCCAGCAGTGGTATCGTTGTACTGTTCCATTTCGTGTGTCTGAACCACGTCTTGTGCCGTCTCGTCACCACGTCCCACAATGCGTTCACTGGTCCCAGGATCATAAACTTAACCCTACCGCTCACTTTATCTGCCTTCTTGATTGGTATCGCTATACCCTCTGCATCGATGCCGAGCTCATAGTTCACGTTGTTTTGCAAATCGAACTTGGTACCAACTATCTTGTCACCGATTTTCGGGTCAAAACCTATCGTAAAACACTGCTGGTAGTATTCGTCCTCATTGGAACACTCCTCCAGCGTCTTGTACTTCCGCCACTCGAAGTCCGTCACCTGTCCTTCTGTGCCTTTTTCCACCACACACTTATCCCCTATTATCAGCATACATGCCAGTACACCCACCTTTGATATATGGTCGCTGCCGTCTCCGATGGCACTATACTTGAACTCATACAACTGAGGCCCGGTATCCGTAAACGGAACAAAGCCGTGCGCCGTTTCCATATCCCATGCCACTGTCTCATTAGGCAATGCTGCCTTCCACCACTGCTGCGTGTAGTATCGCCCGTCACCGTTGTTTCGGCTCGGTACCGTCATGCCCAACCATTTTTTGATACCTGAAAACAGTGGGTTGTTTCCCCATATTCCACCGTCATAGTTGTATATCGCTTTGTAGGTGTCCGTCAATGCCATCACAGGGTTCAGCACCAGTTTTCCGCTCAACACGATGTAGTTCGTCGTGCCCTCGTCTGTAGGCGAAAAGACACCACCAGTCATGCTACCGTTATACACTGCCCTCGGTATGCCTGCCTTTAGCGAGTTGGTATTAGGATAGGTAGTTGCCTCCTTGTCATCACAGTTGCCGTTCACACTCACTACCAGGTAGTTCGTCATTTCCACTTTCGATGTCGGGGAGTTGTCCTTTCCGTCCGTTTTCTTCTCCACCTTACCAAGTGCCATGATGGCAGCACCCTGGTTCTTCGCCAACCAGTTCGGCAGTATATGTTGGTTTCGCCCCTCACTACAGTATTCCTCCATCAGGTTACCGCTCCCGCTCTTTGGGAACAGCCACTGACTGTTGTTCATCATCTGCACATACCAGTCAGTTACACAACCACCACTATAGGAGGTTTCCTGTCCGTGAGTCATTGCGTCAAAGGCATTTATTGCTTTCGAACCCTCACCATCACTGCTGTATTCCGTCATGTACTTCTGCTTGTTGCTGAAGGGACTTTTCAGAAGATCGTTGTCAAGCGGACTCTCTATCACACTCTCCATACTCTCCACCTTGGCAGTCAGCATAATTTTATTGTACACCTCCCCTACGCTTATCGTCGTATCCGTGTCTGTCACCAAACCTGTCACAATGTCCGTTGTCTGCCGGGCCGTCGTCACGCTTGCGCCAGTCAGCAAATCTCGCCAGTATATGCGTTCGTCGCCCTTCACGCTCTCCCAGGAGAACAGATAAAACGTGAACCCATCCTGCACGATGTGGAGGTTCAGGTACTTCAGTATCTCCTCCAACACCTCATCCTGCTGCCATACATCATCCTCCTCATCACCAAGAAAAAGCAACTCGCTCACCGTCAGCTGCCCGAATATCGCATAATGGTTACCAGCCAAATCATCCACAGCCTTACTTCCATCGTATAGGTAGCGCATGGCATTACCACCCACGATGTCAAGCTCAGCCGTCACTCCGCCCAATATCTCTTTCAGCATCGCCAAGAATGTGCGCTGTTCCGCCTCCGCCTTTACTACATTATACAGTACACCGAGCGAGCCGACATCACGATATTTAGCATATTGCAATGCCGTCAGCGCATCGATGCAGCTCAACTCTATCTCGTCAAACTCCTCGTTGTAGCCCTGCGAATAGCTCTGCGGTTCGATAAATCCGGCAAAGAGACATTCCCCCTCACGGTAGATGTTCACCACAGCGTCACGGCATGAGGCACAAAAGAAGTCCGGCACGAAGTTCCGCGCCAGAAGGCGTACAGTAGCCTGCTGGCAGAGCAAGTGGTCAAACGTATCGTTCACTTGACTCGTCAGTTCCACTGGATCATCAGTAAACGACAGTTCCCCATCCTTCTCACCAATGACAGTTTCCTTAGTACGGTCACCACCAGTCAGTATATGCACCTCGATGCGCTCTTCCCTTTGGTTGTAAAAATGTCCGTGCAGATACATGCTCCTTATATTTTGATGTTTGTTCCTTTTCTATTTATTCTCGTCTCGTTGGCAAGCACCGCCACAAGGTCTCTGCCTTTAACCTTCAGCTCGTACACACCGCCACCTCCGCCGCCATTATTACCGATAAGCGACTTCAATTTGTTCAGCGGTGCTATCACCTCCGGGTTGCTTTTCGCTCCAGCATACTCGCCCATCAGCGCCAAGGTCGGGCCATACACAATACCGCCGTTGGCGAATGGTGTCACGGCAACCGAAGCAACAAGCCCTTGCATCATGGCTATAAATCCAGCTGCGATGCCAGCACCAGCAAACGGAATGTAAGCGTGTGCAGCCATAAACTCTGAAGCTGCAAGTTCGCGGTACGCCATCGCCTCTGCCTTTACTGCCGCCATCGTAGCTACCGATGCCGCCACCTCTGCAGGGGCTGCCGCTACTTTTGCCGTAGCAGCTGTGGTCGCTGCCACTCCACTTGCAGCGGTCACAGTGTTGGAGACACTAGTCACGGCGGTCAAGGTCTGAATAATTGAGATAATGCCGTTGATGCCCTCATATATCTGAATGGCAGCGTCGACAACACCTGTTATTGTGGACCATGCATCACGGTTGCCTTGCAGCGCATCGGTGATCGAGGAGACACCATTGCCCACACCCTTGACCGTGCTCCACGACTTACCTAACGTGACATTGCTTTTGCGGATGCGCTTCTCGTAATCCTCATAACTGCCGATGAGCTTCTGTATGGAGGCTCGCTGCGACTCGTCCATAGGACTTTTCGTGTCAGCCAACATATCCTGGAGTTCCTTGATGCGTTTCTTCACACCATCAAGCCCAATGGCTTTTAGCTCAAGGGTAAGCGGCTTGCCCTCCATACTGTCGAGTTTCATCACTTCCTCCTCCATCTCGGGGATACGTGCGAGCTGCTTCATGGAATCGCGCTTCTTCTCCAACTCCAGCACCGTGCGCTGGATGCCATCTATCTCCGATGCGCTGGCTTTTTTCTGCTTTGCCTGATAATAACTGACGGCATCGTCCAGCGACTCCATGGTGTTCAGGCGCGAGATATCCTCGGGTGCCTTCAGTTCATCAAGTGTCTCATCCCACCTTTTCTTCAGTTCGTCCAAGGCGTTGATCTGTTTCTGGATCTCCACGCGCTCCGTCGCAGTGGCGGTTTTCAGCAGGTCGGCATAATGCAGCAACTCGCCTTCGAGTTGTCGATAGGTCTGGATCTTCTCAATAGGGATGCTGACGTGGGTGTTGAGCTCAAACGCATTCTTCAACTCTTCAAGAGCGTCAATCTGCTTCTGAATCTCCACGCGCTCCGTTGCGGTGGCAGTCTTCAACAGACTGGCATAATACTGCAACTCGCCTTCGAGTTGCTGGTAGGTCTGTATCTTCTCGATACGAATACCGACGTGTGCATTGCGTTCAAACGCCGTTTTAAGGTCGTTCAAACGCTGTATCTCCATACCAATCGCCGCAAGCTCACTGGCAGACGCTCTCTCACGGAGCCCCTGCTGGTAGGACAACTCTGCGTCAATGTCCTTCAAGGTTCTCAGCTCGCCGGGGCGGCTGGCCGCCTCCTGCAAGTGCGTGATGGCATCCTGCTGCTTTCGAAGGGCAGTGATTTTCCTTGAATATAGCGCAATGGCCGCGGCGTCTGTTCCATTAGCGGTTTCCAGCTTGTTTTGGTAATACTGTATGTTGTTACCAATCTCTTTGTAACTCCGAGCGTTGGCAATGAGGTTTTTGCCGCTGAATCTATCCTTGGCCCCCGTCTTGCCATCGCCGCTTCCACTATCAGTAGCCGGGGCGTTCAGTTTCTTGTTCCTGGCCAAGGCTGTCTTTGCATTCTTGGTCTTGGCCTTGGTATTCGCATCCGTAGCCTTGGTATTCGCATTCAGATCTGCCGTCTCTTGAGCGATACCATTATCCTTGATGCCAAAAAATGTCTTCACCCACTCCCAGGCCTTCTTGATTACCTCGCTTGCCTTCTCAAATGCCTTGACGAGATAGTCCCACACGGCACCGGCCAATTTCTTCACTGTGGACCAGAGTGCGTCGCAGTTCTTCCGGAAGCGCTCATTGTTTTTATATGCGGCCACCAGCATGCCCACCAGCGCCGACACTGCCATCACGACGACACCGATGGGGTTGGCGCTGAGAACCAGGTTAAGGGCGACTTGTGTGGCTTTCCAAATACTAGAGGCGACTGCCACCGCTTTGGAGGCGGCCGCCTGCGCGAGCGTGGCCACCTTCATGGCTTTCAGCCCGGCCACCATGGTCTTGACCCCGTGGCTGAGCTGCACAATACCCATCAGTGCGGTACCACTATTGGCTATCCATTCCACATACGGGCCGGAACTGCTGGCCAGGGCGCCGGCCCAGTCCATCAGGGCGTGCATCTGGTTGGCAAGAACCATCCGCAGGCTCTCCCCGGTCGATGACATGTTGTCAAAAGCCTCGTCCATCTCGCCAGCCGAGTCCGCCATCGCACCGATGTTCTGCGAGAACTTCTCTTTTTGCTCGCCAGTCAGCGAGCCAAGCAGACGCATGGCCTCGGCACTTCCGAAGAGCTGGCCGTAGATTGTCTGGCTGAGTTGCCCAGTCTTGGCGGCATATTCCTGGATACTCGCGTCGAGACCCAACAGAAAGTTCTCCAGTCCACCGGCGGCCTGGATGCTCGCCGCATTAAAGCCGATCCCCATCTCGTTGGCGGCCTTGGTCGCCTCGGCAGATGGTTTGATAAGGGAATTGAGCACCGCCGCCAGCTGGGTGGAGACTTCCGCCGTGTTACCAGTCACGCCTGTCGTGGTGGCAAACACCGCCATCAACTCGTCCATGGAGACACCGAGCTGCGATGCGCTACCGCTGACAAGGGGCAGTGCCTGGGCCAACTGCTCAAAACTGGTCACACCGTTTTTGGCAGTCATCTGTATCTTGTCTTGGATGTTTCCCGCCTGATCCCATTCCAAGCCGTAGTTCTTGATAAGCGTCGAGGTGACGGTTACGGTCTCGCCCAGGTCGGCGATGCCCCCCACCGCACTGCGGCTCGACTTGTTGAGAAACTCAATCCAGTTATCCTCGGGAACGCCATTGGAAATCACTTGGTACAAGCCATTGGCCAGCTCCTCCCTGGCAAGCGGTATATTCTTGCTCAGTTCCACCACCTGCTGGGTGAGCGCGTCAAACTCCGCACCGCTCTTGCCTGCCATCGTGTTGGCACTGCGCATGGCCGTCTCGAAGCTCTCGAAAGGCCCGGCAAGTCCGTTCACCATGTCACCAAGCTCGCGGATCGAGCGTACCGCCGCGTCAAGGACGAGGCTCTTCTCTGCCATCTCACGGAGATGGTTGCCCGTGGAGACGGCCGTAGCGCCTACCTCGTCAAGGACCTTGTCAAGACCTTCCGCTTCCACGGTCAGCTGCTGGAACACGCCACCATCATTGCTCTTGATCTTGATTTGAAATTCTACTGCCTTTGCCATGTTATCCTTATTTTAACCCGAAACGCTGCTTGGCGGCCTCGAATCGGGCGTTGAATTCCTCCTTGCTTACCTCCTCACGCTCCTCGGGGGGCTGTTCATCGTCCCATGGCAGCGGTAGGATTTCATGCGGGCGGAGAGTACCTTTCGCATAGGGCTGAAGGACGAAGAGCGCTGATACGCGCGTGCGTTCCCAAGCACTGCGCTCCGCATCACGCCTGATTTCCGCCCATCGCTCCCAAGCCTTGTAAAACTCAGACGGGGTGCATCGCTCAAAGTCCTCCCTACTCATCCCGATACACCCCATCGCAACGCCGAGCAAATCCTCGACGCTTACTTCGTCGTCTCCTGTTGCGGAGGCGTTTTTTTTTCGCTATCCATGGATGCGTAAAAAGAGTTCACCGTGTCGGGTTCCAGAAGGTCGGCAAAGGTCTCGAAGTCGTAGGTAAACGCTACCTTGTCGGCGTTGCACGCGCTCTTCACGCAGCAATACACGAACTGCATCAGCTCGGAGATATCACCCTTTTCCAGCCGGCTCACGTCCTTGCCAGTCTCGTTCTTGAAGCGGACCATGGCACCCATGGTCACACGGCAGGGATATTCCTTGTCGCCCAGTTTGATTTTCACTACATTCATAAGCCTATACTGTGCCAGCCGCTTCGGTGATGCCCGTGCCCACCTTCTCCACCTTGCCGCAGTTCTGCAGCGTAATCGAATACTTCGCATCATCGCCAGCCTGGGCGTCGAGGTCCAGGGAGGTGATCAGATACTTGCCCTGGTAGCCGCCAGCGGCCTTTCCAGTGCGCTTGTCACCATCGCGCAGGTTGTAAGCCGCATCCACGGGTTCACCCTTCAGCATGGCGTCCTTCACCTGGTCATACGACGGAACCTCATCGGTGCCATCCGTCAGCACCACGCCGTCGGCGGAAATCTGCTCTGAGAAACTCTTCACATACGATTCCTTCCACTTGCCACCGGATGCCTCTTTCGTCACGCGCTCGCCAGTTTCGGCCGAGGTGGAAACTTTGCAGCCTGTCGAAAACCCGAGGGCGTTCCCACCCATGGACAGAATCAAGTCCGTGCCGTCCAATACACTTTTTGCCATATCTTTCTTGTTATGATTGTTAATACTATGCCAGCCAAGATGCCAGCTATAAAAACACTCCAAACGGGCCAAGTCTTCCAGGATCTCAACCGCTCCTCCTTCAGTATCTCGCTGCTACTGCGCAGGTGCGAGTTGGCCACGCTCAGCCGCTCGTTCTCGGCCTCGTAATAGGCACACAGGCGCGACAGACTGTCACAACCGCTCTCTATCAGCAGCGTCGGCATGCCGCCCTTTTGTCCTTTCCGCACGATGGCCTTCACGTGGGCACGTCCGGAGCTCGCCACATACGACGCACCCTCAGGCAGATGCCACAGGGTCGTGTCAAGTGCTATCGCCAGCCGGGCCGTGTCCGCGGCCACCGGCTCCGTCCAAAACGTCTGCCGCACCGTCCTCACGTCCCTTGACACGCTGTCCCTTGCCTCCGCGCTTGCCGCTTGCCTTTCGGCGCTCGTCACTTTCCGCGTCGAGCCGCAGCTCGCTGCTGACAGGGCAATTGCCACTGTGAGGGCAGCGCTGAATAGCCTGAATAGCCCTCGTGAGGCGGTTGAGCGCATAGCGTATCTGTTTGTTCTCGGCGCCCAGCCCCTCCATTGCTTTCGTACTTTCATCTACTTTCTTCTGCGTCGCGAGCAGCTCACGGCTGATATCCTCGTACATCAATTTGTATGTGTCATGCACGCTCTTCGCCGACTGAGCCGACTTCACCTTGCGGTTCGCGACCCAAGCGATGGCGGCACCTATGCCGCCCGAGGGTATAGCCCATTGCAGGATCTGCATGATAGTCTCCGCCATCCCTTGTCTGATCTTTTGGTTATTTTGTCGTACTTACTGTCTGATACCGATGCTGCGTAGCCATGCCTGCACGTCAAAGCTGGGACACGCCTTGCTCACGCCGGGCAGCTCACCATGGCCAACGATACGGACCTGGGGGAAACGCTTGTGAAAGCGTCGCACATAGTCCGCCATCGACCGAAGCTGGGCGGCCGTGCGGGTGTCCTTCGCCGTCTTGCCGTCCTTGGCCAGGCCACCGGCATACACCACGTGGCGGCTCACGCTGTTGTACCCACGCGCACCGTTCGTCACCTCCCAGGGGTCCACCTCGGCATCCTCGTTGTTGCCAACGAGCCGCTCCACGGTGCCGTCCAGACGAATCAGGTCCGTATAGCCCACTTGCTTCCAGCCACGGCCGCCATTGGCGACGGGAGCCGTGTGCCAGAGGCGGATGTCCGCCCCCGTCACCTCGCGCCCCTCGGGAGTCGCCGTACAGTGAAGCACCAGATACTTCATCCTCACCATGGTTACACAGCCTTGTAGCCACTCATCACCACGACACCGGCATCCTCCTTCTTTGGCATACAGATGAAGCGGTGGCGGAAGTTGATTTTGTTGCGCTGATACTCCGGGTCGTTCTCTGCAGGCGCCCAGTACATCTTCGTCGAGCCGGTGGCCTTGAACACGCGGGCCGTATAGAAAGCGAACGAAGCCTGGAACTCTCCTGCCACTGCCGCCGTGCCAAGGTCCTTCTTCGTGCCAGCCTGGGTATAGATGGGATTGTTGGCAAACTCGTAGATGTCGAACCCGTACAAGCGTCCGACAGTTCCGTCGTTACGGTTGATGTTGTACTGTTCGCGGAATGTCTGCTCAATCTCCAGAAGGTCGTTGATGTGGTCCGAGCACAACACAAGCCGGCGACCCTGGGATGGCACTTTCAGAGCGTCCATCTGGCGCTTCGCGCTGAGCAGGTCGGTCTTGGTCATCTTCAAGCGTCCTGTTACAGGGTCCTTCTCACCAGTGGTTTTCAGCACAGGCGTCTTCTCCGTATTCTGCTTCGCACAAAGCGCATGGGCAGCCTTCGCAAACTTGGCATCGTTGATGGCGTTGCCATGGGATTCCTTCACTCTTGACATTTTGTCGTAACTGATGGCATAGAGCTCATCATCGGTGATGGGAGTCACCTTGGTCTGGAACTTGTCAAGCTGGATGGCGATGTCCTTGTCGCTAAGTGCCTGCAAGGGGATTGGGTAGGTCGTGTTGTTGACAAGCACCTCGGGATCGACGCCTACCTCCACCAGATGGATGACATCGTTGTCAACGACGCTTGAGGCGTCAGGAATACCCTCAAGCCAAGTGGCTTCCAAGCCACGGCGGAGGTATTTGACCAACTCGCCCGTCCAGATCTCCTTGTAAACCCCAGCGCGCAATGCGCCATGGGCAACCTCGCCGCCCACCATGGAGGCGATACAGTTCATGCCCAAAGCGCCCGCCACGGGTGAGAAGCCAAGGGCTGCGGCGAAGGCGCTGCCGGTGAGACAGTTGAAAAGTACTGCCAGCGCCAGCGCGAGCATTTTGTTTGTTTTTGTTTTCATACTTCTTGTTTTTATTGGTTTTGCTAGAATTCACACTCCATGCCGTACTCCTCTTTGTAGAGTCGCTTGTACTCATCGGGCCGCTCCTTGCGGAGCGTGGTAAGTTGGCCTGACGGCACGTCGCTCAGCTTCTTATAAGTAGTGGGCTCTGTCGCCGCCCCACCTTGATGTCCGATGACTGAACTGAGCTTCATTTGTGGGGAGATGGCGGAGAGGATACTCTCCAACTTCTCCTGGCCGACCTCCTTGCCAAGGTTGATAAACTCATCCTTCTTGTCAGGGGTGATACGCTTCTCTCCTACCGCTTTTTCCACGGCGGCCGTGATACTGGCCAGCGTGAGGGCAGCGTTCTTCTGCTGGAGCCGCTCGTTCTCCTCCTTCGCGGTTTTCAGTTCGTCGAGCTTGGCGTTGATCTCCGCCTCCGTCGCCGTTGCCGGCAGACCCAGTTGCATGGCAACCATTTTCTGTTCCATTTGCTTTTGATTGTTATTGTTCAACATGGGCAAAGGACACTCGCTGTCCTTGCCGAGAGTGATTTTCTTGCCGTCTTTCTGCAACACGATGGCGTCGTCGTTGGATCCGACGTCCACCAGACTGACCTCGAACAGCTTGCTCTTGGTGACGGTAGGACGGGTCTGTCCTTGCACCAGCAACTCGGGGTCCTCGCTCGTCTCCAGGATGTCGAGCCCTGCGCTCACCATTTTTAGACTGCCGAACTCGTACTGCTTCTTACAGCGTATGGACAGCTCGGAGGCCTCGTCAAACATCAGTTCGCCAGTCACCTCGCCATCCTCCACCTTCAAGTCCTTCACGTAGCCTATCACATTTCCACGCTCGTGCATGTATAGCAGGACGGGGTTGCGCTGGTACTGTTCCACGTTCATGCCAGCCGTCAGCACTCTTGTCCCGTAGCTGTTCAGGCTGTCGTTGGTTATTCTGACGCGTTTTCCTTTACTCATATATCATTGTCATTTTCTGGGCAGTATTGCCCGATTCGCGGTTTCCGAGTGCAATATTACGAGGTAATTGTCAACCCGCCAAAAAAGTGTGCAATGGTTGCACACTTCTATGAAACCATTGCACACTTTTTTGGCGGGACACTGAAATCGTGGCACTTTTGCACAAGAATTCGGGGCGTGGTGTGTCCCGAAGTGAACAAACAACCTTTTTAAACATGACAAAGGCAGATATAGAAAAGAAGAAATCGCTGGCACGCACGCTCTATCTCTCGGGAATGGAGCAGCAGGAAATCGCGGAGAAGGTGGACGTGTCGCGCGTCACCATATCCAAGTGGTGCTCAGCCGACGGGTGGAAAGAGGCGCGGGCCGCCAAGAACATCACACGCCCGGAGTTGGTGAACAAATTGCTGCTCACCATCGACACGCTCATTACGCAAGTGAACAATTCCAACGACCCCGCTCTCATAGCAGGGCTCGGTGACAAGTTGGCCAAGCTCTCTTCGGTCATCGAGAAGCTCGACAAGAAGGCCAACGTGGTGGATGCCATCGAGGTGTTCATGGCGTTCTCCAAGTGGTTGGAGTACCGCTCGCAGACGGACCCCGACGTGACTCCCGAGTTGATGCGCGTCATCAACAAGTACCAGGACATGTACATCACGGAGCAGATGGGCATCAAATAGCGGAGGCAGCCTATGGCAACAGCAGCAGAGAAGAAAAAGGCATACGAGGAGTGGAAAGAGCGGTGCCGGCAAGTGCAGGCCATTACGGACACGTCCCTTCTGAAAAGCGAGACGTCCGTGGAAAGGGACCAGCGCATCAAGCGGCTGCTCAACAACTATGCAGCGTTCTGCGAGTATTACTTTCCACACTTCCTGCAATTGCGTGACAAGACGACCGGTGAGGTCATACGCACCATTCACAACGCTCCGTTCCACAACGAAGCTGCACGCAAGGTCCGAAACACGCCCGACTTGAAGGCTGTATTCATGTGGCCACGCGGTCACGCCAAATCGACCCACCTTGATGTATTCACGCCGCTCTGGTTGATGTTCCAACCGAAGCGGCTTATCAACTTTATGGTGGTTGTCGGGAAGTCGGAGGACAATGCCGACCGACTGCTTGGAGATATTCAAGCGGAACTGGAATACAACCAGCGTCTCATTGCCGACTTCGGACAGCAGAAGAACGACGGCGGATGGCAGGAGGGCGAGTTCAAGACAAAGAGCGGTGTGAAGTTCCTTGCCTGCGGTCGTGGACAGTCGCCTCGTGGTCTGCGTGACCGTGAATCCCGTCCTGACTACATCGTCATCGATGACCTTGACGACGATCAGCTTTGCAAGAACGACAAACTCGTACATGACCTCACCGACTGGGTGAAGGAGGCTCTCTTCGGTGCGCTTGATGTGGGCCGTGGACGCTTCATTATGGTGGGCAACCTCATCAGCAAGAACTCTGTGCTCTACAATCTCTCACGTACAAAGGGAGTGTTCCTTTCTAAAATCGTAGCGGTCGATCGTAACGGAGAACCGGTATGGAAGGAGAAATGGACCAAAGAGGAGGCGCAGGCTTACCGCGACTTCGTGGGCTATCGTGCCTGGGAGAAGGAGATGATGCACAACCCTATCGTGGACGGTACGATCTTCCGTGCGGATTGGATTCGATACAAGCGTTTGCCAAAGCTCGAAAAGTACGACATGATTGTGTGCTATACCGACCCGTCGTTCAAATCGACAACCTCCAACGACTATAAGGCATCCCGCGTTTGGGGAAAGATTGGCTCGGAACTGCATCTCATAGACAGTTTCGTGCGCCAGGCGACAGTCAGCGAGATGGTTCGATGGCTATACGACCTCTACGAGCGTACACGCGACACGGTGGCTATTCAGTTCTTCATGGAAGCGAACTTCATGCAGGATGTGATTTTGGACGAGTTTGCCGTGGAAGGTGAGCTGCGTGGCTACCAGCTGCCCATCATGCCAGACAAGCGAAAGAAGCCAGACAAAATCCAGCGTATCGAGGCGGTCAGTCCTCTTTGGGAACGTGGCTTTGTCTGGTACAACGAGCGCAAGAAGGAAGACCCCGATATGCAGGTGGGCATAGAACAGACGTTGGCGTTGGAGCGTGGCAGCCGTGTGCATGACGATGCGCCTGACGCTGATGAAGGCGCTATATGGATACTCCAGCGCAATACAAGACAGGAAAGTTTCAAACCGGTGTTCGGCAAAAGACCGACCGCCAAAAACATTTGGTAACAATGATACAAGTAATAAAGGACATTATCTGGGGATGGCAGTGCAAGCGTGCCATCAAGAAAGCCAACAAACTCTCAAAGCTGCTTGGCATGAAGTATTATGTGATTTACATGAACGGATCGCTGAAGGTCGTACCGAAACGCACCATCCGCGAACTGGTTGCCAAGCACCGCTTCCGTAAGGGTGTAAAGGTTGCCGACATCGAGCGTCGTGCCATTTATGTGACGCATTAGGAAGGAGGCTTACTATGTTTATCACGGAAGAGGACTACAGAGTGGTCATAGGCGAAAATGCGCTGAAGGTCGTGTCGCAGGCATCGCAGGAGATACGCGACAATGCGGAACTGGAGGCTTGCGAGGAGATTGCCGGCTACCTCAGACCAAAATACGACACGGAAGCGGTGTTCTCGGCTGAAGGCGAAAACCGCAACCGTTTGGTAGTAATGTATGCCGCCGACATTGCGCTCTATCACATGATTGCCGCTATGCCCCAAAAGATGGGCAGCGAAATACGCAAGGAGCGCTACGAGCGAGCCATCAAATGGCTGGAGGGCGTGCAGGCTGGCAGAATCATCCCGGACTTGCCCCTCGCCACCGACGGGGACGGCACGCCAACAGGCGACTTGCTATTGTTCGGTTCACAGAAACAATTACGACATAACTGGTAACGCTATGGATATAAAGAACTTTTTCAGCGGTATGTTCGGAGGTGGCAGTCAAAATATACTGCACACGCCAAACGGGGACTTCAACCTTGCGAAGTCGTCTGACCGCAAGCGCATAAAGAAGATGGTCATCGAACTGCAACGCACCACCGATGCGCTTACACGCAGGGACATTGCCGACTGGCGCAACGCCTGGCAGATGGCTATAAATGTGGACAACCCGAACCGCCAACGTCTCTACGACATATACCGTGATGTGGATATTGACCTTCACCTATCGGGCTGTGTTCGCCAGCGTGTAGGATTCGTCATGGCGAAGTCCTTCAAACTGGTCGATGCAAAAGGTAATGAGAACGAGGAGGCACACCACTATTTCGACCAGGCTTGGTTCAAGCAAATGCTCGAATACGCGCTTGCCGCCAACCTCTGGGGGCACTCGCTCATCGAACTTGGCGACCTCACCACCGATGGCGACGGATGTCCTTGCTATACGGATGTGAAGCTCATTCCACGGAAGCATGTCATTCCGGAATACGGCCGTGTGATTCAACAGCTCTGGCAGGACTGGACTACGGGCATAGACTACCGCTCCGCACCTTTCACCGACTGGCTCATTGAAGCCGGACGGCCTGACGACCTCGGACTGTATCTGAAGGCTGCCACGCAGACCATTCCAAAGAAAAACATGTTGGCATTCTGGGATTCCTTCGGCGAAATCTTCGGAATGCCCATGCGTATTGCACGCACCACCTCACGCGACCCCAAGGAAATGGGACGACTTGAACAGATGCTCAAGGGTGCCGGGGCAAGCCAGTACATGGTGGCTGGGCAGGACACGGAGATTGAGTTTGTGGAGAGTGGCAAGGGCGATGCCTTCAATGTCTATGACAAGCGCATCGATCGTGCCAACTCGGAACTGTCAAAGCTCATCATCGGGCAGACGATGACCATCGAGGACGGCAGCAGCCTCTCACAATCAGAAACACACCTCGAAGTGTTCGAGAACCTGGTGGAAAGCGACTGCACCATGTTGCGCGACATCGTGAACAACCAACTTATCCCACGCATGGTAAAGCACGGCTTCCCTATCAAGGGACTGCGCTTCGAATGGAACGATGCCGTCGATTACACACCGGAGCAGCAGGTGGCATACGAAACCATGGTTGCCGACCGCTACGAAGTGGACCCATCCTACTTTGCAGAGAAATACAGTATGCCTGTAGGCGAACGACGCAATGCTCAGCCCATGCTACCCGGTGGCAGTGACGATGATGGCGACGAGGGCAACAATGAGCCACAAGACGATGACGACAAGAAGAAAAAGCAGCTGCAAAACGCACACGGCTCTTTTTTCGATTAAGCCCCAGCGATTACCTGGGGCTGCACCAACGCTATGCCGAAATATTAGGCAATGATATTTCTGTTTCTTCGTTATGCCTTAGTAAAAAGGAAGAGGAAATTGATACCATTGCTAAAAAATGGGCAAGTGTCATCAGTAATAAGTATGCAAGAGAAGATGCAGAAGAGGCTGCAAGAATTGTGCTAAGAAGTGGGATTGTAACAGAACTACCAGAGTTGCGGGAGGCGGATTTAGGAGGAAAAAAACGTTATTTTGGACTAACAAGGGCACAATTCCACGCGGCTATATGCGAAGGAGACACAGGTTTTATCAAAGTGAACAAACGGGCTTATAAAACATGGGAAAAGGATTCTGACGATGCAATCCGTGGAGGATGGCATGCCCAAAGAAACACAATCCTGCACGAATTGGGGCATTATATCGACTTTTGTAATGATCCCGATTTCTTTCGTTCGGTCGAACACGAATGGAGCTTGGATAACGTAGATAAGAAACTTGTCAAAAAGCAACTGTCCGAGTATTCACTTACCAACCGTGCCGAGTTCGAAGCGGAACTGAACTCAGCAATACTAAGTGGAAAGGTTTTCTCTGAGGATATACTTTCGCTATCACACATGAAACAAACAAAAACATCTATTGCCAAGCAATTACTTGACTACGGCTCTGGAAAGAATGTGTGTCTTCCGAGTGAAGAGGTTAGCAAGAGCTTCAAGGATGCGATGAAAGTTGTATTCAACCAAAAGGGTGGTTCTTTCTCAATTGACATCATGGCAGATAGCAAAGTTCAAAATCTGATAGAGGCTCATACTGATGTGCTCAACAGAAATATACAACGCTTGGAGATGTCTGACACCATGCGCAAGCGGCTTACACGCTCCAACTATATCTTCTCAGGCATGAAGACGTTCCACGAACTCAACGAGGCGTTCCCTTCATTGCTCGATTCTAACGGCAACAGAAAGACGTTCGAAGCCTTTTTGAATGATGTTCGGAAGATAGACAACACCTACAACTCCAACTACCTCCGTGCGGAGTACAACTTCGTACAGTCGTCTGCGGAGATGGCCGCCAAGTGGGAACAGTTCTCGGAGGACGGAGACCGCTACAACCTCCAGTACCGCACGGCAAACGATGGCAAGGTGCGTCCGGAACACGCTGCGCTAAATGGCGTGACGCTTCCACCGTCAGACCCATTCTGGGAGGAATACTATCCACCCAACGGATGGAACTGCCGTTGCACCGTAGTGCAGGTGCGCAAGTCCAAATATCCTGCCACACCCCACGATGAGGCAATGGCACTGGGCGAGGAAGCGCTGCAACGTGACACAAAGGGTATCTTCCATTTCAATCCAGGAAAGGAAAACAAGACCATACCCGACTACAACCCCTACACTATTCGTCGATGCCGTGACTGCGACATAGCAAAGGGTAAAATCAAGTTGGCGAAATTCATTCCAGAGAATGAGTTATGCGCAGCGTGCAAATATTTACGAACTTGTTTGGAACACAAATATAGCGATGGTTTCCGCAACTACAAGAAAGAGGTTACGAATTCTGTCACAGCCATAGACGGCAAGGAATGTGCAAACTTACAAACAGGACAGTTCTATCAGACAAAGAAATCATTCAAACGAGGTATTGCACACGCCTATACGGTCGAGGAGGTTGAAATGTTTGAGACATTCAAGGATTATGCTTCACGAATGACATTCGTCCGCCACAGTCCACTTGGGGAGGTTAAAAATATGACCGACCCGAAAGACATTGCTAACATTCAAAAAAAGATACACCGTGGCGTTACTGGCTACAATGTATATGAGGTTACTATCGGTGATGAATTGTGGGAATTAAAAACAGAAGTGTTCAAAAACAAATCGGAGACACTATATGTAGCAATAAGAAAAGGATAAACGACTGTCCAGCGAGGTTCACATACCCCCATTAGGAATCAGAAGCCTATCCTTTGATGCAAAGGTAATAACAAATTTTCAAAACACAACAAGTTATGAACAAAATTTTCTCATTTCTAAAGAAAAGCAACCGCTACAAGCATCTTGTCGGCGGTTTGTTGGTCGGTCAGTGCGCATTGTCGCCATGGGCTGCCATCTATTCTGCCATCATCGCAGCCTCATGTCTCGAACTCAAAGACAAGCTTCACGGCTGTCCATGGGACTGGATTGACTGGGCTTGCACAGTGTTCGGAGGCTTCATCGCAATGACCATCTGGATTATACTAACTCTTTAATTCTCTTACGCTATGATACGGGTACAAGGAAACAACAACGTAAAGCTCATAGAATGCGTCAATCCTATGCGCAACAAATGGCGCATCCGTTGGGATATTCAAATCTCCACCAACGAAAGCGGAGTACAAGAAGCCTCCTATATGGAGCACGAGTTCAACCACCGCCCTGCCATTGAAGAAGTGAAGAATATCATCACCGAATACTACAACCACATCACGGACCAGAAAATCCTCACTGGCTTTTCGTTCCAAGGCAATGCGGTATGGCTGTCAACAGAAAACCAGTTCAACTACAAAACGGCATACGACCTCGCCATACAAACAAACGGTGCCACATTACCCGTCACTTTCAAGTTCGGAACTGACGACAACCCTGTTTTCCATAAGTTTTCTAACATGGAAGTATTCACAGAGTTCTACACTGCATTAGCTCTGTTTGTCCAACAGACACTGCAAGAAGGATGGGACAAGAAGTTCAACATCAATTGGAGTGCCTATGAAGCAGTGCATAATGATTGATGGAGTGGAAGTCCAATACACAATCGAGACAAAAGCCATATTGACTGTGCTTGGATCGGTTTATATATACCGTCCAGTCACGTTCCTCGATACTATACGCATAGTCTATTTGGGCCTACAACGCAATTACGGCTACACATTCGATGAATTCCAGACTGCGGTAATGAAAGGACAAATAAGAGCCTCAAGAAAACGTGGGCATTATCCGCTCAATGTGGCAACATTGCGAATCCGAAACAGAGTCAAGCACATCAACAAGAAGTTCATACAATCAAAAAAAGTCAAATAATGAGAAAGGAATTATTCAACGCCATAAAAACTAAATTGGCGAACGATGTACCCGAAGTGAAACACATCGACCTATGGAACCACAACGTTGAGTTCATCGAGCAGGAGGACGGCTGGGAGCGACCCGCTGTCTTTGTAGAATTTGCCACTATCGAATGGGCACCGTTTCAAGGGGGTGTGCAGCGCGGTAAAGGCATCGTCAGCATACACATCGTCACAGACTGGACCGAGGGCGAATACGACGCGGCATTCGACATCAGCCGAAAAATACACTCCGCACTTGACGGACTATGCGGAGAGAATTTCAACGGTATGGCATTGGCATCCACCAATACCAATCACAACCACGAGGAAATCCTCGAGAGTATAGACAACTATGCAGTACGCTATTTGCTGAGATAATAACTACAGGTCACACTACACAGACATGATACTGTTCGCTAATGCCACCTAACGGCGTTACAATTCTATTATAACGACATTAAAATGCCCCGGCGGTAACTTCTCCGTCGGGGCATATTCTTTATTTTTCACTTATTTCCGGGTGTTCTGATAAATACTTATCCCTTAACCGTAATCCTAACACAAAACAAATATCGTTTATCGTAATATCATACGGTTTTCCATCTGGCAATGTCCATGTCGGCTCGTTATATACATAATTCTTCAGAGAATTAAAGGCTGGAGTAGAAACCAATGACAAACATGCTGCGTTGGACAACTGCTCCACATCCAAAGCCACCAAAGGGGAATTGTCTGATATATAGCCAAACAATCTCTCCTTGTTCTCTTTCAAGAATTGTTCGCCATTGATTGCCGCAAACAGTTTCTCGCCTGTTGGGTTCAATTTCCGCGGACTTGATTTCATCGAAAAAACTGATGACGATTTTGGGTATTTCTCCACCAATACAGTCTTTATCTTCGTAATGTCGTCACGATGCACATTACATGGCAAGCGATCCATCACGTTTTCCAACTTCGTCACCGATTTCTCTATATTGTCAATGCGGCCAGATGTTTGGTCCATCTTAAATACTTTGGACAATATAAACCATACGCCACCAAGAATCGTGGCGACAGCACCGATTACCGTACAGATAATTTCTATTACATTCATAGTTCTTTTTGCGTTCATTATTGAACACGCTGCAAATATAGCAAAAAGTCCGCAGAAACGCAAATTTCCACGGACTTTTCCTTTCTCATTTCAATTTATATTCGTGTTCAAAATACTCTGCAAGGTTCTCCTCGATGATGTCCTTGACCGCTTGCTCCACTTCTGGCGATGCTCCAAGAAATCTGCGGCGCGGTATCTTAATGCTCTTTCCTTCTTTCATCAGAGCCATGTGCTTCCAGAACTCCGCCTCGGTGCTCAGTTGTACGGTGCGCTTGTCGTTGCGTCTCTCACCATTCTTCTTGCGTCCGAATGAGCCTGTCGCCTCATGGTACTTGTGCCAGAAGAATCGCTTCATCCTCGCCGTCACCTTTATCTCGCCTCCATCGTTGTGTATTGCTGCATAAGGCAGTGTCGAGCAGAACGTGATACTGCTGTCTGTGGTTCGGCTGCTGATGCTCTGCCGCAACTTGCCGGTGTCTATCAGTATGGAACCGCCAGGACGTGTGGGGCTGCTTCTGCGCTGCCACGCCTCGTTGAAGAATGCCTGCCGTTCAAAGTTGCGGTCAAACTCATCACTCAACTCCACCCTAACGTCGTTTAGGATATTGCGGATAATTTTCTGTATGTCCTGGTTCATCGTCAAAGTCGAATTTTAGAAACGTCTGTGCCTCTTGTGGCACTTCGTTCTTAGGGTCACAAGAGGCATTGAGGAGGTTGTAGAAGGTACGCTCACATATACCATAAACAGGATACACGTACCTTCGCCATATCTCGCGGTTGCTGATTCCGCTTTTGGCATGTTGGTCGTATATCCTATTTATGTCTGTGACACGTTTCTGATAGCTTGCTCCTCGCCTCTTGCTCATAAAATGTTTTAGTGTCTGTCTCTTGGTTTATAGGGACGGATGTCATAGCTCATCTTTGCGCTGACGGTTACTCTGCCCGTTCCCTCACATTGGTCACATGTGCATTCTTTGCCAGTCTCCTTGTCGTGGAGACGACCTGTGCCGTAACACTTACGGCACAAGGCCACTTTCGGTTTCTTCTCCACTTCCAGTATCATACGGCATCCTCTTTCTTGGGTTCAACGTAGAATGTCTCGTCCTGCACCACTTGGATACCGCATTTGTTCATCTGAGGAACAATATTCTCCACGTCGCGGTCTGCAAGGAGTTTGTCCTTGGCTATCTCCTCGGTCTGTCGCAGATAGCCAGGCAGGAACTCCTTCACCAGCTGCAGGGCGCTTGCCCATGTGAAGCCTTTCAGGGTCTTCAGCTTAGGTGTGCCAGTACGGAAGCCGATAACGCCATGCGTCATCTCAAGGCTCTTTTTCTTGGTGAACAACTCTGCCTGGTTCTCGGTAGCATAAGCCTGGAGCGTGTCGAAGGCTTTCTCCTTCTCACCTTCCAGTTCTGCCAGCTTGTTGGCATATTTCTCGCGGATCTTGGCACACTGCAATTCAATATCTGCCGTGATTTTCGCACTCTGTGCGTCTGCCTTTGCATAGGCTCCGAACGCGTCTTCGGCTGATTCTCTTGTCACACCGGTAATGATTACTTTCTTTTCTCTTTTTGCCATTGTCGTAAACTTTTTGTTGATTATTATTTTGATTGTTTATCACTCGTCGTCTTCAGGTTCTGACCAGTCTCCTTCTTCCAGTTCCTTGTCTATCTCGTATTCAATACACTCAAGAAATTCGATGTACTGGTCACCTTGGAGTTCTCTGTATGCGATGCCGTGAATAAATTCCATCACCCGCTTCACTTTCTCATTCATGCCTCACCTCCATTTCCAATTGGTACCATCATGTATTCCACTTGTGGCTGTGCTGGAGGTGTCGGTTCTTTCTTAGGTTTCAGACCTCCCTTGCGCTGGATGGAGCGGAGCTTTACCGACAGCTGCTCCAATTCTTCATTGCTTAGTTGGGAGAACACCTTGCCGGCAATACGCTGATCCTGGCAAAATGCGTTGATGCGTGTCCAGTCTGTTGTGTCGATGCCGAGCTTCTGCATCAATCTCAAACACTGGCTTCGATGCTTGCGCTGCACGTCCTTGGCTGTGCGTATCAATTTGGCTGTCACACCTTCGAGTTTGTCGCACATCATGTCGTACTCCTTACGGGTCATATCCCTAAGCGAAGTGGTACGTCCATCGGTGAATTGGCTCACCACTCCTTCCTTGAACTCATCGCCCAGCTCCTTGGTGGCAAACTTGTAGCTCTTTTTGAGTATGCCATAGAAGCGTGCGAAATTGGTTACTTCCTGTGCCATATCTATTTCAATTTTGACAACCTTATTCTTTCACTTAACACCTTCAAATTACATTCAGGACAACACTCCCCCTCATCTTTCAATGGATGAGGATTGTTTCCATAGCCGATTTGGAACTTACCGCAAAGGCAGCAGGTGTATTCACGAACATTGTTCTCATGACCTTCAAACATCACTTTAATGCCACACGAACTGGCAACATCCAGTTCCAGTTTTGCTCCCTTGCTCAATTCCCAGCCTTGCAGCATATAGATGCAATCACACTTCAAAAGCAGGGCAATGTCCACTCTCATATGCTCCATCCAGTGAGCATCCTGCGAAACGCCATTTTCAAATGGGTTCACCGGCTCGTAACCTTTTATGGAGAGATAGCGTGCCGCATGGTCAAAGGTTGCCATACGCTCTTTAAGGTCGTAGTGGGCTATCGCTCCGCTGATATAAACTTTCTTCTTCATCTCAGTTATGTTTAGTTGTTAGACTTGTCATTATAAACCTCCACGGCTTTCTCCGCCCAGATGGTGTAGTATTCACTTACGTTACCAGAATATCGTCCTTGACAGTAAGCACGGAAGCCTTGCGTCCTCACCTTCACGCCGGCTGCGTATTTCAGTCTGATGGCAGGTTTGCCGATTGGTTTGCCTTTATCCTCTTGGCTGACGAAAATGAAAGTCTTGCGCTTGAAGCGGTCTATCAGTGCCCTGGTCAGTAAATATTCCCACCCTGCTTCGTAGGCGTACTGGTAACTGTCCACAATGATAAACTTGGCACTCTTGGGCTTCGCCAGACGTTCTTCCAATGCCTTGATGTCGCCATCGGTAATGAGGCGGAACGAGCCTTGAACGTCAGTCATCTTGAATTGGGCAAGCCGTCGTTGCATCGACAGACCAACGCCCTCTTCCAAGGACACATACAACACGCTGCCTATACCGCAGAGCATCTTCGCAAACTGCATCACAAACGAACTCTTGCCGCTGGCACTTGGTCCGCTGATGAACCATGTGTCGCCCTCTTCAGGCTGACCGAACACGTCTTTCCATTGTCCTTCAAATGGTAGCGCCTTGCACTTGATATTCGCCACATCCTTGGGGCTGTATGCTCGCTTTGCCATATCACTTCTCTGTTTCGATAAGTTCTGATACAACAGCGTCCGCTATCTTGACAGCATACTTGGCAATGAGTTCGGCTGTCATTTCTTCACGATCATGGTGAAGGACTGGAGTTACAAACAATGCAGCCTTGGCCAATTCATAGCGTCGTTGTTCCCAGTCCACCTCGTTATTTCGTTGTCGGCGGTTTATTTGTATAACCGCGTCCATATATTGCATTTCCATCTTTGTCATCATGCCTGCACTCTTTTTAGTTTCTCAATTTCCGTATAAACTCGTCTCAGTCCACCACCCGACTTGCGCACCAAGGTAGCAATATCCGCACCTTCTGGGGCGTTCACCTTTGCCACCACGCTCGCCTGGTCTTTCAGGAACTTCTCACGCTCCTTGCAGTCATCGGGCGTTACCTTCGAATAGCGGTCACCGTATCGGCTGAGCATCTCGGTATAGCCCACTTTCTTGCACTCAATGGAGCGGTTGATTTTGGCTTTCAGCCCGTCAGCACCCATCATATACCAGGCGCAGCATCTTTCTGTAGCGTTCCACAAGGCTTTGAGTTCCAGAAATGCCTCATACTGCAAGTCGCCAGCCTCGTCCAAAATGATGAGTGGGGTGTCGATTGAGCGCAAATAATAAACCAAATCCTCGTACACGTCGCTGTATCTTCCATTGCTGCCAACACCAAACTCAGTGGCTATCTTACGCACCAGCTTCAGTTTGGTCTTCACCTGCGAGCAATCCACATAGATGGCGTTGCGGTGGCCCTGCACATAGTAGCGGGCCGTGAAGGTCTTGCCGATGTTGGGGATGTCACAGAGTATCGCGCTCAGTCCGCTCTGCTGGCTAAACTCCAGCTGCTTCGTGATATAGTCGAAGGTGGCGGTGCGTGCTGGCTTCCATTCAATACCTCCTCTGAGGTTCACACCCAGTCTTCGGGCGATGGTTATCCAGTTGGCTTCGCTCAGTGCCTTCTCTGTCTGACCATTCTTGATGGCGCTATATACCGAGGTGCTGATGCCCAATGAAGCAGCGTGCTTGGCATCGCTCGGATAGTTCGTGCGGTTGGTGGCTATAGCCTCCAATATCCGCTTCTTGTTCTCATTCGTTATCATGTCTCACGTTATTTTAATTGTATTCTAATATCATTCTACAAATCTGCCAACGGGTCAGAAATGTGGTAGGTCACTTCCATTTCCTGCTCGCTTTCCATCGGTGGAAGTTCAAGCGGTGGCGGTGGTGCAGCCTCTTCTGAGTGTTCCGGCTTGGATATGCCAACAGTTGCAATGGCGTTCTTCTTCACGTATGCGTTGAATGCTGCTATCTTCTTCTGCTGGTTCACGAATATCTCCTTGTCCTCGTCAGTCTGCTCTGCATCGGCAGTGTTGAACGTGCCCACGTCCTCGAGCTTGTCGATAAGTCGGTCGTTCTGGAAGATGTAAACGTCGGTTGCGTTGCCGTCCTCATCGGTCAGATAGTAGGCATCCACCTTGTAGTTGTTCGGATCGAGACGTTCCATCACTTCAGTTTTGCTCAACCACCAGTCTTTATATGCCACTCTGCAGTAGCTGTTCCTGCGTATGGAGGTCTCGGTGTGCTCGCCGATGAAGCGTGCCCACACCGATTTGTCCATGGGCTGAAGCGTTGGGTTCATATTGGCTTCAAGCACTTGCCAGCGTGTCATGCCGGGGTATTTCTTCTGATTCGGGTGGAGTGTATTGTTGAACTCCTTGATGTCGCGGATGTCATCAGCAATCAGTTCTTCCCATGTGTAGTACTGTTTGTCCTCGTAGGTGTCATTCTTCTCGTCAAACACTTTCTTGGCCTCCGTGCGGTAGTGTCTGTCCTTGGCATAGAAGCGTCCGATGCCGAGGTGGTTTCTATGCTCCACACGGCGTTTCTTGGCACCGTTCATCGGCTCAGCGTATTTCTCTTGAGAGTTCATCGGGGCGCAGAAACGTACAAATGGGAACAATACTCCTGCCTTCAGGAAACTCTCTTTCCACTGACTCATCAAGTGGTTCTCCACCTCAACCTGCGCCGGGCAACCCCAGCCCTTGCTTTCTATCAGTCGGAACATCGAACGGAAGCAGTCGGCAACCAAGTCCACGTTCTTGTTGCGGTTGTAGGCGTAGCCCACCACGCACTGGCTTGTGACATCGTAGGCGTAGTATGCCTTCGGCCTTGCCTTGGTATCCTTCAGTTTGCGTGGGAGGTCGCGGTCATCGAATGAAATCTTTGAGAACGAAAACTCGGGCGCATGACGATGAACGTGTGGCATCTGCTCGTGCATGAATGTGGTGTAAGAGTCAAGCGAGTGTTCAATAAACAGTCGGTTCTTGGGCTTGTTAAGATAGTTGGTGATGGTGCTTTCGCTCAACGACTTCGGGTCACCGTTTTTGTCGGTCCACTCGCTCGCATCGAAAAGCTCACCAGTCTCTGGGTCATACACGTCCAGCTCACCGCACACAAACGAGTTGTACAATTCCCAAACATTGGTATTGAACGGCTTGTTGGGTAACACGGATATCGAAAGAATCAAACGCTCGGTACGGTAATCCACCTTACGACTTGTCTGGTTGCCGAACTTTCGGCTGATGAGACACTGGTATCCGTCACGCTGGTACTCGTTCACCTTCTTGCGGAAGCGCAACATACTTGCAGGCAATGTGTGCCCGGTCTTCATACGGTAGCCCTCCACAGCTTGCGACATCATGCTCCAGTCATACTTCTGGCCCATCGTCTTCTGTATCGCCTTGGCGTTGTTGTAGAGCTTGATACAAGCATTCAGCACGCTGGCGTTGGTCACATACTCCTTCACATGGGCATCGGTAGCGTGGTCGTGTCCGCACTGGTTGCGCCAGTCGCTGAAATAAGCGACAGCAGCCTGGTCCACCTCGTAGTTGGCATCAAGCCAGGCAAGCAACACCTCAAGCGACGGGTCCGGATAAATCTCCTTGAGTTTGTCTTGATAAGCATCGGGCAGACTGCTAACCGCGATGAGCGCATAGCCGCCTCTTCCACCACGACGCACAATGTCTATGCGACCGCGTGCAGAGAGCTGCTTGTAGTTGGGTACGGTCATCACACCGCCATCCACAAGTTCCCGCATCGAGATGCAAAGTCTGTTATCGTGGTACTCCATAATTCTGCCTCCCGATTATTCGCTTACAATTTGAAGCATGGTATCAAGATTCTTGGGCGTGAGTTGAGCCGCCAGCTGCTGGATATTATCCATATCGCGTAACTTGATATTATCCCAACGCGAAACACACTCACCTTTGTAGAACAACTCTGTATTACCTGTACTCTTGTCGGTTTCCAGTTTTGCTCCATTAGGGAAGTACTGGCTAATCATACCGTCATAGTCATACAACACTTCCACTTCTGGGACAACAGCCATCACGATACCACCCTTCTGAAGGGCAAACATACGAATACGTTTTGCGCAGTCTGTGTCGCCACGATATTTATCAAAGAGAAGAGCATTCCGCACTGTGCGGTCACCCACCTTGAACACTTTCGCCAGTTCTTGGCGAACCTCTTTTGTTACATGAATGTACTTTTTCATATCTCACTTGTTTTAATTATTAACATATTGGTGGAGCTTGGGGAGTCGACCCCCACATGGCTATCCAGCGCACGGCAAACCTGCCACTCCTGCGGTCTTTCCCGCTGTCATCCGAGGCCAACCCTGCCGACTATCCAGTGCGGAGGCTGACTATCCAGTGCAGCACCCAGGGTCTCCGTGTTATCCTGCAATCATTTTACCTCGTTTATTTTCGGTCTAACGCTACATCCGTAGCAGGACATCAGTCGTCTTATCAATCTCGCCACATAACATTCTGGTGCTGTAAATACGATGCCGTCCTCTTCTGTGTAGCTGAAACTAACACCATCCATTATCAGAACCATTGCCACCTTGTGCTTCACGCTCTGCGTCTGCCACTCCTTTATTTCTGTATCGTTCATATTCTTTAATTGCAAAAATTCGTTATTCTCGACCTTTTTTCGTATCTTTGGCCGCTCGTTCATATTGGAACACGCTGCAAAGATAGTGATAATTTTCAACCCGACAAACATATTCGGGGATTTTCTAAAGATGATCACAAAAAAAACATAGCTGTACCCGTCCCGAATAACAGCCACGAAGGTATTCCTCTTATCCCCATTGACGCTATGGCAGGTGCTTTGACAGACGAGAGAACCGTACTTGAATACGAGTGCGAACGATATGTTGTGCCAGCATTTAAAGGCGCAGACTTTCTCATTCCCGTAAAAGGGTCAAGCATGTACCCCAAATATAGTTCAGGTGATATTGTCGCTTGCCAACGAGTTCCCATGTCAGATTTGTTCTTCCAATGGAATAAAGTTTATGTTATAGACACAAACCAAGGCGCACTCATCAAACGAATAAAACCTGGAAGCGACAAAGACCACGTTCTCATCGTATCGGACAATGAAAAATACGACCCTTTTGAGTTGCCATACTCTGCCATTCACGCAGTAGCCTTAGTCATCGGTGTTATAAGGTTAGAATAACCCCATACACATACCCCTCCAACGCCATTAGAACCCCGTTTGGAGGGGTGTACCCCCTCTATCGAGGCTTCTTCCATGTAAGAATCCCCATAAATACAAGGTTTTAGCCCGATTCACGCCCATTTCACCAATATTACAAATGGGTAGTTTCCCCCACCCGATCCCTTAAAACCATCCTTTTCCCCCCCCTCTATCCTACCCCCAAAAACCCCGAATGTGTAACCCCTAATTTCCGAAAATGTAACCCCTATCTGTAACC
>ENA-ORRN01000507-ORRN01000507.1-human-gut-metagenome-genome-assembly--contig:-NODE-507-length-31004-cov-2.710653_pt1 | contig 31004 bp, 25 predicted proteins | sample MGYA00242174_ERZ509132 | MGnify/ENA primary metagenome ERZ509132 (study PRJEB26280, sample SAMEA2338671) | human gut metagenome | biome: human gut; feature: human-associated habitat; material: faeces... | reverse complement strand
GTCTTTTTCTTCCTGGCGCTTCTGGAAGATGCTTTGTATCTTCCGAACCAGAGAAATGATCCAAGACAGGACTACCAGACCAAGGAGGACAAAGAAAATAATATCACCCAGGCTTTGGTGTGCCTGATACCAACTACGCCAAAATGTATTCATAGCGACCACATACAGCAGCGGAATCGTCAAGCGAAATACGGCGGCCAACTTGAAAATGATAGAGATGATGAGCATTGCTATGCTCAAAAGAATGACCGGCATGCAAAGAGCCTCCTCTCAGTTTTGGATACGGCGCTATGTTACCATAGCCGTGCCGATCATACAAGAGGCTGTATGCCAATTCTCAAAAAGGAGTTGATATATTGGAGGTACGCATCAACAAGGAAGTGCGCAACTATCAGGAAAGTTTGTTTTTTGGACTGTCACTGCGGCAGTTTTTATTTGCCCTGTTGGCGGTGGCCGTGGCGGTAAGTGTTTATTTTGGGTTGCGCCCCGTGCTGGGGAATGGCGAGATCGGCTGGGTCTGCATTCTGGCCGCAGCGCCACTCGCAGCCGCAGGTTTCTTTCAGTACAACAGCCTGACGCTGGAAGCGTTTCTATGGGCCGTCATTAAATCGCAGCTGCTATGTGCTGCACCGCGAAAATTTGAAGCAGGGAACATCTATCAGGACGCCCTGCATGACAAGGAGAAGTACGACCATGATTAAGACATTGATTGCAGCCAATCGCAGCGAACGGGAAGCCTTTCGTGTTCCCCGCAGCGTCCAGCAGAGCATCCCTATACATCGAATTTATAAGGGCGGCATCTGGAAGGTCGGGAATAAGTATAGTAAGACGTGGCAGATCACCGACATTAACTATGCTGTCGCATCGCATGAGGATCAGGAAAAAATGTTCCTTGCTTATGCTGCCGTCCTTAACTCACTGCCGACGGACGCAACGACCAAAATCACCATCAATAACCGGCGCATGGACATGGCAGATTTTCGGCGCACAGTGCTCCTTTGTGAGCGTGGGGACGGGCTGGACGAGTACCGGCATGAGTATAACGCCATGCTGACGGATAAGGCCGACGAGAGCAACAATCTCTTACAGGACAAGTATATTACCATCTCTGTGTGCCGAAAAGACATTGATGAGGCTCGCGCCTTTTTCGTGCGCGTGGATGCTGACCTTGAAAAGAGCCTGAGCGGTCTGGACAGCACGGCCAAGGCCCTGAACAACTACGAACGGCTTCGTATCCTGCACAATGCCTTTTGTCCTGGGGAGGAGCAGTTCTTCCGTCTTGACCTCACAGAGACGATGCGTAAGGGACATGACTTTAAGGATTATATCTGCCCTGACGGGCTGTGCTTCAAGTCCGGCCATTTTGAAATGGGCGGCAAGGTCGGGCGCGTTCTGTTCCTGCGCGAATATGCAAGCTACATCAAAGACAGCATGATCTCCGAGCTATCCGACTTTTCCCGTGACCTCATGCTGTCCATCGACCTTCTCCCAATCCCGACCGATGAAGCCGTGCAGGAGATACAGTCCCGCATTTTAGGGATCGAATCCGACATTACACGATGGCAGCAAAAGCAGAACGCTAACAACAATTTCTCCGCAAGCATCCCCTACGAGCTGGAGCAGCTTCGCGGGGAAACCAAGGAGTTTTTAGACGACCTGAGTACACGCGACCAGCGCATGATCTTTGCCAATGTCACGCTCGTCCATAGATATGAACCTTGAAAATTGAGTTGGAAGTCATATATACACCTTCGCCAAGAAAGCGAGGAATATATGATTTTATCGAACACAGATTTAGAGAAAAAACGTGTCTATTGCCTATATCGTGTCTCAACCTTAGAGCAGGTGGAAAAGGACGACATTCCCATGCAGAGAAAGCGCTGTCGGGAATACTGTCAGCAAATGGGAACGTGGGAGATCGTCAAGGAGTTTTCGGAAAAGGGTATTTCAGGTTTCAAGGTATCTGCAAAGGACCGTGACGCCATTTTGGAAATTCAGAAAGATGCCCTGCAAGGAAAGTTTGATATTCTCCTTGTGTTCATGTTCGACCGTTTAGGCCGCCGCGACGACGAGACGCCGTTTGTTGTAGAGTGGTTTGTCAAGAATGGCATTGAGGTATGGAGCGCGACCGAGGGACAGCAGAGGTTTGATACCCATGTGGACAAGCTCCTGAACTACATCCGCTATTGGCAGGGATCCGGTGAGAGCATCAAGACCTCTATCCGTACCAAGACGAGGATCGGTCAGCTCACCGAAGAGGGCCACTACACCGGCGGGATGATCCCTTACGGCTATCGCCCCATCAATAGAGGACGAACGAACAAGCGCAATAAGGAAGTTTATGATTTGGAGATCGTTCCGGATGAGGCGGAGATCGTGCGGCTTATCTTTCAGAAGTGCGTGTTTGAGGGCTATGGAGCGCAGCGCCTTTGCAATTTCCTGTCCGAACAGGGAATCCGTAATCAGCGCGGTGGAAATATCCCGACAACGACCATCAACCGCATTCTTAAAAATGTACTCTATACGGGAATTATCAGCAACGGCGAAAGCAAGTCCGAGCCTATTGAGGAACTGCGTATCGTTGATGATGATATTTTCCGCAGAGCGCAAGAGGTGTTGGAAAAACGCAAGACACACCACAATGAAGTCCCGCTCAACACGCGCGGGCAGTCCTTGCTGGTGGGAAACATCTATTGCGGTCACTGCGGCGGTCGGCTCACACTGACAACGAGCGGTAGAAAGTATGTGCGAAAGGACGGCACCGTTCGCCGTGAGGTCCGCGCCCGCTATCAATGCCATTACAACAAACGGCACCCTGGGGCGTGTGATGGACAGTCCGGCTACGGTGTGACGAAGTTGGACGCCATCGTAGACCGAGTAATCCGTATGCAATTTGAGCACATCAAGAATGTCCCTGCACAAGCAATCGTTCGGGAACAGCAGGCGCGAGACGTTGAATTGGCCGTGGCAAAGCTGAAACTGGCGCAGGATAACCAGCGAAACAAAATGAGGGAGTATGAAGCTCTAAAGGCCGAGGGCATCAAGGTCGCACAAGGCATCAGCAAGTTTAATGTGGATTTTCTCAACAGCCTTGTAACGGAAACGCAGGCCGCACTGAAAGCGGCTGAGACAGCCGTTGAAGAAGCACAGCAGTCTCTTGAGCACTGCATCGCCAGTACACAGAGCATACAGGCCGAATACTCGCAAATCGTGAGCTGGGCCGAAATGTACGATAACTGTTCCTTTGAAGCAAAGAAAATGATCGTGGCGCAGTTTGTGAAAGGCGTGTATGTTCATAAGGACTATGAAATTGAGATAGAGTTTAATGTGTCCTTTGAGGACTTCAAGGTGTTTACTTTGGAGCAGGAAACGCAAAAAAAGCAGAAGTCCGAAGCATCACTGCTTCAGACTTCTGCTTGATGGTGGACCTGAAGGGATTCGAACCCACGACCTTACGGATGCGAACCGTACGCTCTCCCAACTGAGCTACAGGCCCGTAACTATACCGTATGGGATACCATACGAGTTACCTGACTAACTATTAAATTGAGATGTAACCCGAATGCGTAGCATTTGAGTTACCGGACCAAAAGTGGGGGCTAAAACCATACCGCTTGCGCTCCCAACTGAGCTACAGGCCCAAATATTAACTTGGCTGAAAATATCGATCATCAAGTGGGCCCGCTTTATGTCGGGATCGCTCTCCCAACTGAGCTACAGGCCCATGAACTTTTCAGCCCGCATATCATACCACAGCTTTTCTCATTTGTGAAGTCCTTTTTTCACTTTTTTCAAAAAATTTTTGTTGCCTTTCCGAAAACCGTATCGTATAATATCTGTTGTTATCCGTCCTCCGCATACAGCTGCGGGATCGGTCTTGCGCAATGAATGCCCGCGAACCATGTCAGGCGGGGAACCGAGCAGCATTAAGCGGGACCAGTCATGTGCCGCAAGGGCGCCGGTCACGCAGCTGTATACGGAGGACCTTTTCTATCCTCACGAAAGGGGCAATGTGGTATGTATCAGGCGCTGTACCGCAAGTGGCGGCCCAAGGTGTTTTCCGACGTCATCGGTCAGGAGCACATCACCGAGACCTTGAAAAAGCAGGTGGCGGAGGGCCGTACCTCCCATGCCTATCTGTTCACCGGCACAAGAGGTACCGGCAAGACCACCTGCGCCAAAATTCTGGCCAAGGCCGTCAACTGTGAGCACCCTGTAAACGGCGACCCCTGCTGTCAGTGTCCCAGCTGTCTGGGGCTGGAAAGCGGCAGCTTTCTGGATGTTCTGGAGCTGGACGCCGCCTCCAACAACGGCGTGGATCAGGTGCGGGCACTGCGTGAGGAAGCGGTCTATACCCCCTCCGTGCTGAAAAAGCGGGTGTACATCATCGATGAGGTACACATGCTGTCCATCGCCGCCTTCAACGCCCTGCTGAAGATTCTGGAGGAGCCGCCGGAGCACCTGTTGTTCATTTTGGCCACCACGGAGCTGCATAAGGTTCCTGCCACCATCCTGTCCCGGTGCCAGCGGTTCTCCTTCAAGCGGCTGCTGCCCCGGGATATCCAGCAGCAGCTGCTGCACATCGCTCAGGCCGAGCAGATCGACCTCAGCCCCGAGGTATCCAAGGGCATATATTCTAACTTCGCCATCATCTCTCACTCGAAGAACGAGTTTGTAGCTGATTTCGCCATGTTGCTTCCCGGCATGCCGAAGGCACAGGTCGGTTCGCGCGTGATCCTCGCTCCGGAGCACGCCAAGCGTCTGCTCGCAGCCCTCAACGACAACATCACTCGCTACGAGAAGGAGTTTGGCAAAATTGAATTGCCGCAGCAGGGTGGTGCTCGCACCGTCGCCCCGTTCGGTACGCCGAAGGGCGAGGCTTAAGCCAGGCTAAGTGTTTTAAATTTTCATAATGTGAAGTTTTTGGCATCCGGTCCTCTTCATCGAGGGCAGGGTGCCTTTTTTGTGATAGTATTTCCAATCCTTGCGGGGCGGATATACTGTACTTGTTGTTTGCTTCATAAGCAGGCTGTATTGAAAGAACGCTAACCACCCCAGCCGGATGAGCACAAAAAAGCGCACCCATCGGAATGTCGTGCCATAGTTTGACCATTCCAATGCGTGCGCGGTCGTTTGGGTAATCGACTAAACTATTGCTTGTTGCCGCCTCCTGTCGAGATGCCGCCCACTATGTCGTCGTTCTCGATGGTGCGGTCCACGGACTTCACACCTCCACGGAGCGAACCAAAGCGCCACGAGATGCTGATGCCTACATGTCGTTGTGAGCCCAGCCATGTCTGGGTGCCACGGAAGTCGCCCTGGACGGTGTGGGAGGGATAGGAGCGCAGGTCTGGGCCAAAGAGGTTGCCTGCCGACAGGCGGTCTTCCTTGAGGAAGGAACGGCTGAGCGAGGCATACCAGTAGTGGGAAGGCTCGGAGTAGGAATAGACGCTCTCCACCTCGTTGCCGATATTGAAGCCTCCGTTGAGGCCGAAGGTGAGTTTCCAGGGCAGCTTTTGGGTGAAGTTGATGGTGTTCCAGCTGCTCCATCTGCTATGCTCAAGCCCCGTCTGGCTGTCCTTCTTGGTGAGATAGAAAATGTTGGGACCTCCACCCAGGTTGGCGCCTCGCCAAAGGGCGGTCTGCACGTAGGCCCAGAGCATCCAGCTACGGCTGTGGAGAAGGTCGCCATAGGTCGTGACGGAGAGGCCGTTTTGGTCAAACCACAACTGTCCGATCTGGTTGTTGCAGAACGTATGGCTGACGCCACCCATCCAGGTAGCCTTGGTCGTGATGTAGTTGTACTCCAGTTGCAGGTTGTAGTTGCGCGAGCTGTTCAGCCCCGGGTTGCCATAGCTCAGGGAGTTGGGGCTCCTTTCCTCGGCGGGGTTGAGATAGTCGATGCCGGGGCGGTTGATGTTGGATGAGAATGAGAATTTCAGCGACTGTGCGTCCGTCAGGGCGTAGCGCATGGAGGCCGAGGGGACCCAGTCGTTGAGCCGCTTGTGGAAGTCAGACTGCGATCCGTCGGGGTATTCTGCCTTCAAGAAACTATATTCATAGCGCAAGCCTACTCGTGCCTGGATCTTGCTGCCCGAGTAGAGCCACTCCGTGTAGGCTGCTGCTATCTGGGTGTTGTGCTGGAAGAGGGAGTGCTGGTTCATCTCCTCAGCGCCCGTATAGGTCAGCCATACGTCCGACTCACTCGTGCGGAAGATGTATTTCGCACCCGCATTCCACTTGAACCACTTCCCTAGCGGGCGTACGTAGTCGAGCTGGAAGGTATGCTCGTCAAACTGCGTGCGGCTGTTGTTTTCGTAGCCTGTGTAGCTGACGGGCAGGTTGAAGATGTTCAGGTATTGCTCGGTCTTGTCCTGGTGGGAGCGGGTGGTCTGCAACTGATAGGATGCGGTGAACACCTCTCCCTCTTTGCGGGTCTTGTGTTGGTAGTCCAGTCGTCCTCCGAAGTTGTAGGCGTAGTAGGTCGGGAGCTGGGCGTTGACGTTATAGAAGTAGGCCAACTGTCCGTCGCCATTGGTCATACGCTCGTATCCGTTCACGCTTCCGATGCCTGCATTGTAGTAGTAGCCACCAAAGTTGAGAGTCAGAAGGTTGAGCGAATCGACCTCGTAGCTTGCGCTGATGTTGCCGTAATGGACGTTTGTCATCACAGTATTGCGTGAGCGCGACTCCATCGTCTGGTCCGTTTTCAGGTACTGGCGGGTCGCGTCGTTGCCTTGGTCTTTCTTGTCGTGCTGGTATCCATAGTTGATGGACGTGGCAAACTTGCCCTTCTGTATCGTCAGCATAGTACCCATGCCTGGCCCTTGGCGCAAGGGGTTGTAGTTGGCCGACACCGTGCCCGTCACGCCTGCCAGGTGGGAGTTGCTTTGCATGACGAGGTTGAGGATATATTGTGTGCCCTCGGCATCTTCTTTGGCGCCAGGGTCGGTGATGACCTCCACCTTCTTGATCTGTGAGGCAGGGATCGACTTGAGCACGTCCTTGAGGTTTTGTGAGGAGAGGGTGGGGTCGGGGTGACCGTTGCGATAGACCTTGAACGAGGGCGATCCCTTGATGCTGATGTTTTCCTGACCGTCTATGGTCACGAGGGGCACGGAACGGAGCATGTCAAGCGTGTTCTTGGTGCGTGCCGTCTCGTCGTTGGCCACGTCGTAGGTCAGCTTGTCGATGTCGTTCTGGACGAGTTTGCGCTGGGCCGTTACCGTGACGTCTCCCAGGTCGTAGGACATCGTGTCGATGGCCAGCGAGTCGGGTTCAGCTGCTGCGGCTGGAAGGGCGGCCATGGCAAGGCTGGCAGCCATCCCTCTCCATGACAAATAGTGGAGGATAGTCCTCTGTATTTTGCCTTTGGTGTTGTCTCTTCCCATGATGAATCGTTGTTTGTTGTCTTTAATATCTCTTGTTGCGTCTCCTCCCCTCCGATAGGAGAGGGGAGGAGGCGGGTATTATTCCCTTTTGCTTTCTTCCCACTTTTGGGCTACTTCATCGATACTGGTGTTGAGCAGCCGCATCTGGCGGAATAGTTCGGGCAGGGTGGTCTCCATAAACTCCTCCTGCCGTCTTTGGGCGATGTGGTGGCGTGCATCCTCGGCGACAAAATAGCCCATGCCGCGCTTGTTGAAGATGATTCCCTCGCGGGCGAGCAGTTCGTAGCCTTTGATGGCGGTATTGGTATTGACTTGTAGCAGAGCCGCATACTCTCGGACGCTGGGTATCCGACCGCCAGGCGGATAGTTCTCCGCCATGATCTCGTCGGCCAGACGGTCGGCTATTTGCTCGAAAATGGCCTTGTTATTCGTGAAACTCATAACTGTAGTCCTTTCCTTGCTTGAGATTAGCGACCAATGGTCAGTTTTTCTTCCTTGACATTGCTGCCCGTGCCGACGTTCTTCGTCAGCGAGCGGATCGTGCCTGAGAGGTCCACGTTGCTCGCCCCGCTGGCCGAGAGGAGGACTGTGCCGCAGTTGTTGAACTTCAAGTCGGCCTCGCTAGCGCCGCTAAGGTCTGCCTTGATGGTCTCCACGCCCGTGAGGGAAGCCTCCAGTTCGCTCGCTCCGCTCAGCCTTGCGTTGAGCTCGCGACTTTCTACGTTCTTCAGCTGAATGTCGCTGGCGCCTGATGATTGCAAATTGACTTCGCTGCACGCGATGTGGTCAATATCGATATCGGATGCGCCATCAGCCTCTATATGGGCTTTAGCGCATTGGAGTGTGCCCAATTCCAGGTCGCTTGCCCCACTGGCCTTGAGCTTGAAGTCGTCGGCTGTCTGGATGTGCTTGGCCTTCAGGTCGCAGGCGCCGCTCACCTCTACGCGTCGAAGCGACTTCGACTGGATGGTGATCGTGATCAGCTCGATCGGGTTCTTGCCAATCCTCGGACCCTTGTTGGGCAAAGGCTTGCAACTGAAGTAGAGTCGCTTGCCCTTTTGTACTACCTTTACGCAGCCGATCAGTTTTTCCGTGCCTTCTACCGTCACCTTGGGGGTAGTGCCTTCGGCATAGACGACCTGGAGGCCGCCTGAGAGGTCTATTTCGTCGAAGTCGGCTACGGCGACGTTCTGCTTGCGGCTGGGGCCAAACTCCTCTTGGGTGGAGTGGACCCTACAACTACTGGTCACCAGGATGGTGACAAGGGCGATGAGTTTGATGCAAATGGTTTTCATATTCTTTTCCCTTTCTTTTATGGGGGATAGCCTGTCTTGCACCTGCCGCTCTTTCCTACTATACGCAGCAAAATGCAGTTTTGTGACATAAGCTCCCTAGTCTTTAATGTTATTTACCAATTGAAGAAGCGATTGTTAATGACCTGCAAGCGCTTGAAGATGCGAAATGACAACCAGTAGTTGAGCACGGTCAGCAGCAGGAAGAGGATGGACGTGCCGTGCATGAGGGCGTCTCCAGCCCACGGCAAGAACTCGATACTGTAATCGCTGTCCTTCAGCGTGTCGAGGAATAGGAAGCCACCGATGGCGATGGATAACGTCGTCAAGGTGGCAAGCGCGCCCAGGGTGATGGTGGCCGATAGCCAGCGCAGCTTTTTGAAGAATAGGCCGCTTAGAAGATAGAACGAGTGGAGCCAGAGGATGTTCGGAAGTCCGGCCCATGCTATCTGTGCGTTCTCGCCAAAAAACTTGCTTAATAGGTCGAGGGCGTCGGAGAAGGCGAGCGGGGTGAGCAGCAATGCTTGCTTGTGGTCGGTCAAGAGCGAGATGAGCCATTGCACCACGTCGGCCACAAAGAAGGAGACGAGGGGAACGACAAAGGCTGTGAGCAAAACGCCGATATAGCTGGTGAGGAATTTCTCGGCATTGGAGGCCGGCAGCATGAGGAGCGACGTGCGCTCTTGCTTACTTTGCAGGTTGGGGAACACTTGGACGCCGCAGAAGGCGAAGCAGCCTATCCACAACAGGGTGAGGTCGTCGCTCTGCGTCTGGAGGTCTCTATGGGAGACATACTTGACGAAGAGGAACATGAGGATGAATGCGGATGTGGCTACGCCCGGAATCTTTAGCAGGGGGGCACGGTGAGTGGCAAGCTGCCATTGGGCGTATTGCTTCATGCGCTGTATATTGAACTGGGTCATACTGTTTCTTTTGTTGGGTTCTACAATTTACATTTGAATCTTGCCTAAGGTGACGGCCGAGAAGAACATCTCCAAGTTGAGTTGTGTCTCCGGCTCGTTGGCTGCATGGGGGACGATCACGTTGTTGCCTTGGAGAGATGGTTCGGCATAGAGCACGTCGTTGCTCATCTCGTTGGCCTGTCTGGTCTCAAAGCTGTAGCGCTGCGTGATCTCGCCCACGCTTGCGTCGCAAAGCAGACGCGACTGGTCGAGGATGACGACGTGGTCTATCAGCTGCTCTACGTCGTGGACCTGGTGGGTGGAGATGATGAGTGTCGTGTCGTCCGACAAGTTCTTCGCCACTACTTGACGAAACGTGGCTTTCGAGGGAATGTCGAGGCCGTTGGTAGGCTCGTCCATCAACAGCCACTCTGTGCCTGCGGCAAGGGCGACACTCATAAATACCTTTTTCTTCTGACCCATCGAAAGCTGGCGCAGGTCGCGGACGTCGGGCAGTTCGAAGGCCGAGAGGCAGTCGTTGAGCACCTGCTCGTTGAAGCGGGGGTAGAAGGGACGGATAAGTGAGACGTGTTTCTGAAGCGACATCTCGGGCAGCGAAAACTCTTCCGGTACGAGGAAGATGCGGCTGAGCATCAACGGATCGCGCTGGGCCGATTCCATGCCGTCAATATAAAGATGGCCCTTCTTCGGGCGGAGTAGTCCCGAGGCGAGGTAGAGTAGGGTACTCTTGCCCGTTCCGTTGCGCCCGAGGAGGCCATAGGTGTGGCCCGATTCGAGCTTAAGCTGGAACCCGTCGAACACCTTGCTTGAGGCGCCCGGGTAGGAAAAGCTGAGGTCTTGTACTTCAATCATATCCTTGTCTGTTTTTGGTTTTAATTCGTTATTGTTCTCTTGTTATAGAGTACTACTTAAATGGTACACTGCAAAAGTATGTGTTTTCTCTTTCCGGTGCAAGTTTTGGCATGAAAAAATGCGCGTAAGCGCTAAAATAGTAAGAAAAGTTGTCAAATGTCCCGTTAGCTGGCCTTGTCCTTGCTCTTTATCCATGCTTTTTTCTCGGTTTCAGTTTGCTATCCTTCTTCTATTCTTCTGCCATGTGCTTATAGATAGGCGATTTGCTTGCGCGCGTACATTATATAGTATATAAAGTGACGGAACCTCGAAGTGATCCTTCCCCATGCTAATAACCCCTTTTGTATTGTGGTTTTATGAGGCGCCGTCGTCGTCTTATTCGTTGTAGTTTGCTGGATTTTCACTTCTGCTACAGAGGATCGCTCAGAGTTTATGCTGGTTAAAAAATACAAATGGATATTATTTGTTGCTAATATTTTCCGGTCCTCAAAATTTTCCTCTCTATATAGTTAGGTCATTTCGGGAAATCTTCGTACCTTTGCACCTCGAAATTGCATAGTAGTAAAATGTCCTTTTGGGACGATACGCTGCGATTCGCAAAACGTTGATAATAAACAAAATAAATATAAATAATAACTTATAATAACTAATATATATAATAAAAAAGTATATATTATATTTAAATTAGTATATAAACTATATAAGTCTATATTTAAAATAATAATTAATATTATTATTTCTAAAATAGTTATTTCTTTTAATTTAAATATATACAAAGTACTAAATATTAAAATTAAATAAAATAAAAACTTTAAAATAAAATAAAACATGTTTTCACCTAAGATATCATGTTTTATTTTTCTTATTTTATTCAGTTTTTTTTACTTTTTTAGTTGTTTCTTTAATTTCTTTTTTCTCATCAGTTAATTTATCTTTTACTATTAATAAAATATTAGCAAGACTTAAACCATATATCATTACTTTAATAGATGCCATTTGATCTGAAAAATAATTAAAGTTTATATTATAACCATATTTATGCCATAAAAACATATTTTGATCAAATAAAGCTCTATAACAAAATACTGATATTACTAACATAACTAAAAATGAAGTTATATTAAAGTAAATATTATTTTTAACAGTTTTTATATTTAAAAAGCTATTTATAAGAGAGAATATTATTAGTAATATAAATGGAATAACTACTCTTAAAAATTCCATTAAATTAGCTCCAAATAATTCTTTATCTAATCTTTTAAACATAAAGATAACAATATATAAAGTACCAACAAAAATAACTGGTAATAGAATATTTTTTAAAATATAAAATAATTTATTTAATATTTTAGTCATTATCATTACCCCCTTCATTAAGTACTTCTGATAAGGTTAAAACCATTTTAGCAAATTCATTATAAGAAGATGCTATTATATTATAATCTGATAATAAGTTATTTCTTATAGTAGCTGATGATATATTAGTATTAAAATAATAACTACTATTATTTTTTATTTCGTCAAGAGCAAACATAGTTTGATTTGATAAAATATTAACATTACTTTGAATTAAAGATCCTAGATTTTTATAAATAGTTGGAATATCTTTTTCATTTAAATAACTTAAATGAGTAGCATAGCAAACATTTAAAATATTAGATTGAAAAGCCTCTCCTAATTTATAAACATCATATGAATTTAAAGTTTGATTAGTTTGTAAAGTATATAAAGTACCTTCACTTTTTAAGATATTTCTACAAGTACTAACTTTATTATATAAATCTCTTCTTACTTTATCATCTGATCTTTTATACTTACTTAAACTTGTATCTAAAGCTTGAATTGTATTTCGATAACTTGTATATTTAATTTCATTATCAGCAACATAGATAGGAGTTTTTATTTCTTGACTATGATAATAATTAATCATGAGATAAAAACTTGCTATCATGAAAGTAAAACCAATAATTGTATAAATAATAATATTTAAATAATCACTTAGAAATTTTTTCATAAATCACCTATATAACTTTCTTTAAAACAACACGATAATGGTAATGTTTATTATACCAATCTTCATTTGTATCATGAATATAAATTCTTAATTCATAAGAATTTGCATCTTTTCCATTTACACTTCTTGTATCTAAAATATTATCTTTGATATTAGATAAATAATCTTCTTTTTCTACTTTTCCATTTACTTTTAATTGATATTTCAATTGACTACGATTTAATAAAGTTTTAGAAGAACATCCATCATTTATACTATTAAGAGGTAAATCTTCTATATATAAGGTATATGTTCTTTTTATATTACCTAAATTAGATATTTTAAAACTATAAGGTTTTACATTTGAAACATCTTTATCATCTAAATTTTTAGCATCGGCATCATAGACGTTTTTTCCATTGTCAATTAAAATTATATCACCTATTCTTGTTCCTTCAGCTGATGTTATATAATAACCTCTTCCTATTTGTAAAAAGTATAAATACCAAGAATAGGTTCCTATTATAAGAAATATAACTAAAATTAAAGAACCAATTATTAATAAAACTTTATTTTTCATCTCTATACCTCTTCTTTTTCTTTGTACTCATATTTTTAACTAATTTCATGATATCAAAGGTAATAATACCAACACATGGAACAACGATAGCAATAATCCAACCATAAGCTTGTGATAAGAAATATTGAATATAACCAATCTTTGGTATTTTCATAATTACTTTGCCATATATTTGATCTTTTGAAACTGCAAGTTCATCAGCTGAATAGTTATTATCCCCTTTAAAAATATAAACTTTATTACCTGTAGAATCTATATTAGTTCCAACAATTCTATGAGTTATCATTTTACCTGGGTATTTAGGATTTCTTGAAAAATAAGTACAAATATCTCCTACTTTCAAGTCATCTGTTCTTTTTATTAAAATTGCATCTTGTACTTTAATGGTTGGTACCATACTAGGAGATACAATTACATAAGCTCCAAATAGAGGTGGCTCCCAATGACCTGAATTAACATTTTTAGTAACATCTATATAATAAGCTAAGAATAAAAAACCAATTAAGACTAAAATTACAATTATTGAATTCATGATAATAGTTGTAATAAAATTTAACCACCATTTTATCTTTTGCCAAGTAGTTCTTTCTAACGTACTTTCCATAATTCACCTACTTTGCAGTTCTTGCATATGTATTTACCTTAACTGAGAAAGTTTTATTAGAAAAGTTTTCATCTACTTTTGCATCTTCACTTACCCACATACGCATAACAAAATTTATTTTTTTATTTTTAACATCATTAGGACTTACTTCTCCTTGATATATTACTTTACCTGAAACTTCATTATATTTACTATCTTTATAATCAGTAAATACTTTTATTTTATTATTTGGTTTATAAGAAAACTCAACATCATTATCGTTTTTCTGTAAATATAATTTTACATAACTAGGATCTAAAGTATTATTCTTATCAGGTACAGCTGTTAATTCATAATAAACTCCAGCTGTTTTAGATCCTACTAATAAAGAAAATTCATATACATAACTTTCTCCTTTAAAAAGTTTTCCTACTTCATCCTTCGTTGGAAATTGATTAATTAAATAAATTCCATTTTCTGTAGTAGAATTTTTTTCAGTATAAGTTATTATATATTTATCTTTATCATTATTAGGTTTAGGACTTGGTTTATTATCATCATCATGTTTTTCATCATCTTTTTTAATAATTGAAATTAACGTATTAATAGTTTGATCACCAGATATAAAATTAATAGCTGAAAATGATATTCCCAGTGCAAATAAAACGGCAAATGTTGTTAAAAAAATTAAAATAATTGGATGTTTTCTTTCATCATAATTAACATAATAATCTATTTCTTTTTCATCTAACTCTTCTTTAAACTCATTTTTAGGAGTTTTTTTATCGTCCATTTTAAATACCTCCGTATATTAATATAGTACCACAAGAATAATATTTTTACAATAAAATTTTTCTTCAAAAAACGAAAAATTTGTGTTTTATATTAATATATTGAATTGCAGCATTGTACGTCTAATATTTAACATCTTAAAGTTCTGTTCCTTTTTAACTTTTATACCTCTACTTATTTTCTTAAAAATAGACGTTTATTAAACGAACGTTTAAAAAACACCTCATCATTTCCAATATATCATTCTACATTCCAATATCTTACCCTCATAAATGCATTATTGAAGTTTCGCAAAGATGCCTGCTGATAAATGGGAATTTATCGCACAAAACGCAAGTGAAATAAAAGCCCACTTCCATAACCTATGGAGAGAGTGAAAGCCCGTGGATTTCTATCTAAAACACAAGCATTCCTTTGCTTTTCACCCTTTGTTTGTCCACTGTTGCATAGGGAATTAATAACGCCTAACGGCCATGAACACCCCTGCTAATGGCCATGAAGCAATCGTTTAACGACCATAAGCAGGGTTGTTCATGGCCGTTAGGCGTCACTAACTCCAGAGCTATTACGGATGAAGTACGTAGCCCGAACCTATTGCGCACAAGGCGCAAACGTATTATACAACGGTGTAAAAGACATTAGAGTGCATTATTCATAGTCGGCCTTTGATTCCCGATAACTCCTACTATGCCCCTACAGTCCAACTCCATATCCGTTGACTTCACAGTAAGGACAAGCCCGAAAATGCAGGAAAACCGAACCTGCCGATTCATGTAATCTGCATGCTGTATTATGGTAGGGGATAGCAGCTTACTGCAAAACTCAAGCGTTTCAGGCAGGTGGAAGCAAATTTTGCTTCCACCTTTTCAGGTTGCTTCCACCGCAGGGCAAATGCCGATGGACAGGGGGATGCAGGAGGTGGGTGGAAGTGTGGAAGCAAAGTGATGGAAAATTAATTTGGCATTCACACAATAATAACCGTATATTTGTAGCATGGCTGTCTGCCTCCTCTTAAATTCAGATAAAGAGGAGGTAGACAAATGCTTGCTATGAGAAACACATAAATGGCTATAACCAAGTGATGAAACAATTAATTGCATGTTGCGGACTGGATTGCGAAAATTGCGCCGCCCGTATAGCCACTGTCAATAATGACGATGAGCTGAGAGAGAAAACCGCCAAAGAGTGGAGTGTGCTGAACAATACGCCGGAAATTACGGCAGAAACCATCCATTGTATGGGGTGCCGTGCAGACGGGGTGAAGTTTGCCTATTGCAGCGATTATTGTGCTATCCGCAAATGTGTGTACGAAAAAGGTTTCAATACTTGCGGTGACTGTAAGGAACTGGAAACTTGCCAGGTGGTAGGTGCCGTTCTTCAGCATGCACCCGGTGCAAAGGAAAATCTTTATTAACCGTAAATTCTTTGATTAAATAAAATATTGCTTATCTTTGCAGTATGACAAAGACATTTAAATCGGATTTGGTTTTGTAAACAATCTGTGTTCCTTGCACAGATTGTCCCTTTCGTTTACTCTCGGATAACTTCTTTCGAGAGTGTTTCTCTATTGTTATAATTAAAGTTTAATCCGCGTATTATGCTGAAGGTATTGTGATACTTTCCGTATATGCAAAATATAGTAAGAAAATGAGTAACGAAAATAAAACTATCCACGATTTCGAACTTAATTTAATCTGTGACTTTTTCTCCAATATGGAACGACAAGGCCCTGGCAGTCCTGAAGCGACGTTGAAGGCATTGAGCTTTGTAGACGGTCTTACCGATGAATCCTTTATTGCCGATATTGGCTGTGGAACGGGTGGCCAGACAATGGTAGTAGCTGGCCATGTGCCGGGGCGGATTACAGGAATTGACCTTTTTCCCGGCTTTATTGATATCTTCAACCGTAATGCAAGGCAGTTAGGCTTGCAGGACAGAGTAAAAGGAATTGTCGGTTCAATGGATGCCCTTCCTTTCGGTGAGGAGGAGCTGGATATGATTTGGTGTGAAGGTGCTATCTATAACATTGGCTTTGAACGTGGCTTGAAGGAGTGGCGTAAGTATCTGAAACCGGGAGGGTATATTGCCGTCTCCGAGAGTTCATGGTTTACGGACGAACGCCCTGCGGAAATCAATGACTTCTGGATGGACGCTTACTCTGAAATGGATACACTTCCCAATCAGGTGACCAAGTTGTACAAGGCGGGTTATCTCCCCGTTGCTACATTCATTCTGCCGGAGAATTGCTGGACAGAGCATTACTTTGCTTCAAAGGTTGCGGCCCAGGAGATTTTCCGTAAGAAATATGCCGGTAATAAAATTGCCGAAGAGTTCAGCTCACTCCAAATGATTGAGGATGAACTATACGGCAAATATAAGGAATTCTACGGTTATGTGTTTTTTATTGCTAAGAAGGTAGGTTGATGGCAGACTTCTCTTATTGAGGAATGCGGGTATTCTCATGGCAGAATATCCGCATTTTGTGTTTTGAGTGGATTTTATTGTTTTGAGGATGTGCGGAACTTCTGAGGAGGTATTCCCGTATGACGTTTAAAGAATTTGTTGAAGAAGGCCGCATTATTAAAACCTAGACTCACGGCTATATCCTTTATCGGAGTGTTGGCGGTACAAAGTTGTGCTTTGGCATCCATGATGATAGTATTGTTGATGATTTCCATGGCTGTATGTCCTGATTCCTTTTTGACAAGGCGGCAAAGAGCTGCCGGTCTCATATTCATTTTCAATGCATAATAGGACACTTGATGCTCCCGGACATAGTCTGTGTGTACCAATCGGATAAAAATGCGGTATTGGTTGAAATGCCTGCTGCCCGGAGTCTCTTTTATTCTAGGGCGTTCCGGACAGAGTTCGGATATACCTTGTAACAGATAGGTCAGTAGAGTTTGCAATGAAACTAGACTTGAGGGGCTTTCTGTTCTTTGGTAGAGGTGTGACAAATAGGTCATGAACTCGGCATAAAGCTGGAAGTCCGTTTTCGATAGAGGAAAAATATAGTGTTTGCCTATAATGTGAAACTTATCCATCATGACCTTGCCGGCCCCTGAACTCTGGATAAGTTGTTGGGAAAATATGACGACATATATTTCAGCATCGTCTGACGTGTGTAGCAATTGTACGAAGGTCTCGGGAGGAATAACTAGGAGGGTGTTAGCTTCAACCCTGAATTGAGTATGGTTTATGATGGTTTTCAGAACTCCTTTGGTGCATAGAGCGAAGATACTGGCCTTGGTGTGGTATGGCTTTTCCACTAGCGGATTCAGTTCATTGGTTGTGATATGATTGCAGGCAATGAACTCGGCATTTATATTGAATTCGGATATATTCATGTTGGAGATTTTAAGACACAAAAATGGGGGATAATAATGTATAAATGACAGAGATAACAGTTAAAATCAATATTACGCTCAATTTGTCTCTGTTAAATAAGGTAAAGTTGTGAATAATAGAATATATACATGCTAAAACGGAATATTGATTTATAAGGGTTTGTTTGTGGCATAAGCATTTTAGCCCGAACTTTGCTCCTTGTATGATAAAACAATTCTGATGAATCCGAATGTTCCTCAAGAAGTACGTATAATAAATGCCATCTCCGAGCAGTTGTTCAACTCATGGCCCGTCAGCATTATTATGATTGATTTGGAAGATTGTATCTGGCGTCTGAATCAGCAGGTGATGAATGAACTCCATTTGAATGAGTATGTGATAGGGCGGCGTATCACTGACTTATTGGAAGTGGTATGTGATAAAAAGAATGTGTTAGAAGACCTTTTGCTGCAACTTCGGGAGAGGGATGTGCGGATTATTCCCTTAGATATCAATTGCTTTATACGTGAATTGAAGAGTGGTATCAGTTTTCTGATACAAGGTGCTATGGTGGGAATTCATGAAGATGGACAATTGGTGAGGATTGTACTCTATTTCAGGAATGTGTTGGAAGAACGGACACAGAAGCATTTGCTGAATATTGCGCTGAGCCGCACCCAGATATTTCAATGGTCTTTCGACATGGAACATAATCTGATGATTATAGAACCGCGTTATTTTGAATATTTGGGGATTCCTACGCGTGACTATACGCTGACGCCTGAGGAATTCGCATTTCTGATTCATCCGGACGACCGGAAGGGAGTGTTTGATGCTTTGGCTTTACAGTTGCATGGTAATTTGTACGAACGCCCAGTGGAATACCGTCTACGGAGGGGAGACGGCAAGTGGGAGTGGTTTGAGGCGCAATCTACCTATGTGGGGCAATTGACGGATTTGCCGTTCCGTATCATCGGTATTTGCATGAGTACGCAGAAATACAAGGATACGGAGAATAAATTGAACGAGGCTTTGCAGAAAGCGCAACGTAGCGATGAGTTGAAGAGCGTATTTCTTGCTAATATGAGCCACGAGATACGTACGCCACTAAATGCCATTGTGGGCTTCTCTACACTACTGGCTTGTGGGGATGCCGACTTGTCGCGGCAGGAGATTATGGAATTTACGTCTTTGATTGAAAAGAACAGCCAGTTGTTAATGGTGTTGATTTCAGATATTCTGGATTTGTCCAAGATAGAATCGAACACGATGGAATTCCATTTTGAGAAGGTTTCTTTAAATGGCATATTGGAAAGCATTTACAGTGCGCAGAAGATGAATCTTCGGAAAGGAGTGGAGCTACTGCTAGACCTTCCGGACCGGGCGGCAGTTATCTATACAGATCCTACGCGTTTGGGGCAAGTTGTCAACAATCTTATCAATAATGCGGTGAAGTTCACTGCTGAAGGACGCATAACCATAGGGTATAGGCTGAAGGACTTTGCTACATTGGAAGTCTTTGTGGAAGATACGGGAACTGGCATGTCGGAAGAAGTTCTGGCGCACATTTTTGAACGTTTCTATAAGGGAGATGCTTTTGTGCAGGGCACGGGATTGGGATTGGCCATTTGCAGGACTATCGTTGAAAGGTTTCATGGAAAAATAGAAGTGGCCTCAACTCTTGGCAAGGGGAGCCGCTTTGCAATTGTCCTTCCGCAGGAAATGCGGGAGTAGTGTTCTCTTTCTTGGATATTTGATGTAATTATGTGAGCGTATGATATTGTATAACGTTGAAAATCGCTACCTTTGCAGTCTTGAACGATAAATTCATTGACACTATGATATCTGTAGAAGGACTGAAGGTAGAATTTAATGCCACTCCTCTGTTCGAAGACGTCTCTTATGTTATCAATAAGAAAGACCGTATAGCTCTTGTCGGCAAGAATGGTGCCGGTAAGTCCACCATGCTCAAGATATTGGCTGGCATTCAGCAGCCCACTGCCGGCGTTGTTGCCGTTCCCCGTGAATGTACTATCGGGTATTTGCCCCAAGTGATGATACTCAGTGACAAGCGCACCGTAATGCAGGAGGCTGAACTTGCCTTCGAGCATATTTTTGAGATGCAGGCGGGCATCGAACGCATGAATCAGCAACTTGCCGAACGTACCGACTACGATAGTGAGGATTACCAGAAACTGATTGACCGCTTCACTCACGAAAACGAACGTTTTCTGATGATGGGCGGCACCAACTACCGTGCCGAAATAGAGCGCACGCTCCAAGGGCTGGGCTTCAGCCGCGAGGACTTTGACCGCTCTACAAGCGAGTTTTCCGGTGGTTGGCGTATGCGTATAGAGCTTGCCAAGCTGTTGCTTCGCCGTCCGGATGTGTTGCTGCTCGACGAGCCTACCAACCACCTTGACATCGAGAGTATCCAGTGGTTGGAGAACTTCCTTTCCACCCGTGCCAATGCGGTGGTGCTTGTCAGCCACGACCGCGCCTTTTTGAACAATGTCACTACGCGTACCATCGAAATAACTTGTGGACGCATTTACGACTATAAAGTGAAATACGATGAGTTCGTGGTGCTTCGCAAGGAGCGCCGGGAGCAGCAACTACGTGCTTACGAGAATCAGCAGAAGCAGATACAAGATACGGAAGATTTCATCGAACGTTTCCGGTACAAAGCTACCAAGGCTGTGCAAGTGCAGAGCCGCATCAAGCAGCTGGAGAAGATTGTTCCCATCGAAGTGGATGAGGAAGATACTTCCAGCCTGCATCTGAAGTTTGCTCCGGCCACCCGGTCGGGCAATTACCCCGTTATCTGCGAAGGAGTCCGAAAAGCCTATGGCGATCATGTAGTCTTCCACGACGTAACCCTGACCATCAGCCGGGGAGAGAAAGTAGCCTTTGTCGGCAAGAACGGAGAAGGAAAATCCACCCTGGTGAAGTGTATCATGGATCAGATTCCATACGATGGCAAGCTGGTGATCGGACACAATGTGCAGATCGGTTATTTTGCCCAGAACCAGGCACAGCTTCTTGACGGCGAACTGACCGTATTTGATACCATTGACCGGGTAGCCAAGGGAGACATCCGTCTGAAGATCCGTGACATTCTGGGAGCATTCATGTTTGGCGGAGAAGCCTCCGACAAGAAAGTCAAGGTACTTTCGGGAGGAGAGCGGAGCCGTCTGGCCATGATCAAGCTGTTGCTGGAACCGGTGAACTTCCTGATACTCGACGAACCTACCAACCACCTGGATATGCGTTCCAAGGACGTGCTGAAGGAAGCCATCCGGGAATTCGACGGAACGGTGATCGTCGTGTCCCACGACCGTGAGTTCCTGGACGGACTGGTAACCAAGGTCTACGAATTCGGCGGAGGTGTGGTGAAGGAACACATTGGAGGAATCTATGACTTCCTGCAAAAGAAACAGATGGAAAACCTGAATGAACTGCAGTTGTCGCAGTCGCCCACGAGTGAAGCCCGCAAGGCTGCGCCCGAACCGGTCAGCGAAAGCAAGCTTTCGTATGAAGCCCAGAAGGAACAGGCCCGCAAGGCCCGTAAGCTGGAGAAGCAGGTTGCCGAATGTGAAGAGCGCATCAGCAAGCTGGAACAGCAGATTCAGGAACTGGAAAACAAGATGGCAACACCTGAAGGAGCTTCCGACATGCAACTGTATGAGCAGCACCGTCAGCTGAAGCAGCAGGTCGCTTCCGAAGAAGAAGAATGGGAGCGTCTTTCGCTGGAACTGGAAGAACTCAAGTAACTTTTAACAGATATAAAAGCTTATGAAAACTAAACATTATGTGGCCGTTGCAGCAATGGCTTTTGCCGCAATGACCGGTTGTACCAGCCAAAAGGAAGTGAAGAATACTTCCGGTATTGATTTGGCAAACCTTGACACGACAGTTGCCGCAGGTACGGACTTCTTCCGTTATGCTTGTGGCGGATGGAATGACAGTCATCCTCTGACTGACGAATATTCCCGCTACGGATCGTTTGATATGCTGGCTGAAACCAATCAGAAGCAGCTTCGCGAACTGATTGAAAGCTTTGCATCGCAGACAAATGAGCCGGGCTCTCAGGGACAGAAGATCGGTGATCTTTATACACTGGCTATGGACAGTGTGAAACTGAACAGCGACGGAGTAGCTCCCATCAAGGCACAGCTGGACAAAATTGCAGCCATCAGCGACCGCAAGCAGATTGTTCCGATGATCGCCGAAATGGCATACGACGGCATTGGTACCTATTTCAGCAGCTATGTATATGCAGACCCGAAGAACAGTGCTCTGAATATTTTCCAGATCAGTCAGGGAGGTATCAACCTTGGCGAAAAGGAATATTACCTGGATACAGACAGCGTGACTGCCAACATCCGCGAACAGTATAAACTTTACATCACCAAGTTGTTCAAGCTGGCAGGATTCACAGATGCTGAGGCTGAGCAGAAGATGAACGATGTACTGGAAATCGAAACAACCATTGCAAAGGCTTCTTTCAGCGCTGTTCAGCGCCGTGATCCGGAAGCTAATTATCACAAGATGACTTATGCTGACCTGAAGAAGCAGTTCTCCGGAATTGACTGGGATGCTTACCTGAAAGGTCTGGGCGTACAGGGTGTGGAAGAACTGAACGTGGAACAGATTGAACCGTTGCAGACAGTGGACAAACTGATCAGCACCCTGCCGCTGGAAAAACATATTTCTTATCTGCAATATAACCTGATCGACGCTGCTGCCAGCTGTCTGAGCGATGACTTCGTGGCTGCCCGCTTCGATTTCTACGGCAAGGTATTGTCCGGCCGTCAGGTGAACCAGCCTCGCTGGAAACGTGCCGTTAATGCAGTAAACGGTATGCTGGGTGAAGTTGTAGGACAGATGTATGTGGAAAAATATTTCCCCGCAGCAGCCAAGGAACGCATGGTGAACCTCGTGAAGAACCTGCAGACTGCACTGGGCGAACGCATCCAGGCACAGGAATGGATGAGCGACAGCACCAAGGCCGTTGCCGCTGAAAAGCTGGCTGCTTTCCATGTAAAAGTGGGTTATCCCGACAAATGGAAAGACTACTCCAGCCTGGAAATCAAGAAAGATTCTTACTGGGCTAATGTCTGCCGTGCTTCTGAATGGGCAGTGAGAGATATGTACAGCCGTGTCGGAAAGCCGGTAGACAAGGACGAATGGCTGATGACTCCGCAGACAGTCAATGCTTATTATAATCCTTCAACCAACGAAATCTGCTTCCCGGCTGCTATTCTTCAGTATCCGTTCTTCGACATGAATGCTGACGATGCCTTCAACTATGGAGCTATCGGCGTTGTGATCGGACACGAAATGACTCACGGATTCGATGATCAGGGACGCCAGTTCGACAAGAACGGTAACCTGTGTGACTGGTGGGCAGCAGGCGATGCTGAACGCTTCAACGAACGTGCTCAGGTAATGGTAGACTTCTTCAACAACATTGAAGTGCTTCCGGGACTGAAGGCAAACGGCCAGCTGACACTGGGTGAGAACCTGGCAGACCACGGAGGACTGAACGTGGCTTATCTGGCTTACCGCAATGCAACAAAGGATGCTCCGCTGGGAGTTGTTGACGGCTTCACAGCCGATCAGCGTTTCTTCCTGGCATACGCAGCTCTGTGGGCCGGAAACATCCGCGAAGAAGCTATCCGTCAGTATACGAAGTCTGATCCTCACTCTTTGGGAGAATGGCGTGTAAACGGTGCTCTGCCTCACATCCAGGCATGGTATGATGCATTTGGAATTACAGACAAAGATCCGATGTACATCGCTCCTGAAAAGCGTGTAAATATTTGGTAATTTACTTACCGTATCCAAACAGAAAGTCCGGAACCGGGAATGATCCCAGGGTTCCGGACTTTTTTTATCATTATTTCCGGTGTTTTGCCCTTTTCGCAACGACTGGACGATCGGGCTCAAACGACCGCACGATTGGGCTCAAACGACCGCACGATCGGGCTTCAACGACTGCACGATGTCCTCGCATTGACCAGTCAATGCAAAAGCAACGACCGCATAATTTTTTGGGAACGTACAGACACTTTTTTTCTTTCCTGCTGTCAGGGAATTTGCAGGGAAGAAAGGATTCAAAAACTGTGTCTGAAGCTTTTGCTTTCCTTGAATTGCTGATTTTTATAGTATTTATAAGGTTTCAGATAGAAAAGTTCATTTTTGTTTATTGTATTTAGTTAACTTTATTTGGTTTATAGTTAAATTATGTTATATACATATTGAAATAAATTCTGATTCCTTTTCACATAAATGAAACAATTTATCTTTGCAATGTCTCAAGCCAAAAAAGAAATAATCCTCCATCGCGGAAAAAAGAACATTTATTTAATCCGGGATGAAGAATAAGATTGTTTTTGTAAAGAAGCATGAAAGATTTGTAATTTTTAATGTCACTCTTTTATGGAACTGTTGTATAAAAATGAGCATTTGTCATGTCTTCATTATGCAACCTCGGAAACAGTCTGCTTTCGTGTCTATACTGTGAAGAAAGGAGATGTTTTTGATCAGTGTATGTTGACAGATACAAATCTGATGTTTTTGTTGTCCGGAAGTGTCACTTTATCATATAATGAATATATGAACGGACAATTGGAATCCGGAAACTTCTGTCTGTTGCCAAAGAGCAGTATGGTTCATGTCAAAGTAAAAGAAGATGCCCGGATAGTGAGTTGTATCTTTTCTCAAAATATAAAAATGTGCAGTCTTTTCTCGCTGCAGCAACTTCAGAATTTCTTGCCTGCTTCTTATTCTTATGAATTTGGTTGTTTACAGATAAATCCTCTTATGAACCGTTTCCTGTGTTTGTTGGTGGACTGTCTGGATCAGGGGCTGGGATGTTCTCATTTTCATCAGCTGAAGCGGGATGAACTGTTTCTTTATCTGCGGGCTTTTTATACCAAAGAAGAACTGGCTTGTTTTTTTTATCCCATTCTGGGAGGAGATATGAACTTTAAGGATTTCGTATTGGCCAATTATAAACAAGTGAAGGATGTGAAGGATTTTGCAGAAAAGGCTCATCTCAGTCTCAGTACCTTCAACCGCCGTTTCCGGGAAAACTTTAATGCGTCAGCTCATCAGTGGCTGGTTTCCAAAAAGGTAGAATCGGTTCGCTGGGATATACTCATGTCGAACCTTACATTCTCTGAAATAGCCGACAAATATAATTTTTCTTCCCCTAATTATCTGGCTACCTTTTGTCGCCAGCATTATGGTATGTCCCCTCATGAAATGCGTGTACAGGGACGCCAGTCCTCCGGTGAGCAGGATGTGTGAGCGGAAATCGTAGGTTTTTGGCTGCTTTTTGTAACAGGTTTTTTACAGTTACTCTCTACCTTTGCAGTGCATTTGTAACTCACGCAGTTACACATTGCCAGGAAGGCAATCGCATGAAATGTTTGTGTAAGAAGATAAGTGTGTATTTAGATAAATGATGGTTAAAAGAATCGTATGTACCGTTCTTGCAGGTCTGGGTCTGGGAGCGGCTGCTTATTCCCAACAGATAGCAGTCAAGACCAACGGACTTTATTGGCTGACCACCACTCCCAATGTTGGAGTGGAAGTTGCGCTGAACAACAAGTTCACGTTCGATCTTTCGGCAGCCTATAATCCCTGGACTTTCAAGGATGACAAGAAGATGAAATTCTGGCTGATACAGCCGGAAGCCCGTTATTGGCTTTGTGAGAAGTTCGAGGGACATTTTGTCGGTGTTCACCTGCATGGAGCCCAATATTACGGCGGATTCAAGGAAAAACGTTACGACGGCTATCTGGCCGGCGGCGGTCTGACCTACGGATATGACTGGATGCTCTCTTCCCGCTGGAACCTGGAAGCATCGGTCGGAGTAGGTTATGCCTATCTGTGGTATAAGGAAAGTCCGCGCATTCCCTGTGAAAAATGTTTTGTAGACAGTCATAAGCATTACGTCGGTCCCACCAAGCTCGGCGTAACGGTGACCTATTTGTTCTAACTGATTCTGTAAGTCAATTTATATTGTATATAATGAATACAAAGAAAACCTATAATCTGCTGCTTGCCGGTGTGTTGCCTGTTGTCATGCTGGGATGTGCAGCTTCTCACGAAGGCCACCGCCTGTCGGTGGCTCCCGAAGCAGCCGTTCTGATGCCCGACAGTACACATTCCGTGAAGTTGGATCTGACAGTCCGGGTACCTGAAAAGGCATTCAGCCGCCGCAGTCGTCTGATTGTTGTGCCGCAGCTGATGTCCGGCGACAGTCTCATTACGGAGTGTACGCCCCTTGTTCTGGATGCCCCCGTCTATGCCCGTAAGCTGCAGCGGCGGAAAGACCTGGAGGGATATACCGACTCACTTTCTTCGTATGCCCGTCCGGCCTACACCGGAAAAACCATGGAAATTCCTTATCGTGAAACCGTGGCAGTTCCCGATTCATTGAACGACGGACGTATTCTGGCGGTTGTGACTACCGACGGTTGCGGTATCTGTTCTGCGATAGATACCCTGGTGATGGCCGACATCAGTAACCCCGTTACGCTGATCGAGCCGAAAGCCGCTCTGAAGGTCGACTGGATTGTACCCGAATTTGTGGTTCGTCCCAAGATCATGCAGGCCCGTGGAGAAGCCCGTCTGCAGTTTGCCATCAACAGTTCGGAAATCCGTATGGATCTGGCCAACAACAAGGCTGAGATGGGGCAGATGCTCGACAAGCTGAAACAGATTGTGGGAGACACCCTGGCTACCCTCAATTCGGTGAGCATCATGGGTATGTCTTCCGTCGACGGTCCTTATGCACTGAACAGCCGTCTGGCAAAGGGACGTGCGGAGTCTGCACGGAAATGGCTGTTTGCAAACGTCAATCTTTCGCAGACACAGCAACATATATTCAGCGTAGGTTCACGCCCCGAAGGATGGGAACCCGTGCTTCAGGCCATGACAGCCGACGGTCATCCTGATTCCCTCCAGGTGAAGGAGATTGTTAAAAAATACAGTGACCAGAACGACGATGTGGCAGAAAAATACATCCGCCGCCTGCCTTGCTGGAACGATATCAAGAAGAAATATCTGGCAGGTGACCGTAAGGTGGAATACGTGTACACCTATACTTTGAAGAGTTTTACGACCGATGCCGAGATGCTCGCCATGTATCAGACACGTCCGGATGCCTTCAACGAGGATGAGCTGCTGCGTGTGTCTACCCTGAAGGAAACCCGCGAAGAGAAAGAAGGTGTCTATCGCACCATCCTGCATTATTTCCCGCAGTCGAAGACCGCAGCCAACAATCTGGCCGTGATTTTATTGGGCAACGGCAACTCTGAACAGGCAGAAGCAGTGCTGGAAAGCGTAGACGAATATTCACCCGAAATGCTGAACACTCGTGCAGCCCTCTATGTGTACCGCAATGACAGCGAGCGCGCCATCGAGCTGCTCCGTTCGAATGTGGAACTTCCCCAGGCTCGCTATAACCTGGCTCTGCTGGAAGCTCAGCAGCGCCGTCTGGACGAGGCCTGGCGGCTGATGGACGGCTACCGCGACGTGAACAGCGCGATTGTCGCCCTGAGTGTGAACCGTAACGAGGAAGCTGCCTCTATCATGGACGGCCTGAAAGACGACGACAGTGCGCTGGCCTCTTATGTGCGTGCGCTGATTGCAGCCCGTTCGCGCGATACCGAGGCATTTTATACCAGTCTGGAAAAAGCCTGCAGCGATGAAAACCTGCGCCGCCGTGCAGCCGGTGAAGCCGACTTCCGCCCCTGGCAGAACGAATCCCGCTTCCGCCAGCTGCTGGAAGAAAGACCGGAGGAAGGAGGAGAAGCCCTATGAACCGACTGACACTGACCGGACTGTTCCTGGCTGCTCTTCTCACCCTGAGCAGCTGTCTGCGTGACGATCTGCAACCCTGTCCGCCCCTACAGGTGACCCTGAGCGTGAAGGACAAGAACTATTTCAATATAGACGATGCCGCGAAGCTGGGGTTGTTGGAGCGCAAGGCCGATGATCTGCCGTTCCGCGACTATGTACATACCTTATATTATATCGTGCATGACACGCTGGGCAATGTAGTGGCCGAACAGAAAAATACGGAGGTAAGTGATGATGCGCAGACACAGACAATCGTACTTCCTGTGGATCTGCCTTACGGAAAATATATCGTTACCGTGTGGGGAAATATGGAAAGCGAGGAACCGTTGGGCGACAATCCCACCGATGCAGAGATGGAAGCAGCAGGTGCCGCTGCTAACGATATCTATCTGGCTTGTGACACATTTGACTATCGTTACGGCAAAGAGGCATATACAATGGGACTGGAACGTACCAAAGGAAACTTGCTGATCAAGGCAGAAGGTATTCCCGACAATATCGACTTTTCTACCAAGAGTGTAGAAGATATATACGGCAAAGTAGACGCTGCCTTCCGTTATTCCAGTCTGACCGACATCCAGACTGAGCTGGAATGGGAGGTGCAGAACGAAATCCAGAGCCAGACGCTGATGTGCCCGTCACCCTCGTATGAGGGAACCACACTGGGCGTGTCGTTTATCGACCGCAGTGCAGTGGCTGCGCAGCAGGCCGCAAGCCGTGCCGTGTCTACCCGTCCGATATTGCGACCAGCGGATGTGCATATCACTATGGGGCGTAACGAAATTACCATTCTGAAATATGTGTACGACACCGAGGAAGACGGTTTCAACATATTTCTCCGGGTGAACGACGAGTGGGAGCAGATACATACGATGGAAATAGATTAAGACTTTATAAAAGAATGTTTAAACATAAAATTAAGACAAACGTATGAGAAAGAAGTATTTATTGGGAATGACATTGATGGCATCATTGGCATTCAGTTCTTGTACAAAGGAAGTATTTGTTGTACAGGATGGTGAAGGAGTAGAAGAAATTCAGGAAGATGGACAGGTATTGACGCTTAGTTTGGCAACATCAGGTGATATAACTACCCGTGCAGGTCGCCCTTTGTTGAGTGCACAACCTGGACAGGATATCCAGAACATTACACTCTATTTTGTTAATGGTAAGAATCAGATTGTTTTGAAAAAACATATCGGTAAGTCTGAATGGGCCAATGCTACGGCTTATTCAAACGGTATGCAGCTTAATCTTTCACTGAAGGCATCTAAGGATGAAAAATTGCCTGATGGTGATTATACAGTATATGCCATTGGCTATTCAGATAATTCTGATTATGGTACGTTTACGCCTGCAACTCCAAGTGAAACATGGAATATAACTGATGCTGCTAAGACTGAAGGTGGTACTACTTATGCTACTTTTACAGCTTCAGATTTTTCTGCTGTTTTGACTAGTAATAAAGACGCAGAAGAAATTTTTGCAGGAATAGCAAAGATTACAGCCACTGATATTGATGGTAACAAATGTTTGGTAGCAACTAAAGATGATCCCGCAACATATACTGAAAAAGAAGTTCCTACAATTGTTTTGAACCGTCAGGTAGCCGGTCTTACCGGATATTTTACAAATATTCCAGCTAAAGTTGGTGAAGCTATTCCAACAAGAGTTCGTTTGGTGGCTTCAAATAAGAACGATAAGGTTTGGTTTGAAAATTTGTTTGATAAAGAAACCATTACCAGCTCTACCTCTACATCAGAAACTGCAACGGTTAATTGGGTAATCAATGGTGGTCAAAGTGCTACATTGGATAAAGATGCTAGTTTCTATAGCTCAGATAAAGCCACAAAAGATGCTTATGAACTGTATAGTATTGATTTGAGTAAGTGGTTTAAGTTTGGTGGTGAAACTGGCAGAGCGAATTTTGCTGCGTGTGACTTGGATGGTGATGGCTATGTAAGTTATAAGGATGCACAGTATTATGTGTATGATTTGAGTACAAATACTGCATTGAAAGATGTAAATGGTGGCGCTTCATCAGCTGCGTTGGAAAAATGGAGTGACGCAATAAATGGAGGTTCTGTTAATATAGGTGATCCGGGTGCAAGTTATAATACTAAAGCACTTTCTGGATTCTGGGTGAATCCGAACACTTCTACTGCTAATCCTCAGCAGTTGGTAGCTGGTTCTGTATTTGCTGGACGCTTTGTGATTCCTTTTGAGTTGGTAACAGGAAAGGAAACCTTAGAGATTCAGTTGATGGGTAAAGGTACTGATAACAAAGAGCAGATTCTGAAGAGCTGGAGAGTGAAAGTATCTGCTGACGGTAAGCAGTCACAGACCACCAATATAAAAGCGCACGATACAAGTGCAACTGCAGATAATGATTATATTTATAATATTTATCGTAACCATTTGTATAGTGTTGGTTCAAAAGGTTTGAATCTAGATCCAGATGATAGTGGTGATGATACTACAAATCCAGACCCAAAACCAGATCCAGATCCTGATACTGATGGAGACAAACCCGAAGATTTGAGCAAAGGTCAAGACCTGTTGATCAATGTAAACGACAACTGGGAAGTTATTCATAAGATGGAAATTGACTAATCACAGTTGATACATACTATTTATCACCGCCCCGGTCTGAGGGGCGGTGATATTCATACAATTTTCAAGACAGATGCAATCAATCCAAACAAATAAACGTAAAACGGTGATGATGAGAAGACAAATCAAACTGATGGGATGGCTGTTCGTTTCGGCGCTTGCCGCATGTACATCCGAAGCCCCCAATACGGCTGATGGTGGAAATACTGCCGAGAATGTGCAGAAACTGGTAATCAACTTGTCCGAAGGAGGCGACAGATTGACTACCCGTGCCGGCAGACCGCTGCATAGTTCGGAACCGGGACAGTGGATACAGAATGTCACGCTTTACGTGACCAACGAGCAGGGTATTGTACTGCAAAAGGAAATTGATGAATATGTCTGGGCCAATGCCGTGGACTATTCCAATGGCAAGCAGTTGGAGATAGCTTTCCGTGCTTCGGAAGGCGAGCAGTTACCTGAAGGCACATACACGGTGTATGCCGTTGCTTTCTCAAGTCCGACAGACTATAGCATTTCGCCTGCTCCGAAAGCGGAAACAAAGATTAATGCTATCAGTGGGGACGGGATTGATGGGAATAATGTATGCAAAGAAGTTGACTTCACCAAAGACTTTGCAGCCGTATTGAACAGCGGGAAGACCGATGCCGAAGAAATCTTTGCGGGTAAGGCAACGGTCGTTTCTACTACCGATGCAGATGACAAACCTTGTCTGACCGCAAAATCGGCGTCAGAGGATGTTGCGGCAGGGGATGCTGTTATTACGCTGAACCGTCAGG
>ENA-ORRN01000506-ORRN01000506.1-human-gut-metagenome-genome-assembly--contig:-NODE-506-length-31079-cov-17.505480_pt1 | contig 31079 bp, 44 predicted proteins | sample MGYA00242174_ERZ509132 | MGnify/ENA primary metagenome ERZ509132 (study PRJEB26280, sample SAMEA2338671) | human gut metagenome | biome: human gut; feature: human-associated habitat; material: faeces... | reverse complement strand
CAGGCGCACTGGCGGAAAACGCGGCGGCGTCCTCCGGGTTGGTCAACACCATTTCCCGCAGTATGCGGGCAATGGCGAAAGACCCGAACTTCCAGATCTCCTTTGCACAGGTATTTGGCCCCGGCTATGAGCAGGCAAAGGCGGACGGCGCGGACGATTTCCGCGCATCCGTGTACGCCATCGGCAACGGACTGATGAACGCCGCCGTGGAAGTGGGCGGCGGTATCCAGACGCTGCCTCGTGAATTGCAGAACGGCGGCAACGCATGGAAAACATGGGTGGACGCCATGCTGGACGAGGGCAAGGAGGAAGTGGTGCAGGGTGTGATCGAACGCGCCACGCAGAACGCCGTCTATGGACGGGACAACCCCCTTGTTGGTATCGGCAACGGCGCCATCTTCGACCCGGCGGCAGCGGCGGAGGAATTTGCCGGCGGCGCTGTGGTTGGCGGTATCCTGGGCGGCGGACAGGTGGGCGTGAACACCCTTGCCAACCGCGCGGCATACAACGCGTCCAGAGCGCAGTATGACCGGGACGTGCGGCAGAACACCGCGCCGGAGATGGACGGCAGGACGGCGGAAGCCGTGGAGGCGGTGACCCGGGGCGAGACGATCACCGGCAACCAGGCGGCGGCCATTGCACGGGACCCGGTGGCCGTGGAGACGCTGGAGGCCAGCACCGGGGTAAAGCTGGACACGGAAAAGCCCATCAGCCAGCTCAAACGTGAAATTATCGCCCTTGCAAGCCGCGAGACAGCGCAGGAGCAGACGCAGCGCACCACGGCTATCCCCCAGACGCAGAAACGCGCACAGAAAGCCGTGGGCGGCTTTATGGAGGCGGGGCAGAGAGCGTATCAGCAGGTGCGTGAGACAAGTGGCAGCGACGCGGAGGTGTACGCAGGCTTTTCCGCCATGTACAACGCGGGACTGAACGGCGTTGAGGCGGAAAAGGCCAAGGGAAAGTACGCGGCGATGCTGACGCCGGAGCAGCGGTACACGGCGTACAACGCGGGGCTGGAGGACGCCAGGGCGCAGGTGGCACGAGAAAATGCGGATGTAGCATCCGTGACCACCACGGCGGGGGCAGGTCTGGCGGACAACGCCTACAGCCGGTACATCATCGCCAAAGACAAGGGCGCGGCCTCGACGCTGAACACCATCGGCAAGAAGCTGGGCGTGCGGATCGAGTTCGTGGACAGCATTATGGATGGGCAGGCAAACGGCCAGTACATCAGGGAGAAAAACCTGATCCAGATCGCGGCGGACAGCACGAACCCCATCTATGAGGTGGCGGGGCACGAGGTCACCCACCGGATGCAGGACCTGTCCCCCAACGAGTACCGGGCGTTCCGGCAGGCTGCGATAGAGTACCGCATGCGGGAGAACGGCGCGGACACGGAAACGGAGGTCGTGCAGCGGTACATGGAGGCGGCAGAGAGAGCCGGCGTAACGCTGATGCAGGACGAGGTGATGGACGAGATCGCCGCGGACTTCGCTGGGCGGATGATCGAGGACACGGATCTGTTCGCACAGTTTGCCAAGGGCAACCGCACGGCGGCGCAGAAGCTGTTGGACGGGCTAAAGGAATTTATTGCCAAAGTCAAGGCTATGTTCACCGGCAAGGCAAGAGACAACGCGGCGATGGATGCCTACGGCAAGACCTTCGGAGAGCTGGAGGACATTGCGCAGAAGTGGCAGGCGGCCTTTGACGCGGCGGAGCGGCAGGCGGAGAAAGCAAAAACCGCCGCCGGTGAGGGCGACGGTGTAAAATACAGCCTGAAAAACACTTCCGATAAAACAGTTGTCAGCATCAAACAGCAGATCGCCAACGCCAGTAAAACGCTGAATGATACGGAGCCGGTAGTGCAAAAGAACGTTTCTGAAATTTTCAGTGAAATGAATATTAAGCAGAAACGGGCGTGGGCGGAAAAAACAAACGCAGAAACCGGACCGACTGCGGCCACATCCAGTACGGACGCGCTCACACAGCCCACGGCTTCTACGTCTAAGAACAGTATACCCGCCGATGGCGAGAATGTCAAGCCGCAATTTTCGCTGAAAGCGCCTGTGGAGGAAACAAAAAACCTGCTGGCGCTGCATAACCTGACAGAGAAGAACCTGCTGGATGCCGCAAAGCTTGGCGGGCTTCCTATGCCGAGTATTGCCATCGTAAAGGCAGACGAAGGCCACGGCGAGTACGGCGACATTTCGTTTGTGTTCAGCAAGGATACCATCGACCCGCAGCTGTTCCGCAGCAACAAGGTATACGGTTACGACGCATGGACACCAACTGCCCCGCGAATTGAATATGAGGTAAATGAGAAATCCGCCAAGAAAATCCACGACCTGTTTTACCGTATGGAGCGGTCGAAAGGCAGGAGCTTTGCAGACCCCTTATATTCTGCGGCAAACACGCTGGAGGACGAGCTGAACCGGAAGGGCGGCGTAGATAAAATCATCAGCTCAATGCGCGATGACCCGCGCGTGATGAACATTTATCTGGAAGATACCGGGCGGGGTGCGGTAGAAAACATAATGAAGCGCGAAGTCACACGCATGGATGACAACCAGCAGGAAATGGCATCGTTCCTGATCCGCGAATTGGGGGAGAGCACTGTAAACGATTTTCGCGCAAAGGGCGGCGAGTCGCCTATTGCGGCAAGAAAACTGTGGCACAAGGAACACGGCGAAGCGCTGAACGCCGCACTGCAAAAATACTACGAAAAGCTGGGGCTACCTTCAAAGGATGCGGCCGATGTGGTAAACGCAGAAACCGTTGCGGCAAAAATGCGGTATATGTTGGATACGCGGAAATATCTGGCCGGTAACACGGAAACTGTGACGGAAGAAGTGGACAGGGACGCCACCAACAAAGCTATCCGCGACAAGGTAAATCAGAAGGAGTACGAGCAATGGCTGGATGATCTGTTTGACGGTGTTGTAAAAAACGAGGGCATTTACAACGGGAAAGACTACTATACATCCTCCGGCAATCGCAGGAGTTTTTCGGCAACGCACTATGAGATCACGCTGAAAAACATTGTTAAGGCGATGAAGCAAGGCGATCAGAAGGGTGCCAACACATTCTTTGGTGGCCAGGCAATTTTGGGTGTTGCGTCAAAGGATTACGGCTCTATTGACGAGAACAAGGCCGACTCCGGGCGGCTGCAGAAAATGACCGAGGAAGAATACAGCGCTATCCGGCAGAAGTATTCTGAACGCCTTGCGGAGCTGACCAACGAGATCAAGGATCCTGCAGCAAGGAATGAGTTTATCGCATCGGACGATGCGGCGTCGGCTATTGTAGAGACGCTGCGTACAAAACGGAAGGTGGCGGGAATTGATAAAGAGCTGCGGACATACCCCACGCTGCAAATCAAACCGGATACGGCGGAAAAAGTGCTGCAGCTGTATGGAGACATTTCCAATATGCCGACCGGGTATTTCGAGGCGAAGCCGCAAAGAGCCGTAGGTTTTGATGAGGTGTTGGCGGCAGTCATTCCTAACGACGCCAGCGCAGAGGTAAAGGCGGCGCTGGAAAACGCCGGTGTGCGGATGATCGAGTACGCAAGCGGAGACGAAAAAGCACGGCTGGATGCCGTGAACAGCGTAGAGGGGGCCAGATTTCAGCTGCGGAGCACAGCGGACATTGAACAGGAGGTGCGGGACCTGAAACGGGAGCGCACGGTACTGGCCAGCCGCAACCGCGCATTGGAGCAGCGGGTGCAGGAGCTGAAGGGCGAAATGCGCATCAGTAAGGAGCCCTCTGTGGTGCAGCGGGACGTGAAAAAGCTGGGGCGCGAGACCATCCGCAAGTACGGCAGCGACGTGAAATACGGAGACATTCAGGCCGACATGGAGGCGCTGGGCAAGGCTGTGATGAAGAAAGACGTGAGCATGGCCGACCTGATGCCCTACGCCAGAAACGCGGCGACGGCCATCGTGGACAACACGACGGAGCTGACGGAGCACGGCGCGGAGCTGCTGGAGATCAAAGATTACCTGAAGCGGCAGAAGATCCTTTTCAACGGGGAGATGGACCACTACAACGAGTTCCGCAAGCGGTACATGGGAACGCTGAAGCTGAACAAGTCGGAGGGCTTGCCGGTGGACATCATGTACGAGGAAATGACGGAGATGTTCGGCGAGGGCTATTTCCCCAGCGACGTGTATACCGAGGCGGACAAGCTGCAGCAGATCGCGGATGTGCTGGACAGCATGGACAGCATTTATGAAAACCCCTTTGACAGCTACCGTGACGCAGCCATTCAGGAGATCGCCAACGACATCATTGACGGCATGATCTCTGACCAGGTGCGGCAGAAGAAGACCTTTGCCGACCGGCGGGAGCTGGAGAAGCAGGAGGCCGTGGGACGGGTGCGTGAAATGCTGACAAAGGAGCGGGAAAAGCGCCGGGACATGGTAAAGCGGATGCGCCGGGAGTACAGCGAGAAGACCCAGAAGGGCCGGGAGAAGCGGTACGCCGCAGAGATGCGTGCAAAGATCGCCAGACACACGGGCCCTTTGTCCGAAAAGCTGCTGCGTCCCACGGACAAGAAGCACATCCCGGATGAGGTGCGCGTGGTGGTGGCCGATCTGCTGCGGAACATCAACCTGGAGAGCGCATACAGCTACGACGAGAACGGACGGCTGCGGAAAAACGCCGGCGGCGACCCGACCCGACGGACGCAGGAGGCCGTGAAGCTGAAAAAGGCATACGAGGACATCATTGCCCGTGAGGGGAACATGGTGGTGGACCCCGATTTGCTGGACAGCGGCGGTCTGCTGGACAGTCTGGCGGCGCTTGGCGGAAAGCGTATCGCCGACATGAACGTGACGGAGCTGGAGACCGTATGGAACGCGGTGCGGGCCATCGAGGCCACGCTGACCAGCTACGACCGGACGCTGGCGAACCAGAAGTACGCACGGACCAGCGAGTGGGCGGACAGCCTTATGATGGGCAGCATGAGCCGGAAGCGGCGGAACCGGAAGATCTCGCTGGATATGGCGGACCCGTATACGTTCTTCTCCGCCTACGGCGACGGCGGCATGCAGGTATACCGGACGCTGCGGAACGCGCAGGACCGGGAGCACGTGATGCTGACGGATCTGCGGGGCGCGGCTAAAAAGTTCCTGGATGCGGACGTGTACAAAAACCGCTTTGAACGGCACACGTTCACCACAAGCCGGGGCGTGGAGCTGACGCTGACCAACGAGCAGATCATGAACCTGTACAACCTGGCAAAGCGCGGTGAGCAGGCCATGAACCACCTGATGGTGGGCGGCATCGTGCAGCCGGAGATCAAGCGGGACGGCAAGCTGAAAGCCATCCCCCGCGGGACGGAGAACATTCTGCTGACGCTGGAGGACGTCAGGGCCATCACCTCCGTGCTGACACCGGAGCAGATCAAGGTGGCGGACGGATTGCAGAAGCTGGCCAGCACGAAGCTGGCGGAGTGGGGCAACGAGGCCAGCATGTCGGTGTACGGCTATCGGAAGTTCATGGAGACGCATTACTGGCCCATCAAGACGGCGAAGGAGGCCACGGCATCCAGCGTGGAGAAGGGACCGGACATCGCCAGAGAGATCAAGAATATGGGCAGCGCAAAGGCCCTGACGCCAAACGCCAGCAACGCGCTGGACATTGGCGGCGTGTACGACGTGTTTGCGCAGAACGCCAGCGACATGATCAAGTACGCCACGCTGCTGGCCCCGATGGAGGACATCAACCGGCTGTACAACTACCGATACCGGGACAGCATGGGCAATCTGACCGGGAAGAACGTGCGGCAGGTGATGTCCGGCGTGTACGGCGACGCGGCGCAGAGCTACTGGCGGAACCTGATGCGGGACGTGCAGAACGGCATGGTGAAGAACGCCAGCGCCACCACAAGGGCCGTGGAGCGCATTGTGGGCAACACAAAGGGCGCTGCTGTGGGTGCGAACCTGCGCGTGGTCATCCAGCAGCCCACGGCGTACTTCCGGGCGGCGGTGGTGCTGGACCCGGAGAACATGGCGAAGGGCCTGGGCAACGGCGTGACCAAAGGCAACGGCTGGGACAAGGCCCGGAAGTGGGCACCCATTGCGGGCATCAAGGACACGTCCGGCTTTGACCAGGGCAGCCGGTACACCATTGCGCGGGAGGTATACGGCACGGACGGCAGCTTTATGGAGTGGCTGAGCGACAAGAGTATGTCACTGGCCGGGAAAGCCGATGCGATGACGTGGGGCAAGATCTGGAACGCCTGCGAGTGGCAGGTGGCGGCGGACACGAACCTGGAGGTTGGCAGCGACGCCTACTATCAGCAGGTGGCGGAGGTATTTACGGACGTGATCGACCAGACGCAGGTGGTGGACGGCATCATGCAGCGGACACAGATCATGCGGGACAGCGACGCGCTGACGCGGCAGGCCACGTCCTTTATGGGTGAGCCGCTGAAAAGCCTGAATATCCTGATGCGTTCCTACGACGCATGGGTGTATGAAACGAACCCGCAGAAACGCAGCAAGGCGCTGAAGCAGCTGAAGCGGGCCGTGGGTGCCTTGCTGGTGACGGACGTGGTGAACGCGCTGGCACAGTCCATCGTGGACGGCCTGCGGGACGACGACAAGGACAAGAAATACTGGGAGCGCGTTCTGGAAGCATTTACCGGCATTACAGGGGAGGAAAAGGACTTTGGCGAGGCTGTCAAGAACATCACGCTACAGGGCAATGTGAAGGGCAACATCACGCTGGTAGGGCGTATTCCCTACGCCAAAGACATTATTTCCATTTTGCAGGGCTACACCGTAGACCGCATGGATGCCGGCGCGGTGGACGACATCGTAAGGGCCACCAAGTCCATGATTTCCAGCGCCAACGGACAGGGCAAAAAAACGGCGGCGTACAACGTCAAGCAGTTCCTGACCGTGGTCAGCAAGATCTTTGGCGTCAGCGTGGCGAACCTGGGACGGGATACCTGGGCCATTGCCAGAAGTATTGCCAGCGAGACCGGGAATGTGCGGCTGATGTTTGAGATGGAAAAGGCCATCTACCGCATGGACAAGAGCGCCGGGAACCGGAAAACGTGGTGCGAGTTGCTGTACCGGGCGCAGAAAGAAAGGGACACCGAAACGGGGCGTCTGATCTACCGTGAGATGCTGGCGCACGGCTATGAGGAGACGGACGTGCGGCAGGGCGTGGAGACCATTATGAAGCAGGAGCAGGGCGTAAACTCTGTGAAAGAACTGAGAAACCGGTGGATGGCACCGTAAAACAAAGAAAGGAGCAACGGGCGATAGGCGCAACCATCCTATGGCACCATCCCGCCGCAAGGCGGTCCGCAGGCCTGCGTAAGCAGGATGAACCAGCAGCACAGGGAAATCCGCGCCATGCTGAAGGGCATGGCACCCAAGAGGGCTATCGCATGGATCCAATCTTTTGAGTTACCACAAGAGGAAGCCCAGTGCATCGCGGAGTGCGATGTGCGGCGTCGCAGCTGCGTGGAGCAGGCATTTTGCATGAACGTGTCTGTTGACGTGGTAAAACGATGCCGGCGAAGGGCATACCGAAAAATTGCAGACGGGCTGAACGCAGAAAAAAGCCACACCTGAAAAGGTGTGGCTTTTTATTTGCCGCCGAAAGGGGGACGGCGGCGTGTGTTGGGGGGGATAGCCTGATTATACGGCGAAATAAATAAAAACGCAATAGAGACGCACTGATTTTTAACGCGCACTTATCAGCCACTTTATCGCCACTTTGAAATGGGCATATCCCTGTATGCTTACAGTAAAGAGAGGTGGTCGTGATGTTCGTGCGCTATAACCCAAACCCGGCGGGCAAAAACGTGGGGGATTGCCCGGTTAGGGCCATCTGCAAGGCCACTGGGCAGGGATGGCATGAGACGTATGTGCAGCTGTGTATGCAGGGGCTGGCTTTGGCGGATATGCCCAGTGCCAACAATGTATGGGGCGCGTATCTGAAAAAACTGGGATTTAGGCGGCATATTATCCCGGAGGATTACCCGGACAGCTATTCCGTGGGTGACTTCGCAAGAGAGCACCCGCGTGGTACATATCTTCTGGCGCTGGCGTCCCACGTGGTGTGCGTGATAGACGGAGACTGGCATGACACGTGGGACTCCGGGGCCGAAACACCTTTGTATTTTTGGGAAAGGACGGATGAGGAATGAACTATCCCTATTACGGAAACCCCTATATGCCGCCTATGCCGGACAACCTCGGCCAGCTCAGGCAGCAGCAGATGATGCCCCAGCAGATGCCGCAGATGCAGAACCCTATACCGCAGAGCGGCGTGCAGTGGGTATCGGGCGAACAGGAAGCCAGGAGCTGGATGGTGGCGCCCAACGCGGCGGGGCAATAGCTCCGCCGCTGTATTTTGAAAGGAGTGATTATTTTGGCCGAGTTTACCAACGCCAATATCGTGACTGTGGCCGCAGGGCAGAATGTGCCTCTGACGGAAACCGCGGTCAACAGCAAGCCGTGCATCGTACATCGTGAGGGTGCCGGGGTGGTGACGCTGCGTGGACTGACGAACCAGTGCAGAGCGCTGTACAAAGTCACTTACGGCGGCAACATCGCCATTCCCACCGGCGGCGCCGTGGGAGCCATCACCGCCGCGCTGGCCGTCAACGGCGAGGCGCTGACCAGCGCCACAGCGACGGTGACGCCTGCTGCCGTGGAAAATTATTTCAATATCTACGTTTCCGCGCAGGTGTGCGTACCGAAGGGCTGCTGCCTGACGGTCGCCATGAAGAACACCAGTACGCAGGCGGTCAGCTTTGCCAACAGCAATTTGACCGTTGAGAGAATTGCGTGAGAGGAGGGACGACATGAACATGAAGGAACTTTTCGGCATCCGCGAGATGCTGTGTGACGAGCTTTCCGAGTATGCCGGCAAGCAGGAGATGGGCACCGGAGAGCTGGACGTGATCCACAAGCTGACGGCCTCTATCAAGAACATTGATAAGATCGCCATGTTTGAGAGCGGCGGGTACAGCCGTGACGATGGGTATTCCCGCGAGGATGGGTATTCTCGCGGCGGCGACTGGGATGCAAGCATCCGGGGTACGTATGGGCGCGGCAGCTCGTACCGGCGCAAGAGAGACTCTATGGGCCGGTATAGCCGCGATGACGGGTATTCACGCGATGGGCATGCCAAAGATGTGATCGAGCGCATGATGCAGGACACCGACGATCCCAACGTGAAAGAGGCGTTGCGGCAGTGCATGCACGTGGTGGAGAAGGGCTGACGTTGCTAACACGTTACTAGCAAGCGTGTTTTATAGGAAATAAGAAAATCCCTGTAACAGTTGTTGTTACAGGGATTTTTTGGTGGAGACTGCTGGACTCGAACCAGTGACCTCCTGCGTGTGAATTATGGTGCACAAATATTTACAACTATTCTGGATGATTTAAGCGGTTTTTGGCGATTGTTTTACATGAAACTGTAATGTAAAACTGCATAAGACTTTTTTAGTTTTTTTCGGTTACTGACAAATTGCTAACACGTTCCACCTCTGATATTAGTTTTTCTGCGTCGGCGTGGACATAGATGTTGGCGGTGGTGGAGAAGCTCGCGTGGCCGATGATCTTCTGCAAAATTTCCGGCTGTATGCCTACGCTTCTTGCCCATGTTGCGTAGGTGTGGCGCGTGGCGTGGGGCGTGTGCTTTGGGATGCCGAGCTTTTCCAGCAGAGGGTAAAAGTCACGTTTGCGGTAATTGGCGGGGATGCGCTGCCCGTCGTAGCCGGACAATAGCAGATCGCCGTCGGCCCGGTCGGCAAAGTAGGAAAAATACTTCCTGCCCTCCGGACGTATTGGGATGACGCGGTCTCTACCGGCTTTTGTCTTTTCTCCTCCGATGACATACGTCTCGTGGTAGTCCACCAGCGGCAGGGAAAACAATTCGCCGATGCGCATACCGGTGTAAAGCAGCATGAGGGCGATTTTGGCAGCATCGGAGCCGTCTTTTTCCAACAGCGCGATCTCGTCATCCGTAAAGATGGCTTTTTCTTTTTTGACCTGCTGGGGGAGCTTGACGTATTTGGCAAAATCGGTGGTGGCGATCTCCTCACGGACGGCCCAGCGGGACATCTGCGTCATGAGCTGCTTGTACTTGGACAGCGTTGAGTTGGACTTGGCCATGTTGCTGTCGATAATCGCCTGAAAATCCTTTGTACGCAGGTCGCGGAATTTCTTGCCGTGGAGACTGGCGCAGGCCTTATAGGAAATGTCGTAGGCTTCTATCCCCTTCGGACCTATTTCGCGGAAGTGTTCTGCGTTCCATTCCGCAAACACCTCAGAGAACGTCATGTTGAATTTTTCTTCGATCGGTTTGCCGGAAAGCTTTTCCAGCGCAGCCAGCGCGTCGGTTTTCCGTTCGTAATAGCCGATGATCACATGATTTTTGGCAGCGGCCCAGGGGCGTGTACGGCGGCCGGAGAGTTTATAGACTGTGCCGGCTCCGTTGGGGCGCTTCAGGGATTTGCGGGTTTCTTTGACCTGCTTTTTCCCGCAGATGTGACAGTAAACGGCGCCGGGGACAAGCTCGACGCCGCATTTTATACAAGTGGACATAGGGATACCTCACAAAAGAACAACAAGAAACTTGTGAATTACGTCTATTGAAAACAAGAAACTTGTCATATACAATGTCTGTGTAAAATAGAACAAATGTTTTATACGTCGAGGTTTGGCGTGTGCTTTTTTGCGTAACGCAAGTACATTACAAAAACGGAGGCAAAAATGCCGATGCCGGCGGCAAGCAGCAAAAAGACGATCCATGCGAATACACCGGCCTGCCCGCCCTGAATAAGCCCCAGGTTAGGGACGCGGTAGTCAAAAAAGATATATCCCACGATAACAGCCATAAACATGGCGCACAAAAACGTAAGGCCATAAATAGCAAATTTTGTGTCCCGCGATTTCTTGCGCTGGTATTCAATGGTTTTCGTCATCTGCTCCATGCTGCCCTCAAGGTGAGCTATGCGAACGTCCGCGTCATGAAGCTGCTTCTGATGCTTTAATTGGTCGTTGGCATGCGTCAATTCATCTTCTGTAGTTATGACCGGATCTATCCCAAAGTATTCATCAAGAGACACACCGAGGGCGGCGCAGATGGCGCCGGCATTATAGACGTTGGGCGCTTTGGATTTGGAAGCAAAAAAGTTTCCGATGGTGGATATGGAAATTCCGGTTTCGTCTGCCAGGTCCTGAATAGTGATATTCTGGCGGTCCCTTGCTTCGCGGCACAATTCCTTTAACGTATCTTCCATTTTTCCCTCTTTTCCCCTTTTTGGCGGTCAATTATCCTAATTCTGTTGCGAGAAAACAGCGGTTTTCCCTTTTTGGCGTTGACCGACCCAACTTAAAACTGCTACGGTAAAGCCGCAGCAGACATGCGTGATGGTTGGCGTGGCTGCTGCAAGTCCCCGCCGCCGTTGCGGAGGCGGCGGGGACGCCTGGACTAAGGCTTGCATACAGAGCAGGCGGTGTAACCGCGGGCAATGGCTTTGGACAGAGATATTTCGTAGCAACTGTCTTTTAGGTAGCGGCAAGACCAGCGGTGGTATTTTCCACCTGTTTCTGTGATATAAACGGGTTTGCTGTCAACTTTTGCTTGTGTTGTAGTTGTGTCTGAGCATGCGGTTAAAAACAGCATGGACGCAGCCATGACAGAGCAAATAAAACGTTTCATTTTTTCTTCCCCCAGTTGCTTCCATAAAACTTACGTTCACGTTTCTTTTTTACGCCGTCCACTATGGGGAAAACGACCATCCAAATAAGAAGAAGCCCCAAACCACATATAATAACTAAACCAAAAATATCACCGGCGGATAAATGCTTTTCCACGGGTACCTCATCGTCTGCGTATGTGGTTGTTGGCGGAGGATCAGAAGCAAGGCCGTTGTCGACAAGCGCATCATGGTAGCCGTCATAGTACCCATCATCGTACCCATCCATAAGCCCGTTGTCGTATGCACTTTCCATATCATCTTTGTCGTAATAACATCCCGGCAAAAACAAAGAGATTGAGATAGCAAGCACAATGATGTGAATAGCGTGAGTTAATTTCGTAAAAATACGCCCCCTTTCTGGCACCTATTATATAACTTGGTGAAGAAATTACAAGTGTAAGACGGGGATTTTAGTACAACTGAATAAAACATGGGATAGAAATTGGACGATTTGACGAAGGAATGAGGGAGAAAATGGACAGAGAGTTGATGGACCTGTTTGTGCAGCTGGGGGAGGCGGAGAAAGATATTATTCTTGCGGCGGCAAAAGCCCTTTTATCTGGAGGAGAAGCATCTCCTTCTGCTCCGGCGTAAGGCGGGACAGCAGAGACAGCATTTCAAGATCGCGCTCATCGGTAACGGTGGGCGCGGTTTCTTTTTGCTCTTCGGTCAGGGTTTCGACCGGAACGCCAAAATAGTCAGCGATTTTTTGCAAAGTTGCAGAATTTGGTTTGCAGCCTGATTTCCAGCGAGAAACAGTTGCTTTTGCAATTCCCATTTCAAGGGCTGCTGCAGTTGGCTTTATGTTTTTGCTGTTACACAGGCGCAGGTAGTTTTGAAAAAACATACAAATTACCTCAAGAATTTTTGTGCAACCAACCGAAGTTTATTTTGTTAGCGTTTTTGGCTTGACTGTCAACAACGTTAGCGTTATTATACGGTTATGGGTTGAATTTGTTAGCGTAATTGCGGAAGGGCGGTGGTGAGACGGCCCGTTGGCAGCGGGCCGCAGAACTATTGAGGCAGCGCAGATGGCACTGCCAGTCGTGATGCATGATGTTTGGCAACTTTATGGTATCACGAAAAGTAAACTTTTGCAACTATAAATTTGAAAGGAGAGAAGAAATGCCGGAAGCATGGACGGGACGACTGATCGGGAGGATGCACAATAACCGCATCACCTACGCCGAGCTGGGCGCGGAGCTGGGGATCGGAAAGGCGTATGTGTGCCAGATCCTGAACGGCGTAAAGAAGCCGAAAGACATCCAGAAGCGGATGGAGAACGCGCTGGACGCCATTATCGAGAGGAGAAAGAAATGAGCAGGATCGCGACGCTGACGCCGCAGGACGCGGCGCAGTACCTGCGGGATCGTGGGTTGAGCATATCGCCGGATACGCTGCGGCAGGGCATCCGGCAGGGTGTGTATCCCTTTGGGATCGTGATCGAGATGGAGCGAAGCCCTGTGTTCCAGATCTTCAAGAAGCAGCTGGACACATGGATCGCGGAAAGGACGGTGGAGGAATGAGTTGGTTTGCATGGACGCTGGCGTTTATCGGCGCGGCGTGGCTAAGCTGGGCTATCGTCAAGGGCGTGGAGGCGCTGGGGCGATGAGAGAGCGGAACAGGCGGGCGCGGGAATACTCCCGGCTATGCCGCACCAGGCGATGGTGCAGGCGTATGTGGGTAGTGGCAATCGTCCTGTGGGTGATGCTGCTGGTGCTGGTGGCGTGGTGCCTGACGCTGCCGCCGGTGCAGGAGGACGTTGTGCAATCGCCGCCCACAAGGGAGGTCGTGGAGTTGGAGCCGGAGAACCTGCTGGTGTGCGACATCACCGGGTATTGCGCCTGCTGCACACCCTACGCCCACATGAACCAGCGGGACGGCAAGGTGCTGACGGCATCCGGCCTGTGGGTGGACATCGGCGAGGCCGTGGCGGTAGACCCGGACGTTATTCCGCTGGGCAACACCGTGACGCTGGGCGGCAAGACTTACATAGCAGCCGATACTGGTGTGTACGGCTACACGGTGGACGTGCTGATGAGCCACGAGGACGCGGCGCAGGCCGGTGTGGTGAAAGCGCTGGTGAAGTGGGAATGATCGGGCTGGTGAACCGGACGGCTCCGCCCTGCAAGGGCTGCCAGCGCAGACACGAAAGGTGCCACGGGGAGTGCGAGGACTATAAAGCGTTCCGGCGGGACGTTGAGGCCAACAAGGCGAAACGGTACGCATCGTACAGCGAGGCCGATTTTTACAGCATGAACAGCGCAAGGCGCGAGAACGCCAAAAAGGCGATAAGAAAGAGGGATGGAAGATGAAGGTCTATAAGGCAACAGACAAGGACATGAAGTGCCGTGGATTCCAGTATACGCTTGGCAAGACGGCGGAGGTCGATGGCGACATTGAACTATGCGAGAGAGGGCTTCATGCCTGTGAGATGCCGCTGGATGTGCTGGGCTATTACGTGCCCGGTGATGGCTCCCGGTATTTTGAAGCGGAGCTGGATGAGGTCAGTAACAAGAAAAGCGACGATACGAAACGCGTCGGCAAGAAACTGACATTAAGCGCGGAGATCGGTATTCCGGGGCTTGTCAAGGCCCAGGTGGAGTACGTCAAGGCGCAGTGCGACTTTGACAACGCCATCAAAAAGGCAGACGCTGAAAAGAAAAACCACGCCACCGGCGATAGGGGCGCAGCATCCGCCACCGGCGAGAGGGGCGCAGCATATGCCACCGGCGATAGTGGCGCAGCATCCGCCACAGGCGATAGGGGCGCAGCATCCGCCACCGGCTGGAGGGGCGCAGCATCCGCCACCGGCAAATGCTGTGTGGCTATGACCACCGGCGTTTGTGGCCGCGTAATGGGTGAGCTTGGAAACGCTATTGTGTGCGTTGAGAGAAATACCAATGGTGATATTGCTACTATTTTGGCTGGCATTGTGGATGGTGAAACGCTGAAACCCGGCGTGTGGTACACCGTTAAGAACGGCAAGTGGACGGAGGTGTAGCGATGAACCGACTGAAGGAACGGCGGTTGGAGCTGGGGCTGACGCAGGAGGCGGTCAGCGGCATTCTGAAGCTGGCAGACGCACGGATGGACGTGAGCATGGTGAGCCGGTTTGAAAACGGCGTGTGTCTGCCCACGGAGGAAGTCACCGAGGCGCTGGAGGCGGCGCTGCGGGCAAGCAGGGCGTATCTGTTCGGCGAGGACAAGAAAGCGGAATTGCCCATGCGGACGGCGGAGACGGAGCGGATCGCCTGTCTGATCCCAAAGGGGCGCAGGAATGCCATCAGCCGGGAAGACCTGGCGGCGGCGCTGCACGCCACGGACCGGAAGATGCGAAAGGCCGTGGCCGAAGCCAAGAAGCAGGGCGTGATGATCTGCAACGACGGGGACGGGTACTACCAGAGCGACGAGCTGAGCGACCTGTGGCGGCAATACAGGCGGGAGACGGCGCGGGCTATGTCCATCCTCAAGGCGCGGAAGCCTATGCGGGAAGTGCTGAAATCGGCGGGGAGGCCGGTATGAGCGTGTTTGACTACAAGGAGCCGCGGGTGGAACCGAAGCCCTACAAGGCGCCGCGATGCCCGGTGTGCGGCGAGGAAACAGATACCCTGTACAAGAATATTTACGGCGAGACCGTTGGGTGCGATGTATGCATCCGAACGGTGGACGCATGGGAGGAAAAGAAATGAGCTTGAGTTTATACCACATTGACCAGGCGCTGGAGGCGCTGATCGACCCGGAGACCGGGGAGCTGCTGGACTACGATGCTTTCGAGCAGTTGCAGATGGACAGGGAGCACAAGATTGAGAACATGGTGTGCTGGTCCAAGAGCCTGGACGCGGAGGCAAAAGCCATCCGGGACGAGGAAAAGGAGCTGGCGGAGCGCCGCCGCACGATGGAGCGCAAGCGTGACCGGCTGCGGGGCTACGTTGACCGGGCATTGGACGGGCACCCCTTCCAGACGGCAAAGTGTTCCGTTACCTACCGCAAGAGCACGGCGGTTGAGATCACCAACATGGAGGAGCTGGTGCGGTGGTGCATGGACAACGGCTATGACGGCAAGGTGACGTATGCCGCGCCCACGGTGGCCAAGAGCGACATTGCACCGCTGTTGAAAGCCGGTGTTGCGGTGGACGGTGCGGAGATCGCCGAGCGGATGAACATGGGGGTGAAGTGATGGAGAACCTGGCTATCTATAACGCGGTACGAAGCGTGCCGGACAGTGCCAAAAGGCAGATCGGCGCTGGCCGGTTAAAGGGCAAGACGGACATCAACCCCATGTGGCGGCTGAAGACCCTGACGGAGCAGTTCGGCCCCTGCGGCATTGGCTGGAAGTACGTCATCACAGACAAGCGGCTGGAACAGGGCGCAAACGGTGAAGTGGCCGCGTTTCTGGACATTGACCTGTTTGTGAAGGTAGACGGCGCATGGTCGGAGGCTATTCCCGGCACAGGCGGCAGCGCGTTTGTGGCGAAGGAAAAGAACGGCCCTTATACCTCTGACGAGTGCTTCAAGATGGCACTAACGGATGCTATCTCCGTGGCCTGTAAGGCGCTGGGCTTTGGCGCGGACGTGTACTGGGAGGCGGACAGGAGCAAGTACGACAAGCCTGCACCTGTAACATACCCTAAAGGCACTGTCATCTGCGAGAGCTGCGGTATGCCCATTAAGAGCGTGACGTGCCAGGGCATTAGGTATTCCCCGGATGACATCTCCGACAGAGCGCTGGACAGATACGGAAAGCGGCTGTGCTGGGGCTGCATGAAGGCGGCCAACGCAGCGGAGAAGAAGCATGAGTGACCTGGTAAATGACATCCGAGACAAGAGCCGGATGTTGGACGTGGCCATTACGGAGCTGAAACGGCGTGGGCAGAAATATGCGGAGGCCGAAAAGGCGTACCGGGTAGCTCTGGCCAAACAGATACTTACAGAACGCGACAACGGCGTGCCGGTGACGATCATTTCTGACATCTGCAAGGGCAAGGCGGAGATCGCCGCGCTTCGGTTTGAGAGAGACTGTGCAGAGGTGGTATACAAGTCCGCTATGGAGGCCATCAACTCCATGAAACTGCAAATACGGTTGCTGGACAACCAGCTGGACAGAGAGTGGGGTGCGGCGAAATGAACAAGCTGCACATACAGCCCTGCTGGACGTGCAAGAAGTGCTACGGCGACTGTAGCTGGTCGAGGAAGGCCCCGGAGCCGGTGCCCGGATGGGATGCTACGCCTACGGTGAAGAAAAAAGGAGGCCGCAAGGCGGGCATCATGCACAGCTACGCCATTCACAGCTGCCCGGAATACGAGTGGGACGGGACGGAGGAAGCGCATGGAGAGTAAGAGATGCTTTTTGTGCGGGGCGACCGGCGGGGCGGACCCGCTGGATCGCCACCACATATTCCCCGGCACGGCAAACCGGAAGAAAAGCGAGAAGTACGGTTTGGTGGTGTATCTGTGCCATAACCGGTGCCACATCTTCGGCAGGCGTGCCGTACACAACAACGCAACGACCATGAAGCAGCTACAGCGGTACGGACAGCTAAAGGCCATGCAGGAGCAGGGCTGGACGGAAGATGACTTCCGCAGAGAATTTGGGAAATCATATTTGTAAGGAGATTTGACATGATAAACAGAACGATTTTGCAGGGACGGCTCTGTGCGGATCCTGAGATGCGGAGAACCCAGAATGGTACGGCGGTGTGCAGCTTCCGCGTGGCGTGGAGCGAGACGGTGAAAGACCGGGAGACAAAGCTGTTTCTGAACTGCGTGGCGTGGCAGGGCACGGCAGAGATGATTTGCAAATACTTCCGCAAGGGCAAGGAACTGGCGGTAGAGGGCAGACTGTCTACCCGCGAATACGACGACAGGGACGGCAACCGGCGCAGTGTGACGGAGATGACAGTCGATCGTGTCCACTTCTGCGGCAAGAACGAGGACGCGCAGGGCACGTTCCCTCGGACGGACAGCAATAGCCAGTTCATGGAGATGGACGAGGATGACAGCGATCTGCCTTTCTAAGGGGGTGACGTGAATGGGCAAGATGCAGGAAGAGATCAAGGCATTGCGGCGGCAGAACACGCATTTGCAGAACGTGGTACAGCGGCAGCGGGAACGGCTGGCGGAGGCGGACGAAGCTATTAAAGCCTTTGGCGACATGGTAGACGCCCACTACGCCGCCTGCGCCGTACAGTTTGGCGAAAAGCGCGAGGACTGCGGCGTGCTGTGGGGCTATCACCTGGAGATACCCGCGAAGCTGGTGACGCGCGGCCTGACGGACTACACCGTGCAATATGAGCTGGACAAAGAGCGCGGGGTGTACGTTATCGGCGCGATGCCGAAGGAGTGAGGCCTATGGGCAAGTGCTACGTGAAAGCCTACTATGATTGGATAGAGCAGACAGCGGCGCTGACAGATGCAGAGCGAGGACGTTTGTTTATCGCCATTCTGGAGTACGCAAGAACAGGCACCCCGCCGGAGTTGGAGGGTGCGGAAAGCATACTGTTTCCGGTGTTCCGGACGATGTTGGACAGGGACGATGAGCTTTCCGCTGAACGGTCAAGGAACGGGGCGAAAGGCGGCAAGCAAACGCAAGCAAGTTCAAGCAAAATCAAGCAAACCGAAGCAAACGCAAATGACCTCAAGCCTACTAAGACAAAGAAAGAAGACAAAGACAAAGAAAAAGACAAAGACTTATTCCCACCTGACGGTGGGAGTACGCGCGCGAAGCGCTTTACCCCACCCACACTGGCAGAGGTTCAGTCCTACGTGGCTGAACGCCATTCGGCGGTAGATCCGCAAGGCTTTATCGACTTCTACGAAGCGAAGGGCTGGATGGTTGGCAAGACCCCCATGAAAGACTGGAAAGCGGCTTGCCGAAATGCTGAGAAGTGGGAACGGTGGGGTCATGCTCCTGCTGCGCCGGTCGGCAAGACCGACGGTGCGCGTGATGCCTGGATGGGCAAGTACATCAAGGGGGCGAAGACATGAACGCGGGCATCTGGAAGATCGCCACGGCGAAGCTGTGCGGACAGTGCATCCGGGACATGGAGGACGAGTACATCTTCGCCCCCAGATGGCGGCGGACGCTGGGCGGAAAATGCGAACGCTGCGGAGAAAACCGCGTCGTCCATGAGGTGCGGTACACGATGAACAAACGAGGGCTGGAGAAAAGAGGGAAACTGAATGGGCCTGATGAGTAACGACCTGGCGCGGCTTAGTCTTGCGGCGCAGAAGCAGGTCATGGAGAAGATGCGGAAACCGGGGAAGTACAAGGCGCAGAAGACAAAGCGCGGGAAGCTGACCTTCGACAGCAAGAAGGAGGCGGAGCGCTACGACGCGCTGATGCTGCTGCAAAAGGCCGGTGAGATACAGGGGCTGAAATTACAGGTGCGGTACTGTTTGCAAGAGGCGTACACGACGTTTGAGGGCGACCGCGTGAAAAGTATCGACTACATCGCGGACTTCGTGTACGAGCGCAGAACGGCTCCTGACAGCTACGGACAGCGGTACTGGCTGCCGGTGGTGGAGGACGTGAAGGGGATGCGTACCCGCGAGTATGCCATGAAAGCAAAACTGTTCCGCAGTAGGTACGGGTTTGCCATCCGGGAGGTGTGACGTGGGCAAGCAGCATTTAAGCAGGGACGACCGCATCTTTATGCGTGGCAAGCTGCAAGGCACACGGGAGAACATGGACATGGTGGCAATGGTGCTGATGGACAAGTGCGGCTGGCACGTCCAAGAGGAGACAGCGGACAGCCGGGACACCCACAGCATCGCGTATCTGTACGAGTGCCTGGAGAAGCTGGCGGAGGAGATCAACGAGGGCCGCATCAAGCGGAAGCACATCAAGGACGTGCTGAAGGACGAGTGCGGTGTTGTGTTTGGAGATTGAGATGAAAGTTTTATGTGCGTGTGAGGAAAGCCAAGTGGTATGTATTGCGTTTCGTGCGCTGGGGCATGAGGCGTATTCCTGCGACATACAGGAGCCGTCTGGCGGACACCCGGAATGGCACATTTTAGGCGACGCTCTAAAGGCCATCGAGGGGGGGCAAGTGACCACAATGGACGGACAGGTGCATGATGTGGGGCGATGGGATATGATTATCGCCTTCCCTCCGTGTACCAAAACGAGCAATGCCGGGGCAAGACACTTGTATAAAGGCGGCATGTTAAATCTTCGCCGCTACTATGAAGGGCTTTGCGGCAAAGCGTTGTTTTTGGCAATATGGGCAGCCGACTGTGACAAGGTTATAATTGAAAATCCGACACCAAGTAAAGTATTTGAGTATCCAGAACCGACGCAGGCAATTCAGCCATATCAATATGGACACGAGTTTACAAAAAAGACTTTGCTGTGGGAGCGCGGGGTAAAGCCTTTGATGCCGACAAATGTTGTAAAACCGACGGCGACATGGTGCCCAAGCGGCAGTTACAGCCACAAGCATGGCGAACAGCACAAGGGTATGTTTACCACGGATAGAGCAAAAAACAGGGCAAAAACATTTCCTGGAGTTGCCAAAGCAATGGCGGAGCAATGGGGCGGAGATGTGAGAGGAGGAATGACATGGTGAACGACGCTTTGTTTTCCAGCGACAAAAATTTCTGGGAAACGCCGCAAAAGCTGTTTGACGAGTTGGATGCGGAGTTCCACTTCACGCTGGATGCTGCCGCCAGTGATGGCAACCACAAGTGTGCGCGGTATTTCACGCAAAGCGATGATGGTTTGCGGCAAAATTGGGAGGGCGAAACGGTGTTTTGCAATCCGCCCTACGGGAGCAAGGAAACCGGACTGTGGACGGAAAAATGTTACCGCGAAGGACAGAAACCGGGGACAACGGTGGTTCTTCTGATCCCCGCCCGGACAGACCGTGCCAGTTTTCACGACTATATTCTGGGAAAGGCAGAGATCCGCTTCCTGCGTGGTAGGCTGAAATTTGAACTGGACGGAAAGCCGATGGGGACGGCACCGTTTCCCAGCATGATTGCCATTTGGCGAGGAGGAATGACATGACACGAGACGAGATCGTGACCGCGCTGCGGTGCTGTGCAAACCACACGGCTTGCAATTCGTGCGAGCTCAGGAATACAGGAGAGTGCCTGAGGATTATGCCTGCCGCCGCTGACCTGATCGAGAACCAGCAGCGGCACATCGAGGCACTGATGAAAGCCAACGACAGCCTGAAGGACGCCATTGCACGGCGGGATAAGCAGATAGAGGACATGAAGCAGGGCATGGCACAGCTGGCAAAGGCTGTGGCGGTGAAGGAGGAGAACAATGGAACGACCTACGAGGACACAGGGCTGACGCCGGGAGACATCAAGGAATTACTTGACATGGCTGTGTCGAAAACAAACAAGGTTTTGCGACTTAAAGAAGAATTACACACCATAAAGAACGAGCTATGCCAATACTGCGGGAAGTACAAAAACGCACACGAGGGCGCCTGTGACGGGTGCAGATGGAGGGAAATGTGATGGATGCTATTAAGTTTGTAAAGGAATATCTGCGTATGTGCGGCAAATTTTCTGGCTGTGAGGAATGTCCTGCATTTATGACTGACTTTTGCACGGTAAATGTGGAGGAGCAATCGCAGGAAACAGCGGGAGAAGTGGTGAGGGTCGTCGAGGAGTGGTCTGCTGCACACCCGTGCAAGACACGGCAGAGCGTGTTTTTGGAGCAGTATCCTCAGGCTGATATTGATAACACCGGGCTTTTGATCCTGTGCCCTAAGCGTATTTCTGCTGATATACGGGTTACCGCCGATTGTTTGCGCCAGGGGTGCTCCGATTGTCGCCGCGAGTTCTGGATGCAGGAGGTGGAGTGATGGCAACAAAGAGAGTGTGTGACCGCTGCGGAGCGGAGATCAGCCCGTTCAACTCCGCCACCTATGCCGGTATGCGGCGGATTAAGAATGACATAAACGACAATGACTACGAACTGTGTGTTTCGTGCGCTCACAAACTGCTGAAGTGGTTTAATGGGGAGGAGAAGGATGGCTGAATTGAAACGCTGCCCTGAGTGCGGTGGAGTTGCAACCGTCATCCATATGTACGATACCTACGATAGAGCAGACTTTGGGTGGGATGCCGGTTGTGGGAGATATAGGGCTGGTGATGGCCTCCACACAAAGAAGATGAAAGTATCTGGGCTGCCCAGCAAAGAAAAAGCAATCGAAGCGTGGAACAGGAGGGCTGACAATGGCTGAATACATTGAAAGAACGGCAGTGTTTGAACAGTTCGACAATGCCGATGCGGATGTGTGCGAAACAGATGACTTCGGTGGAGTTGACTATGGGTTTGGCAGGAAGAACATCAAGGAACTCATAAATGCCATCCCTGCTGCTGACGTGGTAGAGGTGGTGCGCTGCAAGGACTGCTATCAATCAGTGGTGATCGGAAATGTCCTGCACTGCACCTATTGGAGCAAGGACACGGACGAAAACGGATATTGCCACGAGGGAGGATAAGCCAATGGCTGAATACATTGACAGAGAAAAGGCGAAAAGTCTGTTGCATATCGAATACGCATACGCCGCAGAACAACTTTTGGACGAGATCCCTGCCGCTGATGTCGCCCCAGTGGTGCGATGCAAGGGCTGCAAGCATGAGTTTGGCGGGAGCTGCATTATTTGCGGGTTTCAGAAGCGCAAGCCAGACGACTTCTGTTCCTACGGCGAACGAAAGAACGGCGGCGATGCAGAAGGGTGATGTGATCCGGGCGCGGTTTATGACGCTGCCGAGCGAGTACCCCGGATCCGGTGCCAATGATGAAAAGCGATTTCCTGTCCGCAAGGGTGCAGTGGTGTATGTGCATCCGAAGGGGCGGTTCATCGTGGCGAAGTGCGGCGGCGTGCGGGAGACGTTCTTCTCGGAGGAGGTGCTGACATGAGCGAGTTCCCGGAACGGCTGAGAAAGCTGCGGGAGAGAAAGAGACTGAAGCGGTATGTTCTGTCGGAGCGCTGCGGGCTGAATTCGGATGCCATACGCCGGTACGAGCTGGGCACGGCGAAGCCGACGATGGACGCGCTGAAGAGCATAGCGGATGAATTCGGCGTGTCGGTAGACTATCTGATGGGCAGGACGGACTATCCCTGCGTGGTAGATATTGCCGAAAAATAAATTTTGAAAATTCCACTTAAAAGTGGAAAAATTGAAAAAACGCACTTTATCATGGGAGATGCAGGGGCAGACTCTGCATCTCCATTCTTTTTCTTTTCCCCCTTCTTTTCCTGATGGGCGGGGCTTCGGCTCCGCCCGGAGGGAGCAATATGCGGGCACATGTACCAAGGTGGCGACGCGGTCTCCAAAACCGTGTGTGGTGGGTTCAATTCCCAACTGTCCGTGCCATAGGCGTGACCTCTTGCCTCGCAGCCGCACGGAGCGTAAGCCTGCGGAAGTGGTCTTTCCTGTGCGCTGTACGAAAGCGGCAGGACGAATAATAATTATTTGGCTGGCTCCGGCTATGAATGAAGAAACGGATGCGACCGACGTACCGGCGCAGGGCTGAAAAGTCCGTGGTTGGTCTGGGTACCACCGTGCTTGAGAGAAATCCGAGGCGTGGATGTGGTGTGGTGGTGGTTGTCTTAGGACAAAGCCGCTGTGTAGGATAGTATGTCTGCATGGCGGTACCCGGCCAATTGTGTAAAAACAACTTCAGGCGAGGCGAAAGCCGGGTACAGACGTGCCAATGACAAAGGCCAGTGGTGGGAGGCCGGTGCGTCAGACAAAACGAGGTGATAACATGGCTGCGAGACTGACAGACCGGCAGAAAAAGAAAATACTGGCGGATTATCTGGAAAGCGGCAGCTATCGCGCCACGGCAAGGAAAAACAACGTAAACCCTACAACGGTAAAGCGCGTTGTTGAAGCAAGCGACGACTTTGAACAAAAAGCCGCGGAGAAAAAAGCACAGAACACGGCAGACATTCTGGCGTATATGGAGAGCCAGCGGGATGTGGTGTGCCAGATCATCGGAAATGGGTTGGCGGTGCTGAACGATCCGGCGAAGCTGGCGGAGGCCACGCCCAGCCAGATCACCACGGCTATAGGTACGCTGATCGACAAGTGGACGATGATGAACAAGGCATCGGACAATGGCGAGAGCGGCGTTGTGCTGATGCCGGAGGTCAGGGATGAGTAGCGTGGTATGGCGGCCGCAGGAACGGCAGGCCATATTTATGGCGCGGCCGGAGTATGAGGCGCTGTACGGCGGTGCGGCCGGCGGCGGCAAGAGCGACGCGCTGGTCATCGAGGCGCTGCGGCAGGTGCATATCCCCTGGTATAAGGCGCTGATCTTGCGAAAGACGTTCCCGCAGCTGCGGGAGCTGATTGACAAGACGCTGAACTATTACCCACGGGTATACCCAAAGGCCAGGTACAACGGCAGCAGCCACACATGGCGGTTTCCAAGCGGGGCGCAGATCGTGTTCGGCAGCATGAACCGGCCGCAGGACAAGATACAGTACCAGGGGCAGGCATATGACTTTATCGCTTTTGACGAGCTGACGCACTTTACGCAGGAGGAATATGAGTATCTGAAATCCCGCAACCGGCCCAACGGACCGGGGACGCGGGTGTATATGCGCTCCACGGCCAACCCCGGAGGCGTAGGCCACGGGTGGGTGAAGGAGCGCTTCATCACGGCGGCGGCGCCGATGCAGACCATCACGGAGGAGGCTGTGTGGTACACGCCGGACGGCAGGAAGCACATAGGGCAGCAGAAGCGGATCTTCGTGCCGTCCTCGGTATTTGACAACAAGATACTGATGGAGAACGACCCCATGTACGTCCAAAGGCTGGCCAGCATGCCGGAGGCGGAGCGGAACGCCCTGCTGTACGGCAATTGGGACAGCTTCGAGGGGCAGGTGTTCACGGAGTGGCGCAACGACAGCGAACACTATATGGACCGGAAGAACACCCACGTGATCGCGCCATTCCGGGTGCCGGAGGACTGGGTGATCTGGTGCGGACTGGACTGGGGCTATTCCCGGCCCTTTTCCGTGGGGTGGTACGCCGTGGACCGCAACAGGCGGATGTACCATATACGGGAGCTATACGGCTGCGCGGGAACGCCAAACCGGGGCGTGATGTGGGAGCCCACAAAGGTGGCGCAGGAGATACGGAGGATCGAGGACGAGGACCCCAACCTGAAGGGGAAGCAGATACACCGTGTGGGCGACCCGGCCATCTGGCAGAGCGACGGCACGGAGAGCGTGGGCGCGCTGATGGAGCGGCAGCGGGTGTACTTCGAGAAGGGTGACCACGCCAGGATCAACGGCAAGATGCAGGTGCACCACCGGCTGGCCTTTGACGAGGACGGCGTGCCCATGCTGTATGTGTTCAGCACCTGCAAGCATTTTATACGGACGGTGCCGAACCTGGTCTATGACCAGACGGACGTGGAGGACATCGACACCGACGGCGAGGACCACATTTACGACCAGCTGCGGTATGTGTGCATGCGCAACCCCATAGGGCCGCGGGAGGAATACAGGACGGTGGAGCGGCCGTATTCCCCGCTGGAGACAGAGGACGAGTACAAGCCCAGCCGGTACGCATTTTATCAAGTGTATTAAGGAGGAGCGCATGGAGAGATACGGTATCCCCGGCATCGTACCGGAGGAGCAGGACATGGCGCCGGAGATGGCGGCCATGCTGCTGCAGCGGACAGAGCAGACGCCCACCATCACGGACCGGGACGTGGAGCGGGGCATCGACCTGCTGACGAAGTACAAGGACGGCAAGAGCAACCTGGAAAACCGCATCGTCAACGACGAGCTGTGGTGGGAGCTGCGGCACTGGGAGGGCATCGGTCAGAGCAAGGCAAAGCGGGTGGACAAGAGCGGCAAGGAGGTCACGTCTACGCCGCCGGAGCCAAAGCCGTCCTCCGCGTGGCTGTTCAACACCATTCAGAACAAGCACGCCGACGCGATGGACAACTACCCGGAGCCGGTGGTATTGCCCCGGGAGCGCAGCGACGAGCAGAGCGCCAAGACGCTGAGCCAGATATTGCCGGTGGTGCAGGAGTACAACCACTTCGAGCAGGTGTACTCCGACAACTGGTGGGAGAAGCTGAAGCACGGCACGGCGGTGTACGGCATCTTCTGGGATCCGCAGAAGGACAACGGACTGGGCGACATCGAGATACGGGACATCGACCTGCTGAAGCTGTTTTGGGAGCCGGGCATCACGGACATCCAGAAGAGCCGGAACCTGTTTATCGTAGACCTGGTGGACAACGACCTGCTGGACAGCGAGTACCCGCAGCTGAAGGGCAAGCAGAAGGGCAAGGTCGTGGACGTGAAGGAGTACATCTACGACGACAACGTGGACACCAGCGACAAGAGCGTGGTGGTGGACTGGTATTACAAGGTCAAGACGCCGGATGGCAGGACGGCGCTGCACTACATCAAATTTGTAGGCTCCACGCTGCTGTACGCCAGCGAGAACGACCCGGAGTACCGGGAGCGGGGCTTTTATGACCACGGTATGTACCCGGTGGTGCTGGACGTGATGTACCCGGAGAAGGGTACGCCCATCGGCTTCGGCTATGTTGCCATCTGCAAGGACCCGCAGCTGTACATCGACAAGCTGAGCGCCAACATCCTGGAAAACGCCATGATGGCCACGAAAAAGCGTTTCTTTGTCAGCGACACCACGGCCATCAACGAGCAGGAGTTTTTGGACTGGAACCGGCCGCTGGTGCATGTGAACGGGCCGCTGGACGACGGACGCATACAGGAGATCGTGACGCAGCCGCTTTCCGACATCTACGTGACTGTGGCGCAGATGAAGATCGAGGAGATGAAGGACACGGCGGCCAACCGTGATGTGAACTCCGGCGGTACCACCAACGTGACCGCGGCGGCGGCCATCGCAGCACTTCAGGAGGCGGGCAACAAGGCCAGCCGTGACATGATCGCCGCCAGCTATCGGGCGTATACGCAGATCAACACCCTGTGCGTGGAGCTGATGCGGCAGTTTTACGACCTGAGCCGCAGTTTCCGCATTACAGGTGAGGGCAGCGAGTACCAGTTTATCGACTTCGACAACACCGGCTTGCAGGACCAGGTGACCGGACTGGATACGATGGGCAATCCCATGTTCCGCCGGCCGGTGTTCGATTTGAAGATCAAGGCGCAGAAGAAAAACCCTTTTAGCCGCATGGAGCAGAACGAGCGGGCCAAGGAGCTGTACGCAATGGGCTTTTTCGCACCGGAGAACGCGCAGGCCAGTCTGATCGCGCTGGACATGATGGACTTTGAGGGCATACAGACGGTGAAGGAGAAGGTCATGCAGGGGCAAACGCTGCTGAACATGGTGATGCAAATGAGCCAGCAGCTCTCGGCGATCACCGGCGTTCTCATGCCCCAGGAGGAGACGCAGGCAGGCGGCGGCACCAATGCCGCAGAGAGCGGCGGAGGCGGCGGGAATGGCCTTGCAAGCGGCATCATGGAGGCGCAGACGCCCATGACCGGGTACGGGCAGGCGCTTGCCAAGCGGAGCACACCCAGCGTATGACAGAGGTAACGCTCCACAGCGGGGACAGCTGCTCCGTCAGGTGCAGGGGACACGCCACGGGCGCGCCGGACGTGTGCGCGGCCATAAGCTGCCTCATGTACACGGCGGCGGGGTGGCTGCACAACACGCAGGAGGCGGAGCTGGTGTATGAAAAGCTGGACAGCGGGGACGCATACCTGCGTTGGCACGGCGGGGAATGGCTGTACGACCTGCTGAAGATCGGCTTTTTGCAGTTGGAAAAGGCTGCGCCGAAAAAAATTTCTGTAAAATTTTGAAAATTCCACTTTTAAGTGGAAAATTCAGAAAAAGCAATGGTACCGTGGGAGGTGCAGAGACGAACTCTGTACCTCCCTTTTGTTCCGGGCGGCGGGGCGGCGGTTATGAGACACCGCTTCGCCGCAGGAACGGGGACGCCACACGGGAGCGACATGCCCGCGCATTTTTAGGAGGACAAGATATGTACCTTTTTGACATGAGCCTTTGCCTGTTCGACGGCGAGGGCGGCGGGGCGGCAGCTCCCGCAGCACAGGGCGAAACACAAGCGAGCACTGGTACCACCCGCCAGGGCAAAACGGGCGCACTGAGCGACGTGAAGTACGGCAAGCAGCCGGAAAGCGAAGCGCAGACGGAGGAGCAGCCTGACGCCGGGGCTGAGGAGAAGGTAAAGGACGTGGAGACAACGTCCGACGCGCTGGATGCCAAGAAAAAGGCTTTCAGGGAGTTGATCAACGGGGAGTACAAGGACCTGTACACCCAGGAAACGCAGCGGATGATCGACCGGCGCTTTAAGGAGGCGCGGGAGAATGAGAAGCGGATGAAGTCCTACCAGCCGGTGCTGGATACGCTGATGGAGCGCTACGGCATTGACGACGGGGACGCCGCGCGGCTGCTGGAGGCCGTGGACAACGACCACGCCTACTGGAGCGAGGCCGCCGAGGAGGCGGGCATGAGCGAGGAGCAGTACAAGGAGTTCCGCCGGCTGAAGCGGGAGAACGCCGAGCTGCTGCGGAGCCAGCAGGAGCAGCAGCAGAACGAGTTTTTCCGGGCGCAGGGCGAGAAGTGGTACAAGGAGGCGGAGGCCATGAAGGGCAACCCTCTGTACCAGGGCTTCGACCTGATGCAGGAGTTGCAGAACCCGGAGTTTCTGAGCCTGCTGAAGGCCGGGACACCGGTGGAGCACGCCTACCGCGTGCTGCATTTTGACGAGCTGATGGGCAGCGCGGTACAGGCCGCGGCCGCCAGCACGGAGAAGAAGGTGGCAGACTCCGTTCGCGCAAAGGGCAATCGTCCCAACGAAAACGGCACCAACTCCAACAGCGCGTTCGTAACAAAGACGGATCCTTCAAAGCTGACAAGGGCAGACTTTGAAGAGATCGAGCGGAGAGTGGCAAGAGGCGAACGCATTTCGTTCTGATCTCTCACGGCTCCGCTGCGATATGCTGAAAGGAGCTATGAAACTATGATGAATACCATTTGTGACCTGTACCTGATGCCGGTGGTGCTGAACCTGTTTGACGGCAACACCAACACTACCCTGGACGCCGGTTTGTCCGACGAGATGAAGACGTATTACTCTATGCGTCTTATCAATCTGGCCGAGCCGGAGCTGATCCATGACCAGTTTGGCCAGAAGCATCCCATCCCCAAGAACAGCGGCAAGACCATCGAGTTCCGCAAGTACGACAGCCTGCCCAAGGCGCTGGTGCCCCTGACCGAAGGTGTGACGCCTGCCGGCCAGAAGCTGAGCATGGGCGTCATCCGTGCGACCATCAAGCAGTACGGCGGTTACATCGAGCTGTCCGACATCCTTGAGCTGACCGCTATTGACAACAACCTGGTGCAGGCCACTCGTCTGCTGGCCTCTCAGGCCGGCCGTACCTCCGACACCATCACCCGCGAGGTGCTGGCAGGCGGCACCAACGTGGTGTATGCCGGCGGCGCCAAGGACAGAAGCGAGCTGGTGGGCGGCGACGCCACTGAGGCCAACAACAAGTACCTGAGCGTGGACGACATCCGCAAGGCCGTCCGTGCGCTGAAGGTCATGAACGCCCAGAAGATCAACGGCTATTTCGCGGGTATCATTCACCCCGACACCGCCTATGACCTGATGAGCGACAAGAAGTGGGTGGACGTGAAGACCTACTCCGACCCCGACGGTATCTACGAGGGCGAGATCGGCAAGATCGAGGGCGTCCGTTTCGTGGAGACCACCGAGGCAAAGATCTTCCACGCGCCTGATCTGGTGATCGCCGACGGCAGCAACGCCGCTGTGCGTGACCTGACCGTCAAGAGCGCGTCCGGCAAGGTCATCACCGTCGCCGAGGCCCTGAGCACCAACCAGGCTGCCGCGCTGACCGGCCGCGAGATCCTGGTTGGCAGCGAGCTGATGGAGGTGGCGTCCGCGGCCGCAGGTGCTGCCGGTGCTGCGACCATCACCGTGAAGGACAGCCCCGCAACCACGCCTGCCGCGTCTGCCGTGATCTATCCAGGTGAGGGCGGCGCAAAGGGCCGCGACGTGTATTCCACCCTGATCGTGGGCGCCGACGCCTACGGCGTGACCGAGCTGGAGGGCGGCGGTCTGCAGCACATCGTGAAGCAGCTGGGCTCTTCCGGCACCGCTGACCCGCTGAACCAGCGTGCCACCGCTGGCTGGAAGCTGACCAAGGTGGCCGAGCGACTGGTGGAGCAGTACATGGTGCGTATCGAGTCCGCCTCTACCTTTGAGAGCGGCCTGATGAACTAACACACAAGCGGAGGGGGCATTGTCCCCCTCCGCCCCGGACATGAGGAGTGATAAACATGGCAGAAAAGAAGCAGAGAACGCCTGAGGAAATGGAACAGGCATTGGCCGCGGCCAACGAGGCGCTGGAGCAGGCCAAGAAGGAGGCTGAGGACGCCAAGGAGGCCGCAAAGGCCGCCGAGGAGGTCATGCGCGGTATGTCTGTCAGGGAGGCGGACGACGGCATGGTATCGTTCTACGCTTTCAAGGACGACGACAAATACAAGGACGACATCGTGGTGGGGCTGAACGGCAAGGTGTACCGTATCCAGCGGGGCAAGCACGTCCGTATCCCGCGGCCGGTATACAACATCATCCGCCGGTCGATGGCCCAGGACGCGGCCACAGCGGAGATGCTGGAGGAAAAGGCCCGGGAGTATGAGGCGGTCAAGCAGCAGCTGAACTGACAACTGCATACCACCGCGAGACCCAAAAACGGTTGTGACACGGCGCAGCAAGCGGAGAAGGACGTTATCCTTCCTGATTGCTGTGCCGTTTTTTCACGGCAGAAAGGAGCGGACATGACGAGGACGATCCCTCTGAAAATCCAAAATGAGTATATCGCCGGGGACAAGGTGCTTATCGGCGCGGCTGGCAGCCACAACGACGTTGTGCTGCGGATGGAGTTCTCCCCGCTGTGGGAGGGGCTGACCAAGACGGTGCAGTTCCGGGACGCGTTGGGTGAAAAGACCATCGAAACGCTGCTGACGGCGGACCTGCTGGAGAAGAACAGCACCACGGTGTATATGGTCCCGGTACCCAACGGCGCAAAGAAATACGCCGGGGAGATGACGCTGGCCGTAAAGGGCGCGGCGGTATCCGGCGATAAGGAAACGCGGGCCACTACGGCGGTGCACGGCGCGTTCACCGTTGGCGAGAGCAAGTGGGACACCAGTGCGGAGACGGAGCAAGACGTGCCGCCCACGCAGGCCGAGCAGTTGCAGAGCCAGATCGACGCGGTTCTTGGCACGATAAACGGCGCGGCGGCATCGGCCAATGCGGCGGCGGCATCGGCGCAGAGCGCGGCGGAGAGCGCGGAGACC
>ENA-ORRN01000490-ORRN01000490.1-human-gut-metagenome-genome-assembly--contig:-NODE-490-length-31443-cov-8.391328_pt1 | contig 31443 bp, 27 predicted proteins | sample MGYA00242174_ERZ509132 | MGnify/ENA primary metagenome ERZ509132 (study PRJEB26280, sample SAMEA2338671) | human gut metagenome | biome: human gut; feature: human-associated habitat; material: faeces... | reverse complement strand
TCGCCGCGGAAGACCTGCCGCACATCTTTGATCGTTTCTACATGGGGCGGAGCGGTAAATCCGGCATCGGCCTTGCCTTGACGAAGGAGATCGTTCATCTGCATAGAGGGACGATCCGCGCTTACAACGGAGACACCGGCGCTGTGTTTGAGATAACGCTTCCGGCGGGCAGATAAATCAGGGCGTTTCGGGGAAAACAGAGAAATGTAAAAGCATTTTGACAGAGAAATTTAGCCTCGCATTTGTGTGGGGTCTGCGCTGTTCGTCAAGCAGCAGATAAACTTCTTCAATTAAGCTGAATTATTCCGTCAATATCCCAACACCAAGCCAAGCAGCAGTATACCGCTTGTTAATATCAGGTTCAGCCCTTGGAATTTTGAGGAATACTTTGCCCATTCGCCGTAATTGACTCCGCCGAGGCTCAGCGAAATAAGAAGCGCGGGATTGGTTGGGTAAAACACATTGCTGAAACCGTCGCCAAAGGCGAATGCAACAATGCAAAGCTGCGTGCTGAGACCGAATATCTGCGCAAGCGGCACAATAAGAGGAATCAGCAGAAACGCTTTGGCCGAACCGGAGGGTATGAAGAAATTCATTACAAGGCAAATAAGGTAAATGAATAATATAAGCCCACCCTTTGGCAAGCCGGACGCTACCTGTACCGCGCCGTGAAGCGTTGTATCAAGTATTTTTCCTTCAACCATCATATACTTTATGGATGACGCCATGAGTATCATCAGTATGGACGGCAAAATGGATACAACACCGCTGACAAATGTTTCCCAACGCTTCTTTTTCTCCATTCCGCTTTTGCTTACGGCAACCAAACCGCCTATAAGGAACACGAGCGCAACAATAATCATTGTATACGCCTGCAGGAACGGCAAAAAGCTTGAACACAATACAAGCAAAATGCCTGTGCCGAGTATACAGGCGAAATACAGCAAAGCCTTGTCCATACGCGGGTTTTTCTCAAAACCGCTTTCTTCCTTGGCAACCTGAAGGGGCTTTTCTGTTTTCTTTGCATGGAAGCGTATGAAAAGAAGCAGAAGCCCGTATATAAGCAAGAAGGATACAAACCTGAGCCACATTCCGCTGAATGTCGGAAGGCCCGCAAGCCCCTGCGCCACGCCGATTGTAAACGGATTGGCAACGCCCGCGGCAAAACCGCAGCCTGCGGCAAGCAGGGACATGGCAAGCCCCGTTACCGCATCCCAGCCGAGGCTGACGGACAGCGCCACAACAATTGGCACCATGGGTATCACCTCTTCAAAGGAACCTACAAGCGAACCCATAGCCATGAAGAACACGGTCAGCACCGCCATTAGCGTATACCGGACATGCCCGAATCGATATACTATTTTCACCAGCATATACTGCATAAGGCCGCAGCAGTTAAGTGAATTGAACACCCCGCCTATAACGAGCAGGAAAACCATAACGGCTATGACGGTGCCGTTGCCCTCCGCCCCAAGCACAAGAAACGGGGAGAGCAGCCATTTCCAAAACGGCAGGCCGCCCGCAACATATCGGAATCCGCCCGCCGTATCGATAATCGTATTGCCGTTTGCGTCAATGGTTCGCGCGTATTCGCCGCCCGGCACAACGAGCGTTAGTATATACGTCATCACCATAAGCGCAAATATGATGGCTATGGCTATTATGAATGAACGCTTGCTTATGTTCAGCGCGCTGCCCTGTGCGGACGGGTCTTTCGGTTCTGTGTTCTTGCTCATGATGATACCTCCTGCATTAGTATACGGTAATAATGAACGGCGGGGACAAGCGTGCTTAAATCCACGTTTTCGTTAACTCCGTGAATGCTGTTAAGCTGCTGTTCGTCTATCAAAAAGGGAAGGAAGCGGAAGCAATTATCGCTTATATTATCAAAATAGCGGGAATCCGATGCGCCCGTCATTATATACGGCACCGCTCTGTCCACGCTTGGCCAGGCGGCCTTCAGTGCTTTTTCGATTTGGCGGAAGCCGTTGCTGTTATAATCGGAAACACCGGATGAAACGCCGCCGTCAAGCACCTCAATTTCTATACCATGCTTTTGTGCTATGGGCTTTATCGCCGCAATGGAAGCGTGTACATCCTGATGGAATGCAGTCCTCATGTTGCCTATAACGTAGGCTTCATCGGGAATAACATTTATTCCGCCCGAACCCTTAGCCATTGTAAAGGCAAGCGTGGTTCTGAGCATTGCGCCCGCAGTATCGGAAATGCGGGGCAGGGCAAACCTAATCAATCTGCCGAATAATTCGGGATGCTTCAAAACAAAGCCGACCGGCCCCATATAGGGTGCGATGCGGCGCATCATCTCCGCTACAACGGGGTTTATCTTTTTTTTGAACGGAGCGGAGCCGTCAACCTCCGCCATGAATTTTCCAAGCCGCACTAACGGCGTGTTTTTGCCGGGCGCGGCGGCGTGTCCGCCTTTGGAGCGGGCAATAAAGCGCAGATCGCAGCAGTTCTTTTCACCTACGCCTATCATGGCAAAGGTGCCCTTTGCGCCGCCTATGGGGTCGTAAAGTATCATACCGCCCTCATCAAAAACCGCCTCAAAATGTATGTGCCTATCGGTAAGCTCCTGCACTATGGAAAGCGCGCCCTCGCCGGTTGTTTCCTCCGTACAGGTGGATACAAAATAAATGTCCCGCGTCGGCATAAAGCCCTCGCTTATCAGCTCCTCCGCCGCCTGCATCATTGCCCACAGGCCGCCCTTTGTATCCAGCGTGCCGCGCCCCCAAACCTTGCCGCCGGCAATCGTTCCTGAAAACGGGGGATATAGCCAATCAATGCCGTCAGCCTCAACCACATCATGGTGGTTCATAAACATTACGGGCGGCTTGTCCTTAGCATTGCTGCCCTGCCAGCGGAGCATAAGGCTTCCGCTGAAATCCTCGGCTTCACATACGCTGAACAGGAGCGGGAAACACTCTTTTAACACGGAATGAAACGCGTGAAATTTTTCCGGCTCCGAATAATTGGATGCCGATACGGTTTCTACTTGAATGAGCTTTGATAGAGCTTCTCCGTAGCTCTTTGTTTTTTCTTCCATATTTATCCCTGCCTGAAATATGTAAAAACGGGACTTTCTTAGACCTTATCCCATTTTATTGAGTTGATTTATTATACCTTTTGCGGGCATATAAAGCAATAATGAACCCACGTCGGTATCCCTATACGCTTTCCGTTTGGCTATTGACAAATGCCGACATTATATGATATCCTATCAAAAATCTGCGTGAAAGGGGCGATGAAATTGGGTATAATCCTAAAGGGAATACAGATATATCATAGCGGTGTTTTAGCCCGCGGGGATTTTGCATTGCCGTTTGGGAATATTTCCCCCGACAATGCAGTCAATACCGTTGACGCTTCGGATTTTGTGTTATTGCCCGGCTTTGCTGATGTTCATGTGCATCTGCGTGAGCCGGGTTTTTCTTATAAGGAGACAATCGCGTCGGGCACGCGCGCGGCGGCGCACGGCGGATATACTGCCGTATGCGCCATGCCCAATCTAAACCCCGTGCCGGATAGCCTTGCCGCATTGCAGCAGGAGCTTGCCATAATCGGGCGGGACGCCGTGGTGCGCGTGCTGCCATACGGGGCCATTACAATGGGTGAAAAGGGCGATGCTTTGGCTGATATGGCGGCTATGGCTCCCTATGCCGTCGCCTTTTCGGACGATGGCAGGGGCGTGCAGAGCGAAGCTGTGATGCGCAGCGCCATGCGGGAGGCCATGCGCCTCGGCAAGCTCATCGCCGCCCATTGCGAGGATAATGCGCTGCTCAATGGCGGCTATATTCACGCCGGCGCTTACGCCCGCGCACATGGGCACAGGGGCATCTGCTCCGAAAGCGAATGGGGGCAGCTAAAGCGCGACTTGGAGCTTGCACGGGAAACGGGCTGCGGCTATCATGCCTGCCATATATCAACAAAGGAAAGCGTAGCTCTGCTGCGCCGTGCCAAAGCGGAGGGCATAGACGTGACCTGCGAAACCGCGCCGCATTATCTGCTGCTTGATGATTCACAGCTATGCGAGGATGGCCGCTTTAAGATGAACCCACCGCTTAGGGACAAAGCGGATAGGGAAGCGCTGCTGGAGGGACTATCGGATGGGACGATAGACATAATAGCCACCGATCACGCGCCCCACGGCACAGAGGAAAAGAACCGCGGGCTTGAGAAAAGCGCAATGGGCATAGTTGGGCTTGAAACCGCATTTCCCCTGCTTTATACTTATCTTGTAGAAACAAATATAATCTCATTTTCGCGGCTGATAGAGCTGCTGCACGATGCGCCCTGCCGCCGCTTTGGTATCCCGTGGGGCGGCATGGACGGACAAAGCGCCGATTATACGATATTCAACCTGAATAGCACCTATTCAATTGATCCAGGCTCGTTTCTTTCAATGGGCCGCGCTACGCCCTTTGCGGGCCGGCAGGTGCAGGGACGCTGCGTATTGACGGTTGCGGGCGGAAAGGTGGCGTGGAGCGACGGTACGCTCCTGCCGCATACGGAGGGCTGATTATGAAACAGACGGAACTTACAATTATAGAAAACCTGCCGCTGTGTACGGATGTTTACCGTATGGTGCTTGCGGGAGATACCTCTGCCGTTACCGCACCGGGGCAGTTTGTGAATTTGAAGCTGGACGGATTCTTTCTCCGCCGCCCAATATCCGTGTGCGATTGGGACACAGGGCAGTTGAGCATTATTTATAAGGTGGCAGGGCGGGGCACCGCCGCCATGGCAAGGCTGCGCCCCGGCGCCGTGCTGGATACGCTCACCGGCCTTGGCAACGGTTATGACCTTTCACTAAGCGGCAACCACCCCTTGCTGGTGGGCGGCGGCGTGGGAGTACCGCCTTTGTACGGCCTTGCAAAGCGGCTTATCGCACAAGGCAAACGGGTTACGGCGGTGCTTGGGTTTGAACATGCGGACAATATATTGCTTGCCGATGATTTCCGCGCGCTTGGCGCTTCCGTGATACTTACAACCGCCGACGGCAGCATTGGTATACGCGGCTTCGTTACCAACGGCATGGCTGAAGCAGGGGAGTATACTTATCTTTATACATGCGGGCCGGAGCCTATGCTGCGGGCGGTTTACGATGCCTGCCGCACATCAGGGCAGTTCAGCTTTGAAGAACGCATGGGCTGCGGCTTCGGCGCATGCATGGGCTGCACCTGCCGCACCAAATACGGAAATAAACGCATCTGCAAGGATGGGCCTGTGCTGCAAAAGGAGGAGATAGTATGGTAAATACAAGGGTGACATTATGCGGCATAGAGCTGGACAACCCCATAATTCCCGCCAGCGGCACGTTTGGCTACGGCTATGAGTTTGCGGAGCTTTACGATATAAATATGCTCGGAACGTTTTCGTTCAAGGGAACAACGCGCGAAGCGCGCTTTGGCAATCCAACGCCGCGCATAGCGGAATATGCGGGAGGTCTGCTCAATTCCGTCGGGCTGCAAAACCCGGGTGTGGATGCGGTTATAGCTGAAGAGCTGCCTAAGCTCGGCCGGGCTTTTCATAAGCCCGTTATGGCCAACGTAAGCGGCTTTTCCGTGGCGGAATACGCCGAGGTGTGCGAAAGGCTGGCCGCACAGGAGCAGGTTGGCTGGCTGGAGGTAAATATATCCTGCCCAAATGTCCATGGCGGAGGGGCGGCCTTTGGCGCAGAACCCGAATCCGCCGCGCAGGTAACGCGGGCTGTCAAGGCCGTTACAAAAAAGCCCGTTATAATGAAGCTGTCCCCCGCGGCAGCCGATATTGCAGCCGTGGCGCGCGCATGTGAGGATGCGGGTGCGGACGGCATAAGCCTTATTAACACCCTGCCCGGTATGCGCATTGACCTTAAACGCCGCGCCCCGCTGCTTGCTAACGGCACGGGCGGCATGTCCGGCCCCGGCATTTTTCCGCTGGCCGTGCGCATGGTCTATCAGGTTTATGAAGCCGTAAGCATACCGATAATCGGCATGGGCGGCGTTTGCTATGCGGAGGATGTGCTGGAGCTGATGCTGGCGGGCGCAACGGCAGTGGGCGTCGGCGCGGCCAATCTTACGGAGCCTATGGCCTGCAAGCATATAATCGAAAACATGCCTGCCGTTATGGAGCGGTACGGAATAAAGAATATAACCGATATTATAGGAGGAGCACATCATGGGTAAGGATGTTATTGTCGCGCTGGACTTTGACGGACGCGATAAAACGCTGGCGTTTCTGGACCTGTTCACGGAGGAAAAGCCATTCGTAAAAATAGGCATGGAGCTTTTCTATGCCGAAGGCCCCTCAATTGTGCGGGAGGTGCGTGCACGTGGGCATAAGATATTTTTAGATCTTAAGCTGCACGATATCCCCAATACCGTAAAAAAGGCTATGGCGGCTCTGTCGGCGCTTGACGTGGATATAGTCAATCTCCACGCCGCCGGTACAGAGGCCATGATGACCGCCGCGCTTGAAGGATTGACCCGCCCCAACGGTACGCGCCCATTGCTGATAGCCGTCACGCAGCTTACATCCACCGATCAGGCACGCATGGAAAAGGAGCTTTGGATAGAAAGGCCCATGGAGGACGTTGTGCTGCATTATGCCGAAAATGCGGCCCGCGCGGGCTTGGATGGAGTTGTTTGTTCCCCTCTTGAAGCGAAGCGCATACACAAGCATTGCGGCCCTGAATTCCTGACCGTTACCCCCGGCGTTCGCTTTGCGGGAGGCGACGCGGGCGATCAAAAGCGCGTTGCAACACCTGCGTTAGCCAAGGCCATAGGCTCGGATTACATTGTGGTCGGAAGGCCGATTACCCAGGCTGAGAATCCCGTAGCAGCATACCGCCGATGCGCGGCGGAATTTATCGGATAAGGAGGATGTATAATATGGAATCATTCACCAAAGAACGCATTGCCCGCGGCCTGCTCTCCATCGGCGCGGTGTTTCTGCGCCCGCAGGAGCCGTTTATCTGGGCAAGCGGCATCAAAAGCCCCATCTATTGCGACAACCGCCTAATACTCACCGAACCGAATGTGCGGGACGATGTGGAGCGCACCATTGCCGAAACGGTACAAAGAGAGTATCCGCAGGCAGAGGCGCTCATGGGTACAGCCACGGCCGGCATAGCCCATGCCGCCATAGCCGCCCATATGCTTGGATTGCCGATGGGCTATGTACGCTCAGGCAGCAAGGACCACGGGCGCAAGAACCAAATTGAAGGCAAACCCGTGCAGGGCGAAAAGGTGGTTGTTATTGAGGACCTTATCTCCACCGGCGGCAGCGTGCTGGACGCGGTAAGTGCATTGCGCGATGCGGGTGCAGAGGTGCTGGGCATAATCAGCATATTCACATACGGTATGCAGAAGGGGCTTGACCGACTGGCGGCGGCCAATGTCCGCAACGTAAGTCTGACGGATTTGGACACAGTTGTCCGCGTGGGAGCGGAGGAGCACTACATCACCGAAGCGGATGTTTCGCGGCTGCTGGCATTCCGCGATAATCCGTCCGACGAAAGCTGGATAACAAAAGGAGGAACAAACTGATATGAACAGCCTTATAGACATTTTCGATCTCACCCCACAGGAGATTATGGAGCTGATAAACACGGCCTGCGACATTATCGACCGTCCGGCCGCCTATGCGCACAAGTGCGACGGGAAAATATTGGCTACGCTATTCTTTGAACCATCCACTCGCACCCGGTTGAGCTTTGAAAGCGCAATGCTCTCACTTGGCGGGCAGGTGCTCGGCTTCTCAGAGGCTAAAAGCTCCTCGGCCGCCAAGGGCGAAAGCGTGGCGGACACCATTCGCACCGTAAGCTGTTACAGCGATATAATCGCCATGCGCCACCCCAAGGAGGGCGCGCCGTTGGTGGCTTCCATGCACTCGCCCGTACCCATTATAAACGCAGGCGACGGCGGCCATAACCACCCCACGCAAACGCTTACGGACCTTCTTACCATACACAGGGAGAAGGGGCACTTTGACGGGCTGACGGTTGGCCTGTGCGGCGATCTTAAATTCGGGCGCACGGTGCATTCCCTTGTAGCCGCCATGAGCCGTTATCCGGACGTGCGCTTTGTGCTGATTTCCCCCGAGGAATTGAAGCTTCCGCGCTATGTTAAGGAGCAGTACATTAAGAACCCCGGCATACCATATATTCAGTCCGCCTCGCTGGAGGAGGTCATGCCGCAGCTTGATATTCTGTATATGACCCGTGTGCAGCGTGAACGCTTTTTCAACGAGGAGGACTATCTGCGCCTGAAGGACAGCTATATACTAACGCCGGAAAAGCTCCGCGGCGCAAAGGAGGATCTGCGCATTTTGCATCCGTTGCCGCGCGTGAACGAAATTTCGGTAGCGGTAGACAACGACCCCCGCGCCTGTTACTTTAAGCAGGTGCAGTACGGCAAGTATATCCGCATGGCGCTTATACTTAAAATGCTTGGCATAGAATAACAAATTATATTATAAGGAGGAAAAAGGCATGATAATAGACGCCATCCAAAACGGCATAGTGATAGACCATATAACGGCGGGCAAGTCAATGGAGCTGTACAGCATACTCGGCCTTGGCGAGCTGGATTGCACCGTTGCAATTCTAAAAAACGTCACCAGCAGGAAGCTGGGCCGCAAGGACATTATAAAAATCGACCGCGAAATGGAGCTTGATTGGGACTTGATAGGCTATGTTGACCCAAGCATAACCGTGAACATAATACGCGGCGGGGAACTGAAGGAAAAGCGCAAGCTTAATCTGCCCGAGCGCATACGCGGCGTGCTGAAGTGCAAAAATCCGCGCTGCATTACCTCCGTTGAGCAGGAGCTGCCGCAGGAATTCATATTGACCGACCGCGAAAAGCGCGTGTACCGCTGCATCTACTGCGAATCGCAGGCGGGAGCATAACGGGCAAGGGGCAAAAGCCCTGCGGCTAAAATCTATCTCGGCGGGAGTCGCCGTTGCAGATCCCGCCGGGAGAAGTGTGAAAAGCATTGATTGTGATTTAGCATGATGCCGTGTCGGGAATTGACTTTTGCTGTCGGTTCTGCGATAATTAAAACATTGAAGCACAGGCAACTGACGGAACGTGGAGCACCACATGGGAGCCTGCTGTTATACGTACTGTCGACCGTCTGGGCAAACCTTTTTTCCATGGATGACCATGGGAAATGGTTTACCCTTTTTTATTTGATTTTAATAAGGAGAATCGCATGAAAAAAGTTGCAGTTGTTATGGGAAGCGACTCTGACTGGCCTGTTGTAAAGGCGGCGTGTCAGCAGCTTGACGCATTCGGCATCCCCTATGAAGCGCATATCCTAAGCGCCCACCGTTCTCCCGCCGCCGCTGCGGACTTTGCCAAAAACGCACGCGCCAACGGCTTCGGCGTGCTTATCTGCGCCGCAGGAATGGCAGCACACTTGGCGGGCGCTTTTGCCGGCAATTCCACGCTTCCGGTTATAGGCATTCCCATGAAGGGCGGCGCTATGGATGGGCTGGACGCCCTGCTTGCCACGGTTCAAATGCCAAGCGGCATACCCGTGGCTACCGTGGCCATCAACGGCGCTAAAAACGCCGCCGTGCTTGCGGCGCAGATATTGGCCGTAAACGACGATGCGCTATCCGCAAAGCTTGACGCGCAGCGGGTAGATATGGCGAAGCAGATTGCCGCAAAGGAAGCAAAGCTTCAAGCGGAGCTGAATTGCCAATGCTTAATGCAGGCAAAGCGCCTGCCCAATAAAGACTGATAAAAACCGAAAACAAATTCATTTTGGAGGTACAATTATGAAGCTCGTTTACACTGGCAAAACCAAAGACGTTTACGCATTGGATAACGGTAACTACCTGCTTAAATTCAAAGATGACTGCACCGGAAAAGACGGCGTGTTCGATCCGGGTGAGAATGCCGTGGGCCTGACGATAGACGGTGTTGGCGATGTGAACCTGCGCATGAGTATCTATTTCTTTGAAAAGATTAACGCCGCCGGAATAAAGACCCATTTTGTCGGCGCCGATTTGAAAAACACCACAATGGAGGTTCTTCCCGCCAAGGTTTTCGGCCACGGCTTGGAGGTTATATGCCGCCGCAAGGCCGTCGGCTCCTTTATCCGTCGCTACGGCGACCTTATCGAGTCCGGCGCAGATCTGCCATACTATGTTGAGACCACGCTTAAGGACGATGCTAAGGGAGATCCGTTGATTACCAAGGACGCACTTGTTGCATTGGGCGTGATGAGTGACGAGCAATATGAGGAGCTGAAGTCTCAAACCCAGAGGATTACGCAGATAGTTGCCGATGATTTGAAGGGAAAGGGCATGGAGCTATATGATATCAAATTTGAATTCGGCTACGCGCCAGATGGCAGCGTTATGCTGATTGACGAAGTGGCAAGCGGCAACATGCGCGTTTATAAGAATGGTCAATATATTGATCCCATGATGCTCTCCGAGCTTTTCTTTGCGTAATGGGCGGCTTTTTCGGAGCATTTTCCCACCGCGATGTGGGACTTGATGTGTTTTTCGGCACGGACTACCATTCCCATTTGGGCACACGCCGTGGGGGAATGGTGGTCTACGGGCGCGAAAACGGATTCGTCCGCGAGATTCATGATATTGAAAACACCCCATTCCGCACTAAGTTCGAAGGCGACCTGCGCGAGCTTAAGGGGCATATTGGCATGGGCTGCATAAGCGATACAGACCCGCAACCGCTGTTGGTGCGCTCCCATTTGGGGCTGTATGCCATATGCACGGTTGGTATAATCAACAATACCGATGAGCTTATAGAAACGTATTTTTCCGACCATGGACATCAGTTCATGGCGCAAAGCAACGGAAAGGTCAATGTTTCGGAGCTTGTAGCCGCCCTTATAAACATGAAGGAAAATTTGGTGGACGGCATATTGTACGCGCAGGAGATGATTCGCGGCTCCATCACCATACTGCTGATGACGAAGGACGGCATTTTGGCCGCAAGGGATAGGCTTGGGCGTTTGCCGGTTCTTGTGGGCAGGCATCCTGACGGCAGCCTGTGCGTTTCATTTGAATCGTTCGCCTATCACAAGCTGGGCTATGAGGATGCCCATGAGCTTGGCCCGCGGGAGATAGTGGCACTGAACAGCGAAGGCTGCAAAACCGTTTCCCCTCCGGGCAAGGATATGAAGATATGCGGCTTCCTTTGGACATATTACGGCTATCCAAATTCCAATTACGAAGGCGTAAACGTGGAGGTAATGCGCTACCGCAACGGCGAGATTATGGCACGCGATGAAATTGCGCGCGGAGGGCTGCCGAAGGTTGACTATGTGGCAGGCGTGCCGGATTCCGGCGTGCCGCACGCCATAGGCTTTGCCAACCGCAGCGGCAAGCCGTTTGTACGCCCCTTTGTGAAGTACACGCCGACATGGCCCCGCTCGTTTACGCCTACAAATCAGGACGTTCGCAATCAGGTTGCCAAGATGAAGCAGATACCCGTGCCCGAACTGATACAGGGTAAGAAGCTGCTGCTTGTTGATGATTCCATTGTCCGCGGCACACAGCTTAGGGAAACGGTTGATTTTCTCTATGAGTCCGGCGCGCAGGAGGTTCATATGCGCTCCGCCTGCCCGCCCATTATGTATAGCTGTAAATATTTGAACTTCTCCCGCGGCAATTCCGATATGGAGCTGCTTGCACGGCGCATGGTGCAGGAGCTGGAAGGGGACGAGGGGCATATGCATCTTGACGAATATGCCGATTCCACCACGGAGCGCGGACAATGCCTTTTGAAGTCCATATGTGAAAAGCTTGGTTTTGATTCTCTCGGCTATCAGTCTCTTGACGGCGTGATGGAGGCCATAGGCATAGATCCTGAGAAGGTTTGTACATACTGTTGGAACGGAAAGGAATGATTGATATGGAAAAATCCAGCTCCGCCGCATACGCGGCAGCCGGCGTAGACATAACCGCCGGTTACAAGGGCGTTAAGCTCATGCGCGCAGACGTTCAGCGCACCTATATCCCGGGCGTGGTTTCCGATATCGGCGGCTTCGGCGGCCTGTTTGCCCCGAACATTGACGGCATGACGGAGCCGATACTCGTATCCGGCACCGATGGCGTGGGTACCAAGCTGCGCATTGCAGAGCTTATGAACAGGCATGATACCATCGGCATAGACTGCGTGGCCATGTGCGTAAACGATGTAATATGCTGCGGCGCAAAGCCACTGTTTTTCCTTGATTACATAGCCATCGGGAAGAACGTGCCCGAAAAGGTTGCGGCAATCGTATCTGGCGTTGCGGAGGGCTGCGTTCAGGCGGGATGCGCCCTGATCGGCGGCGAAACGGCCGAGCATCCGGGCATGATGGCCGCTGACGACTATGATTTGGCGGGCTTCACAGTTGGGCTTGTGGACAAGCCTAAGCTAATCGATTCAAGCCCAAGCCGCATGGCGGCGGGGGACGTGGTGCTTGCGCTGCCCTCATCGGGCTTCCACTCCAACGGCTATTCGCTTGTACGCAAGGTGTTTGACGTGGAAAAAGCCGACCTTGGCAAATACTATGACGAGCTTGGCGAAACGCTGGGCGAGGCGCTGCTGCGTCCTACAGTAATTTATGTTAAGCCCGTGCTTCGCTGCATTGAAGCCGCGGATGTTAGGGGCATCAGCCATATTACCGGCGGCGGCTTTTATGAAAATATTCCCCGCTGCATACCCGACGGCCTTTGTGCAAAAATCAACAGGGCCTCCCTCAAAACGCCCGCCATATTTAACCTGTTGCAGAAGCAGGGCGGCGTAGACGAACACGATATGTTCAATACCTTCAATATGGGCGTTGGCATGGTGATGGTCGTTAGCCCAAATACCGCTGATGCGGCGCTCTCCGCATTGAAGGCGGAGGGGATAGACGCTTATGCTTGCGGCGAAATCGTCTATGGCGAGGAAAAGATAATTTTGGCCTGAACGCACCCAAAGCCGCGCCGGCTTGCGGCTGTCGGCAAAGGAGAAAACGACTATGAAAAAAGCTAAGATTGCCGTGCTGGTTTCGGGCGGCGGCACAAATTTACAGGCATTGCTGGACGCGCAGGCGGCGGGACTGCTGCCGCATGGCCAAATAGCGCTTGTGGTATCCTCCAACGCTGGAGCATATGCACTTACACGGGCGGCAAATGCCGATATACCCGCCAAGACCTTATCGCCTAAGCTGTGCGGCGGTCAGGAGGCCTTTGAGGAGGCTTTATCCTGTCTGCTTGCGGAGCATGAAATTGACCTGATTGTTCTGGCGGGCTTTTTAACCATACTCAGCGCGAATTTTACTTCCCGCTGGCCGTCACGCATACTTAATGTGCATCCGTCGCTTATACCCTCCTTCTGCGGAGCGGGCATGTACGGGCTTAAGGTACACAAAGCCGCTCTTTCGGCGGGCGTAAAGGTGACGGGTGCAACGGTGCATTTTGTGAATGAAGTTCTGGACGGCGGGCGCATTCTGCTGCAAAAAGCGGTGGACGTTTTGCCGGATGATACGCCCGAAACACTCCAGCGGCGGGTAATGGAGCAGGCGGAATGGCAGCTGTTGCCCCGCGCGGCGGAAATGGTTTCGGAACAAATCGTAAAGGAGAATGGCAATGCTTGATTTTATTACTTTTCTGCGGGAAAATCCCTACCCCGGCCGGGGCATACTTGTAAGCAAAAACCTTGTTTATTATTTCATAATGGGTCGCAGCGCAAACAGCCGCAACCGCCTATTTGCCCCGACTGATGACGGTATCCGTACCGAGGCGCACGATCCTGCCAAGCTTGAGGATCCAAGCCTTATAATCTATCATCCGGTAAGGAAGATGGGGGACGCGCTTGTTGTAACCAATGGCGACCAAACTGATACCATATGCGCCTGCGGCGACTTTCGCAGGGGGCTTATGAAGCGCGAATACGAGCCGGACTCCCCTAACTTTACGCCCCGCATTTCCGCCGTGCTTAATGCAGACGGTTCATTTGAGTTATCCATTTTGAAGCGCAATAATGGGCGCTGCCTTAGGGAATTCTTCTGCTACGAGGGTGCTGATGAGGGCAAAGGCTATTTTATAAGCACCTATCAGGGCGACGGAAGCCCATTGCCCACATTTGCGGGCGAGCCGATGGAGGTTACAGTTCCTAAGCCTGACGAGGTATGGGCCGCACTGAACGCGGACAATAAAGTATCCCTTTATACAAATGTGAACGGCGAAGTACGCCTGTTTAACAAGAATCTTGGCGATTAAGGAGAACATATAGATATGAACGAATTGGAACTGAAATACGGCTGCAATCCCAATCAAAAGCCATCCAGGGTTTTCATGAAGGATGGCTCCGATCTGCCGTTTACCGTTTTGAACGGAAAGCCCGGCTATATAAATTTACTTGATGCGCTTAACTCATGGCAGCTTGTAAAGGAGCTGAAGAATGCAACCGGTCTGCCCTCCGCTGCCAGCTTCAAGCATGTTTCGCCCGCCGGCGCCGCCGTGGGCCTGCCTCTTAGCGAGGTGGACAGAAGGATATATTTTGTCGATCCCGCTGCCGAGCTTTCGCCCATTGCCTGCGCCTATATCCGCGCGCGGGGGGCCGATCGCCTTTGCTCATACGGCGACTGGGCCGCTCTGTCGGATGTTTGCGATGCCGCCACAGCCATGTACCTGAAGGCCGAGGTTTCCGACGGCATAATCGCCCCCGGCTATACCGACGAGGCGCTGGAAATACTTAAAACAAAGAAGAAGGGCAGCTACAATGTGGTTCGGATAGACCCAAGCTATGTTCCCGCCGCTACGGAGCATAAGGATGTGTTCGGCATTACGTTTGAGCAGGGCCGCAACGACCTTGTTATAGATAAGGATATGCTGAAAAATATTGTATCCGAAAACAAAGCGCTGCCGGAGGCCGCAAAAATAGATATGATTGTGGCCCTAATAACGCTTAAATATACCCAATCTAACTCCGTCTGCTATGTTAAGGACGGTCAGGCCATAGGTGTGGGCGCGGGTCAGCAGAGCCGCATCCATTGCACGCGCCTTGCGGGGCAAAAGGCGGATAACTGGTATCTGCGCCAGCATCCAAAGGTGCTTGGGCTGCAATTCGTTGAAAATATACGCCGCCCCGATAGGGACAATGCCATAGACGTTTATATATCCGATGAATATGAGGATGTGCTGGCGGACGGCGCGTGGCAATGCATATTCAAGGCGCGCCCCGATGTTCTGAGTGCAGAGGAAAAGAAGGCGTGGATTGCCGCACAGTCCGGCGTAACGGTCGGCAGCGATGCGTTCTTCCCGTTTGGCGACAATGTGGAAAGGGCAAGGAAATCAGGCGTATGTTATATTGCCGAGCCGGGCGGCTCCATCCGCGACGATAATGTGATTTCCACGGCCGATAAATACGGAATGGTGCTGGTGTTTACGGGCGCGCGCCTGTTCCACCATTAAGCCGCCGCAAGGCTTCAAATATTCGCTGCCGTGCAGCTTTTGCATAGCATTTGCGCACGGCATATCAATTTATGAAATAAAGGGAGGGCTCCATGAACATTCTGGTAGTAGGCGGCGGCGGCCGTGAGCATGCCATCGTCAGAAAATTAAAAGAGAATCCCGAAGTGGAGACTATCTATTGCGTTCCGGGAAACGGCGGTATTGCCGCCGATGCCGTGTGCGTTGCGGAAATAGGTGCAAAGGATATCCCGGCACAGGTGGCGTTCGCAAAAGCCCACGATATCGGCTTTGCCGTGGTTGCGCCCGATGATCCGTTGGTACTGGGCGCGGTGGACGCGCTGGAAGCTGCGGGCATACCCTGCTTCGGCCCCAAGGCAAATGCGGCAATAATTGAAGGCAGCAAGGTTTTTTCTAAGGAGCTGATGAAAAAGTACGCTATACCCACGGCGGATTATCGGGTGTTTACCGATGCTGCCGCCGCAATGGATTATGTTAGAACCTATCCTTTGCCCATTGTGGTAAAGGCGGACGGTCTTGCATTGGGCAAGGGCGTGCTTATTGCCGAAACGCGAGAGGACGCCTTTTTCGCCGTGGAAACCATAATGCTGAACCGCGCCTTCGGCAGCAGCGGCAGCAGGGTGGTGGTGGAGGAATTTTTGACGGGGCCTGAGGTTTCCGTGCTAGCATTTACCGATGGCAATACGGTTGCTCCAATGGTTTCGTCAATGGATCATAAACGGGCGTACGATGATGACAAGGGGCTGAACACGGGCGGAATGGGCACCGTGGCTCCGAATCCCTACTATACGGACGATATTGCGCGCGTATGCATGGAAACGATCTTCCTGCCAACCGTGCGCGCCATGAACGCGGAAGGCCGTACATTCCGCGGCTGCCTGTATTTCGGGCTGATGCTTACGCCAAACGGCCCAAAGGTAATTGAATACAACTGCCGCTTCGGAGACCCTGAAACGCAGGTGGTTCTGCCCCTGCTTGAAAGCGACTTGCTTACAATAATGCGCGCCTGCCGCAACGGTACGCTGGCGGATACGGAGGTCAAATTTTCCGATGGAGCCGCATGCTGCGTAATAATGGCCTCAAGCGGCTATCCGGAGCATTATGAAAAGGGCTTTGCCATAACCATGCCCGCCGAAACCGCCGCCAATACCTATGTTGCGGGGGCAAAGCGCGATAATGGCCGCCTACTGACGAGCGGCGGACGGGTGCTTGGCGTCACCGCCACGGCAGCGGATTTGAAAAGCGCCGTTGAGAAAGCCTATGAGCGGGTGGAGAGCGTACAATTTGAAAATGCGTTTTATCGGCGTGATATCGGCAGGCGCGCGCTTGAAGCGCTTAAACAATGAAGGGAGCAAGCGCAGGTATGGTTTATAGAGTATATGTAGAAAAGAAAGAAGCGTTGGCAAACGAAGCCCGCGCCCTGTTGGGGGATTTGCGGGAATTTCTCGGCATTCGTTCGCTAACGGGGATTAGGCTGCTTAATCGCTATGATTTAGAGAATATCAGTCGGGGGCTGTTCGACTACGCCGTAAAAACTGTGCTTTCAGAGCCGCAGCTCGATACCGTGAGCTACGACCCGCCGGAGGGCAGCACTGTTTTTGCCGTGGAGTATCTGCCCGGTCAGTACGATCAGCGGGCGGATTCCGCCGCTCAGTGCATCCAGATATTGTCGCAGGGGGAACGCCCCATTGTGCGTACAGCGCGGGTGTATGCTTTGGAAGGCATGCTGACGGAAGAACAGATTGCGGCCATAAAGAAATATGTAATCAACCCTGTTGAAAGCCGTGAAGCATCGCTTGCGCTGCCGCAAACGCTTCAAATGGAATATGATATCCCCACCACCGTCCGCACAATAGAGGGCTTTATTGCCATGGACGGTGCGGCGCTTGATACGCTGCGCGATGAATTGGGGCTTGCAATGGATTTGGACGATTTGCAATATTTGCAGGGCTATTTCCGCGATGATGAGCATCGTGACCCCACAATCACCGAAATCCGCGTGGTGGATACCTACTGGTCCGACCATTGCCGCCACACGACATTCTCCACCCACATAGACCATGTGGAGATTCACGACGCGGCTGTTCGGGCCGCATATGAGCGATACATTGCCGCCCGCGTTGAGGTTTACGGCGCGGAGAAGGCCGCAAAACGCCCGCAGACGCTTATGGACATTGCTACCATAGGCGCAAAGGTGCTTAAAAAGCGCGGCCTGCTGCCGGAGCTTGACGAAAGCGAGGAAATAAACGCCTGCTCCATACATGTTACCGCTACGGTTGATGGCGAGGAGCAGGACTGGCTGCTGATGTTCAAAAACGAAACCCATAATCACCCAACCGAGATTGAACCGTTCGGCGGCGCAGCCACCTGCATAGGCGGCTGCATACGCGATCCTTTGTCCGGCCGGGCATACGTCCATCAGGCTATGCGCGTAACCGGCGCGGGCGATCCGCGCGTAAGCCTTGATAAAACCCTTCCCGGCAAGCTGCCTCAGCGTAAGCTGTGCCAAACCGCCGCGGCGGGCTATTCCTCTTACGGCAACCAAATAGGCCTTGCCACGGGCCATGTGGCGGAGCTTTACCATGAAGGCTATATTGCCAAGCGTCTGGAATGCGGCGCGGTTGTAGCGGCGGCTCCGGCATATAATGTCCGCCGCGAATGCCCCGCACCGGGGGATGCGATAATCCTGCTGGGCGGCCGCACAGGGCGGGACGGTATAGGAGGCGCAACGGGCTCTTCCAAAAGTCATAACCTCAAATCCCTGTCCACCATGGCGTCGGAGGTTCAAAAGGGCAATGCCCCCGAGGAACGCAAGCTGCAGCGCCTGTTCCGCAACGGCGCCGTGACACGCCTTATAAAGCGCTGCAACGATTTTGGCGCGGGCGGCGTCAGCGTTGCAATAGGCGAACTGGCGGACGGGCTGCACATCGATTTGGACGCCGTGCGCAAAAAGTACGAAGGGCTGGACGGCACGGAGCTTGCGATCTCCGAATCGCAGGAGCGCATGGCCGTGGTCGTAGCACCCGAGGACGCCGAGGCATTCATCGCCGCCGCAAATGCGGAAAACCTGGAGGCTTATCAGGTTGCCGTGGTAACGAAGGAGCCGCGAATGGTAATGGAGTGGAACGGGGCGGTAATTGCCGATTTAAGCCGCGAATTTTTGAACACAAACGGCGCCGTAAAGCATGCCGCCGTCCGCGTGGCGGAAAAGGAACGCGCGGAGCTTGCAAAGACCCGCTTCGGTTCTCTGCGCGATATGGCCGCAAGCTTAAAGTGCGCCTCCCGCCGCGGACTTGCGGAGCGGTTTGACAGCACGGTAGGCGCAGGCTCCGTATTGATGCCCTTCGGCGGTAAAACACAGCGTACTCCGGCGCAGGCCATGGCCGCCGTATTCCCCGTGCTGCCCGGTCAAGCCACCGATCAGGCCAGCGTAATGGCATGGGGCTACGACCCTGAGCAGACCTCAGTAGACCCGTATATAGGGGCTTATAATGCGGTTTATACATCCATGGCTAAGCTTGTTGCCGCCGGTGCCGACTATAAAAAAGCATATCTAAGCTTTCAGGAGTTTTTTGAAAAGCTCCGCAACGAGCCCGAGCGTTGGGGCAAGCCCTTCTCCGCATTGCTTGGCACAGTAGACGCGCAGCTGGAGCTTGGCGCCGCCGCCATAGGCGGCAAGGATTCCATGTCCGGCACATTCCTTGATTTAGATGTGCCGCCCACGCTTATATCCTTCGCCGTTGCGCCGCTAAAGACGACAGAGGTGCTATCCCCCGAATTTAAGGAAGCGGGTCATCCCGTATATCTTTTCTCCGGCGCTGATGCGGAAAGCCTAAAGGCGTCGTGGGAAGCGCTGCATACGTTAGCGCTGAACGGCAAGGTTCGTGCGGCGTGGACCGTGGAAAACGGACTTTCCGAGGCAATTATGAATATGTCCTTCGGCAACAGAATCGGCTTTACGGCCGAAAATATGTCGATAGACTGGAACACCCTGCTTCCCGGCTCCGTTGTGGCGGAGCTGACGGAGAATACGGCGCATGCCGTTCGCATTGGCGTTACCACAGCCGAGCCTGTTGTACGCATTGCAGATGACAGCGCAACGGTTTCCGAACTGCTTGCTTTGAACGAGGCTGTTTTGGAATCCGTATACCCCAGCCGAACGGCCGAAGCTGCGGCGGAGGTTCCTGTTTTGTCCGCGCCGTCCGTCACCCGTGCCGCGCCAAAGGTTGGCGTGGCTGTCCCAAAGGTGCTGATACCCGTATTCCCCGGCACAAACTGCGAATATGACTCCGCTCGCGCCGTAAAGCGCGCCGGACTTGAACTGGAAATAATGGTGCTGAACAATCGCTCCGCGCAGGACGTGGCGGAATCCATTCACCGCTTCGCGTGTGCCGCACGAAACAGCCAAATAATATTTATCCCCGGCGGCTTCTCCGGCGGCGACGAGCCGGACGGCTCCGCCAAGCTCATAACCGCCTTCTTCCGCAATCCCGAGGTGCGGGACGCGACAATGGATCTGCTTAAAAACCGCGACGGCTTGATGCTTGGCATATGCAATGGCTTTCAGGCGCTCATCAAATTGGGACTTGTGCCGTACGGTGAAATAATTGATGCCAACGAGAATTGCCCAACGTTGACCTTTAACACAATCGGCCGCCATCAGTCGCGTTTGGTGCGCACCCGCATCGCCTCAAACCGTTCGCCGTGGCTTGCAGGGACGCAGGTGGGGGATATATATACCGTTCCCGTTTCCCATGGCGAGGGCCGCTTCATGTGCAGCGATGAATTGGTGCGGAAGCTTGCGGCAAACGGCCGGATTGCTACGCAGTACGTTGACGAAAACGGAGTGCCCGGAATGGACATTGATGTGAACCCGAACGGCTCCGTTTGGGCCATAGAGGGCATCACTTCTCCCGATGGGCGGATATTGGGCAAGATGGGCCATTCCGAGCGCATTGCCGACGGCTTGTACAAAAACGTGGACGGCCGCTATGACATGAAGCTGTTCCAATCCGCAAAGGAGTATTTCAATATCTGATACGGCGCGGCTCTTTAAGAGGTGGCGTGCTTCAACTTAATATTCAAAACGCTTTAAGCCCCCGGAAATCGAATTTTTCGGGGGCGTATTTCCACAAATGCATCTATTCCTTATTGTACGCAGAATGGCGGGAGAGGGCGTCAATAAAACTTTTTTCAAAAACGCTGTAAGGTTTTTCGATTTGTACAGTCTTATATATGAACGGGGCAGGGAGGTGAGCAGGTGACGGACTTTGAACAGATATACAGGGACTATTTTCATGATGTGTTCCTCTATGTTCGGCGGCTGTCAGGCGGAGACGAACGGCTATCCGAGGATATTACCGGCGAGGCTTTCTTTCGCGCGATGAAGCGCATTGATACCTTTCGCGGCGACTGTGATATTCGCGTGTGGCTGTGTCAGATTGCAAAGAACTGTTACTACACCCACCTGAAACAAAGCCGCAGGACGGAACACACGGCAGATATTGAGCAGCTTATAGAAACAGGGGAATCGCCGGATGAAATACTGCTGCGCAGTGAGAACGCAAGGCAAATAAGGCGTTTGCTGCATGAGCTGCCGAACCCGTACAAGGAGGTTTTCATGTGGCGCACCCTTGGCGAAATGAGCTTCAAGGACATTGGTAAGCTGTTTCACAAAACGGAAAACTGGGCATGCGTTACCTATCACCGGGCGCGAAAAATGCTCCGGACAGGAATGGAGGTTGAAGAAAATGAAGAATGAATGCAGCATAGTCCGCGATATACTGCCGTTGTATGCGGAAAAAATGGTATCAAAGGATACGGCGGAGTTCGTAAAGGGGCATCTGGAAAATTGTCCCGTATGCTGTGCGGAGCTTGAAAAATTGCGGGAGCCTGTGGAGGTGCAGGCGGAGCCGCAGACGGACATAGACGCCGCGCCGCTGAAACGGCTGAAAAAGGCGCTGCTGATTAAAAAGGTGCAGACCATACTATGCACGGCGGCTGTGCTGCTGGCTCTGGTGCTGTCAGTCATCTCTTTTCTGACCGCGCCGAAATACTTTGCCTATTCGCCGGAGCTGGTGACCGTGACAAAAACCGAAGGAGGCCATATCGTCCTCTCTTTCGACGAAAGGATAACAAATTATACCCTCCAAAGAATCATTACAGGTAAAGATATAAAAGAAAAGGTTTATTATCTTGAGGTTTGGACTACAACTTGGGACAGGCTGACCGGGCGGCATGGTATACAGAATGCTTTGGTGCGGGAAACAACCGGCTTGCCGGTATATATATTCTTCCAGCAGAATTATGCGCTAAACAATGTTGATATGGATTCTGTCTGTATCTATGGAAATCTTAGCAGGCTGAATGGCAGTTGGGTGTCACTGCCGGGACTTTCACTTGGATATTGGCTGTTGTTCAATATTGCGCTGTTTTTGATTCTCGGATGCATGTGGTTCATCCTTCGCAGGAAGGAGCATATCCGTCGCTGTATAGAGCGGGCAATTCTGCTTCCCGTTGCCTACGGGCTGGGGCATCTGTGCGTGCTGGGCTTCCGCACCGCATCCTATTCACAATGGCGCGATTTTCAGCTTATATTTGCCATAGGGGTGCTATTCCACTGCGCCATGCTGCTTGCATTGAGCATCCTCTACAAAAGGAAGGAAATAAAAGATGCCAAGGGGGAATAATGAAGCAAAATTTGCATGTGAATTTATGCATTTGCTCTTGCAATTTAATGTAATATCTGCTATCATTAAATTACAAAAGAGATAGAGTGAGTGGATAGATTCCCCCATAGGTTGTAGCATGGGGAAGGTGGTGTCGACAGTAAGCTGTAATCGTCCAATGGAAGCCATCGTTAACGGCAGGAGCATCGTAAGCGGTGCTTGAATTTAATCGGGGCGCATATTTAACAGATGAATAAGTGGCGCCATGATTCTGAAGAAAGAGGGGTTTCAATGATGCTGGACATTAAGAATGAGGGATAGCCCTTGACTGTATCGGGTTACGGCAGTCAGGGGCTATCTGTTTTATATGGGTAAATTATGACGGCGGCTGTAATGCGGCCTGTTTTTTTACCCTTATTTCATCTTTAGCGTCCGCATAACCCCTGCAACAACGGTGATTGCCACGATTATCGCGATAGCCGCGAAGGCCGCAAGCGCGCTTATCCACCATTGGCTCATGGCGCGCTTCTGCTCCTCCTCGGCCTGCTTTTCGGCGTCGGTCTTTTCTCCGGCGATCACCGGCTGCTTTATCTCGGTGGAAAGCTGCTGCTCGGCGGTGTGAACTTCGCCCGCGTCGTCCATGTATGTAACGGTGTATACGGCGCTTGTTTTGCCGTAGCTTTCGGTGTAGCCCTCCGTCATGGAGAGCATGCCCACGAATACCTTCATCTCCCCGTAGCCCGCCTGCCCCGGCTGAATGTCCCCTAAAAACACGCTTGACGTGGGGAAAAGCCCAGCGCCCGAAAGATTTACCGTAACGTTTCTGAGCGTGCTTTTGCCTATGTTGAAAACGTTGGCGGGCAGGGAGACTGTTTCGCCCGCAGTGACCTCCTTCGGCAGGGAAACGGGGTCGCAGCTCATCTTCGCAGGCTGGGTAACGTGGACGAGGAACGTCCGCGTGTTGGTGTATACCCCGCCATATAGATCAACGTAGTCCAGCGTAACGTAAAAGGGCTGCTCGCCCGCAAGCACGTCTCCGGTGGTGCGGAGCGTGAATGAAACGGTTGCGCTTTCGCCGCTTGCAATGTTCTCCAAGTGCATCGCGCTGTTCGTGTCCGCCGGTATTATCCCCGCCGCCTCGCTCCCGTAGGACAGCCGCACGGAGCGGGCGCGTATCGCGCCAATGTTGTCTATCGTGACCGTAGCCGTGAACCCGTCGCCGCCTGTGACTGAACTTGGATTTATCTCACATGCGGATATGAACAGCTCCGGTTTTTCAACCTCCTGCTTCGGCACGTCGTTCGGGTCGGGTGGATTTTTGCCGTCGGTTATGGTGACATACAGCGTGAAGCTTTGCTGCTTCTGTTGGCCCAGCACGTCAAGGTAGTCGGCTCTCAGCGTGACGGGGTAGGAGCCGTTTATCCGCCCCTTTACAAGCGGTATTTCAAGCATGAACACATACCGCCCCCAGCCGGCTGCGGTCTGGGAATAGTTGCCGAATACGAATGGGCTGTCCGCCGTCGCGCCAAGGTCGGCCGTAACCGTCACCTTGCCGTCATAGGTTTCGCCGATGAGCGGGAATATAATGTAGCAGCAGCCGTTCACTATGCGGGGCACATAGCCCGCGCCGTAGGTTTTGTCCATGCCGTCGTACAGGCTCCAGCTGTCTATTATCAGCTTGTCCGCCACCGGGGTAGGCTCAGGCGTGGGCTCCGGCGTAGTTACAGGCGCTTGTGTCTCTGCGGGCGGCGTTTCCGCTCCCTCAGCAAAAGCGGCGATGGGCAGCGCAAGCAGTAATATTGCCATCAGCGCCGCGAATAGTCGGTTCATATACTTTCCTCCCGTATCATGGTCATAACTCCCGCGTCCATCTCGCACACGGTGTCGCAAAGCTCGTCTATATCCCCCTGATTATGGCTGGCAAGCAGTATGGTCTTGCCCTGCTCCTTCAGCCCCTTTATGAGCTGCCGCATCTCCCGAACGCCGTGCTTGTCCAAGCCGTTCAGCGGTTCGTCTAAAATGAGCAGCGCGGGATCCTCCATTATGGCCTGGGCTATTCCCAACCTCTGGCGCATACCGAGGGAATATTTACCGACATGCTTCTTCGCTTCCGGATCCAGCCCGACTTTTCGGATAGCCTCATCGATCTCCTTTTTTCCGATCTTCCTGCGGATGCCGGCGAGAAACTGCAGATTCTGTCTGGCACTGTAGCCCGGAAGAAAGCCCGGTGTCTCGATGATGGCGCCAATACTCTCCGGCGCTTCGATCTCTTTCCCAATCTGTTTTCCATCCACAAAAACCGCGCCATCGTCCACCCGGAGAAATCCGCAGATGCATTTGAACAGTACCGTCTTCCCACTTCCGTTTCTTCCGATCATTCCGTGAATTTTTCCTTTTTCGAAGCTCAGGCTGATCCCGTCCAACGCCGCGTAGCTGCCAAACTTTTTTGTCACGTTTTCTATTCTTATCTTTTCTTCCATTCTTTCAGATTTCCTCCACAAAGTTCAGATCCTTTTTCCGGATCCCGAGATACGAAAGGATCGTGCATGCGCCGATGACAATCGCAAAGACACTGTAAACATATGCCATCGACGGCCCGTTTCCATATCCCTGCCACTTGTAGCTCGCAATATTCATCCAAAGCGGCGGCGCGCAGTAATAGCCGATTGTGATGCTGGAAAATTTGCTGAGCAGAAGCGCAGTGAGTGCGATGCCGCAGTTGATGACGATTCCAAATCCCCTGTGTACCAGAAAATTTCCGGCATAACTCACAACGCCTGTCATAACCGACAGGCACCAGATCGCAAGCATTGTGAGTCCCATTGCCTCCTGCGGCGAAAATCTCGAAAGGATCAGATAATCCAACGGTTCCTGGTCAAAGGTATATGCCGCATTCGTCTGAGCCAGCGTACTGATCACCTTCCCCCATCCGGTTTCCCACCCTACATTCGGAAACACAAGCAGTACCGGAATCATACTTAAGCATATGGTGTAAAAAAAGGAAACAACCACAATGTACAGCATGTTTCCCCAAAACCAGCTTTTCCGCCCGGCCCGCAAAATCTGCCACCCGCTGTTCGGTTCCAGAAACGGAGCATCACAGAAAAGCAGCAGAGCCCCAAGAACAATGATAATCTGGTCTCCATTATATCTGGTCATAAACGGCAGCATCCAAAAAGTCACATCAACTCCGGTCTGCTCGCAGAAGCCTCGAATACCCACCGTCATTACATGAAAAAGGATCGCAATCCACAACAGCGCAACATAAAACCGTGGTGTTGTGAATGTTTTCCGCAAACGTATCTGACATACCCGAAGGCTCATCCGTATTCTATCCATTCTGCGCCCTCCTCTTTACCACTCGCACGAAAATTACACCTTCCATTCCTGTCAGAATAAGGAAATAACCAGCTATCACAAAAAAATCCTTAAAATTCCGGATACTTCCCCCATGGAGCTGGTACCATCTCATCTGGCCCGGCAGCTGCAGCGCCTCTGCTACAAGCTGGCTTGCATAATAAAAAAGAGCCGGTGTGCTGACTAGCACAAACAGATTTTTTATTTTTCCCGATATCATAAGCGCAAAAACTGCCATAAATGCATACTTGACAGCCTCAACTCCAAATCTTGCGGCAAGGTAAAACGGCAGAACGAGTCCATTTCCATAGCTTAAACTGCCTGTTAATGTTTCAAACTCTTCTTTTTTTATCCACGGTATTTTTAATGCCAAAACGCCATAAACAACTGCCATTCCCAGAAAAATACTGATCACAGAACCGAAAAAGGCAACCACCAGATGCGACCAGCAATATGCTGTTCTCCCTATGCGTGTCTCAATGCATCTAAGATAGCCATTTCTGCTGTCTTCCCAATAGCTCAGCGCAAACGGCAGCACAGCCAGCACAGAAAACACTTCAAAAAATGCCCCCACACCATGACTGCTGACAACCAGGTAATATACCGATGCATTCCACCGGCTCTGCATTGCTTCCTGACTGATGTTTAACACGGTAACCAGCATCGCACCTGCGATGGCAAAATAAAATTTTCCTGATAAAAACATTCTTTTAAAATCCATTTTTATCATTCGAAAAAACTTCATGAAAGATCACCTTCTTTCTGTTTTGATTTTCGAGATGGTTTTACCGGTTGGTACATTCCCTCTCTCGAAACTTCTCTTCGCCTCTATAAAAGATGTGACCCCGCTTAGCCTGGAGCCACATCTTTCACAAAAATAATTTATTCTTTGAGTAAATCATAAAGCTCAGACAAACTCACCCTACAATTTCCCGTCCATCCAGTGCATTGATGTAAACATACTGTTCGATCTCATCTTCTATAAATCGAAACTGCCACGCAGGAATCATATCACACATCCAATGCCCTGTTTCATTTCTTCCCGTTGTCATCGGGTAATAAATCAGTTTCATCTGATTCAGCGTAATCGGCTCTGCAATTGCCAAATCATACTTATTTCTCAGCGTTTCCAAAATAATATCTTTTTCCGCAAGAGATACCGGTTCCTTTTCCCGAATAGCATAGTGATTAACTGCTTGAAGATATTGAATTCCGCCCTCCGTTATAACAGCCTGTATTTTAGATGACGGAATATAAAGATCATCCTGCCGGTTAATTTCATTGCATAATACAGGAACCCCATTCAGATAACCCTGAAAAAACAACAGGAAACAATCATCTGCTTTTGACCACTCATATTTCTGAATCTTCTGAGGCTTTAGCAATTCTCCATTCTCGATTGCCTGTTCCATTAATTCCTGCTGTTTTTCCATCTGTTCATACGAAAAACTGTATTTACTGGTCAATTCAACTTTTTCCCAGTCTCCAATCCATCTAACAAACTCTTTTCCTTCCTCTATCAGCTTTTCTTCGTCTTCCAATGAAATTTCCTGCTCATTGTCTCTGACCAAAATCCCTTCACCATAGGCTGATGTAATATATTCAACAGGCAAATTATAATAAACTTTTTTTCCTTCTTCCGTTTCCACTCCTAATATATTGCTGACAGACACCGTTCCATTTTGATTTTTTAATTGTTCGCCAAGTATTCCCTCATACGAATAACAAACGTCCGGCTCTCCTGTGTCTCCTTTTCTTGTTTCCAATCCACTTTCCGGAATTTTCCCAAGTATTTTATTGAACACACTTTCTCCTTGAAATCCATCCACTTCTATCACACATTTTTCAAACTCATTCCATTTTTTGTCCGGCATGTCAACAATCGCATCAATTTTTGCCTGGCTGCCAAGCTGAAAACGGATGTGCTCACCATTGCTTAATTCCTGATCCTTTTCATGTGTCACATTTGTTTCCGTTTCATCATTGCTGATAGAACTATTCCGTTCTTCTCCATTTTCCTGTTTTTCTACCTGCTGCAAATTTTCTGCCTCATTCCCCATATTCTGACAACCCGTAAGAATCAACAATATCGTCAGAACTCCCAACACTTTCTTTCCCATATATCCCCTCTTTTCAAAATTTCGTTCTTTCTCTTCTGTTACTCGAAGCATAACGAAAATTTTCTCCATCGTCAACGGATCTGGGATATCATGCTCTATCTGGGATAATCGGTACAGATAGCAAAAAATATAAGACCTTGTTCTTTGAAATCCGCATTCTTTTTGCTTCCTTCATACAAACAAAGTCTTTTTTATTACGTTTTATCTTATTTTATCGGAAACACTGCCTCTGCGCAAAACAAATCTCCTGTCTCATAATACTTTAACGCGCCACCTACCTTTTGCATCGTCCGTTTTATACTTTTGTGCCCAATCCCATGGCTGCTTGTATCTTTCTTCGTCGTATTCAAACTTGAATTTTCATTTAAAACAGATTTCTCTATTTTATTTTGAATCTCCAACCGAAGATATCCCATTTTTTCCTCTACAAAAATTATAATTTCTTTCTTCTCTGTAACTTTCCGCTCTGCTTCAATCGCATTATCCATGAGATTTCCAAACACAGAGCAAAATTCCAAATCATCAATTCCTTCCATTTTGCTCAGAATCGTACACTTCACATCTACTTTTTCACTTCTCGCAAGAGTAATTTTTGTATTAATCATAGAATCCACATAACTGTTTCCTGTCTGAATTAGTGTCTGCACATCTTCAATTTTCTGATTAATTTTTTCCCATACCTTTACCATTTCCGACTGCGGCATGGTCTCCATTGCCTCTTGCAGAGGTAAAAGATAATTTTTCAAATCATGTTTAAATTCTCGTAATTCTTCATTACTTCTCTTAATAATTTCCATACTTTCCTTTGAATATTTCTCTTTTTCTTTCATCAGTTCATATTCTAGCTTTGTTTGATTATCCTTGCTCATTTGCTGTACTATAAAGTACATAATCAGGCACATCAGCCAGATACAGCATACGCACAGCAAAATCCATTTCTGTTCCTGCATCTGCACACTTGGCAGATCTCTTACTACCAAAATAATAGTATTTCCCGCAATAATTGAGAAAACAAGGTTGCATCCCATGACAATCCATTGCCAGCTTATCAGATTCTCTCGTTCAAACAAAAGACTATTTAGTAATTTACCAACAAAAAAATAAGAAATTTTTGATAATAGCATGATCGCAATTCTTACTGTATCCTGATCTTGAATAAACGATGCAACACTTTCTTGAAGGATAAAACTGCCGCCGAAAAGGATCGCTGTGTTTACCATCATCAATACTGCTCTCGCAACTACCGCTGCAGTAACCTTTCTCAGAACACTTCCCTGTGTACCCACCATCAAATAGACAAAAAGCCAAATCAATGTGATCCACATTTCCCACCTGTCATATAACGCAGGATACTTTTCCAACGCAGGAAAGATTAGCCCAAATAGCACTGCAATTCCCCACAAAATTTTACCTTTTTTCCCTTTGGGTTTCTGCTGCATAAAATCCATGCAGAATTCCAACAAAAGTATGTTTTCCCAAACAGAAATTGCAAGTTCAAAAACCTTCCAAAATGTTGCACTCATTCCATCACCACTCCCATAATTTTCATTCGAACCTGATTCAGATAATTTCTGCTGACAGGAATGCTTTTCCCGTTCAATAGCAGAAGTTCTTTTTCGCGCAACCGATATACATAGTTCATGTTAACCAAATATCCTTTATGTGTCCTTACAAATTTATGCGCTTCTAGTTTTTTCTCCGCTTCTGACATTTTCATTCTTACACGAATCGCCTCATCCCTCGTATCTTTTTCCCGATAGAAAAGCAGATAGTTCTTCTCGCTCTCCACAAACCAGATATCACGCAATGCAAGTTTTACACTCTGACGCCCTGTCTGCAGTTCTATTTGGGGAACTTTCTTTCCTGCCTTTTTCTGCAGTTCCAGCAACTGCGGCTCCAGTTCCTCATCCAGATGTGCCTTGCGGATAAAAAAGAATGGATGATACACCAATGACTGAAACACCAGATCATCCTTATTCGATACAAACACAATACAACATTCTCTGTTCCACTTTTTCAGATACGATGCAACCTCAAATCCATTCACTTCCGGCATATCGATATCAATAAAAAAAACAGAAATCTCATCAAGATTTTTGATTCCTTCCAGCATCTCCTTCGCAGATACGTAGCACTCCATTTTCACTGCAATCTTATGTTTCTGACATAAACCTCGAATTCTGATTTCCAGTTTATTTAAAAACACTTTATCATCATCGCATAAAATTAAATTCATTATTTTCCCCCATACTCTTCTTATCGAAGATTCTACTTCTCAACAGCATACCAAATTTTTTCTTTTACCTCAAGCAATCTGGGATAACCCGCAGTATTTGGGATAAGCCGCAACGTAAAACAGCACCCGAATCATTTTGACTGATGCAGATGCTGAAATGTATGGATTCTTTCTCGAATTATGATTCCAAGAACAGCTCAATATTTTGAGTTGACTTATTTCATTCTAAATGATATTATACTAAAAGAAGCGGTTTTGTACCACTTGGCTGTTTTCAGTCTTGAGTGGGTTACTCGCTTCTTTTTTTATATCTACAATATCATATAAGTACAATTTTCCATTCGATGCGCAGTTAATTACCAGACATGCTGTATAAACGTTATATTCTTCCGTTTTATTTTTATTGTTATACAATGGTAATGCAAATCTTGTATGATAATAATACCAACCTTTCTGTGCATCCTGTGAATGTTTTTCTTTTCGATTCTCACAGAATACCTTTTGTGCTGCAATCTCAATCATTTCCATTATCCCCTGTGCCGCATTAGCTTTTGCTTTGGCTCTGGCACCTTTGGATTTTCTTGTATACAAAGAGCCGCTATATTCATCTGGAAATTTTTTCCCAATATAAACGACTTCTCTTGTTTCGGCTATTTCCACAATTTCTCCCACATACTTTTCCAAATATTGTTCCACTAATTCCCATTCAATGTTCTGTTTATTAAAAAATAGAATTTCTGGAATCAGTACGATCTTATTCCCCTCGCTGTCCTTTACAATTTCAAGTTTTGCCATTCAATACCTCTCTTTTGAAAATATTGCTACTATCATACCATGAAATACACCTGGCTGCATTCCAAAAATCTCCGGCAAAATTTGGTGAAAACTCATGAAATTTTTCTTTACATAATTGTTCCCCAAAAAAGAGACTCCCGTTTTCAGGAATCTCTTTCTTCTTAAATAGAATTGCTGTATGTTACGCCACGACATCCTCAAATTGCGAATTGTAAAGGTTTGCATAGAACCCATTCTTCGCAAGCAGCTCTTCATGGTTGCCCTGCTCGATGATATCTCCGTCCTTCATGACAAGAATCAGATCCGCATCGCGAATCGTAGACAGCCGGTGGGCGATGACGAAGCTTGTTCTGCCCTTCATCAGGTTATCCATGGCTTTCTGGATCTCGATTTCGGTTCTGGTGTCGACGGATGAGGTTGCCTCGTCGAGGATCAGAATCTTGTTGTCAGCAAGGATTGCGCGTGCAATCGTCAGCAGCTGTTTCTGTCCCTGCGACACATTGCTGGCATCTTCATTCAGTTCCATCTGATAGCCGCCCGGCAGGGTCTGGATGAAGTGGTGGGCTCTTGCGGCTTTTGCTGCTGCGATGACTTCCTCATCTGTCGCATCGAGCCGGCCGTAGCGGATATTTTCCATGATACTGCCCTTGAACAGCCACGTATCCTGCAGCACCATACCAAAGGCATCGCGAAGCTCTCTGCGGTTGAAATCCCTGATATTGTGGTCATCCAGAAGAATGGCTCCGCTGTTTACATCATAATAACGCATCAGCAGCTTGACCATGGTGGTTTTGCCTGCGCCGGTGGGGCCGACAATGG
>ENA-ORRN01000475-ORRN01000475.1-human-gut-metagenome-genome-assembly--contig:-NODE-475-length-32104-cov-5.561110_pt1 | contig 32104 bp, 35 predicted proteins | sample MGYA00242174_ERZ509132 | MGnify/ENA primary metagenome ERZ509132 (study PRJEB26280, sample SAMEA2338671) | human gut metagenome | biome: human gut; feature: human-associated habitat; material: faeces... | reverse complement strand
TTGTTAGATTAAGTATATAGTTAGGTGCAGTTCCTGTTATTGAAGCAGCAGCCTCTGTTCCTGGGGCTCCTGTTGTAACTGTCCCAATTGATATTGTTGGAGTTTCACCAGTTGGACCTGTTGGACCTGTTGCTCGATAAAATAAATCATCTAATAGAATTAATTGTAATTTCAAGCATTATTCCTTTATTAATATGAAAAATAACCACTTTGTTTTTTAAAGTGGTTATTTATTTGAAATTAATTTTTTTGAGATTCTACAAACAATTTCATTAAATTTTCAAGTATATCAGAATCATTTACTTCTTCTAATCCATTTTCGTTGTCATATTCACAAAACATTGTATTAGTATAATCGTCTTGATCTATTAAATACACATAACTTTTATTATTATAAGTTGTTGAAAAAACGACTGAATACTTTTTATTATCATTTAGAGTTAATATTTCACCTTGATTTAGCATTTTCATTACCTCCTAATTCATTTGTGTTGACATTTTCTAAAGACGCGTTGAAGTCAATAAGTTCATTTTGTGCTTGTTTGAATTTTTTAGAATTTTTAAAATATTTTGCAATAAACCCACCAGCACCAGCGGCTAATAAAGTTGTTATAGGGCCTAAATCTTGTAAATATTGTCCTAGTGCTTCCCAAGAATAGATAGCATTTAATTCGTGTTGTAATACTTGTTGCATATCTTGTCCGTTAAAGTAAACTGCAACGGCCGCACCTAAAATACAAACACCGGCTAATATTGCTGATCTATTTTTTGCTCTTTGTGCGTCATTCATAGCTCTTTCACGTTGTAATATAGTAAATTTTCTATTTTCTTTTTGCATTTGAGCTACTTCTTGTTGAGGATTTATTTGTAAAGTTTGTAAACCTGATTCAAATTGTGTTGATTGAGATTGTTGTTGTGTTTTTTCTTCTGTTGGTTGCAAATGCTTTTTAATATCAATTCCATTTTGCTTTTGTATATTAAGTAATGCTTCATTACATTTAGCATATCTTTCTTTAGTAGATGAATCAATTACTAGGCCATCTTCTGTCATTTCTGGTCTTGATATAGCGGATTTTGTACCAATATCAAGCAAATTTATCATTTCTAAAGTAAGTTTATGTTCTTCTCTTATTTCCCTCGGCATAGTTATTGGTAAAGCTGGATATTGTTGTAAAATATCATAAATTCTTTTTTGAAGTTGTTCTCTATAATATTGATTAAGTTCAGTTCTATATTCCATACTTTTTAAACTTGCTTGCTCTTTTCTTTTGATGTCAAATTCATATTGTTTTCTTTTTTCTTCTTCAAGATTATATCCAGTTGATATTAATACAGCTGGATTAGCTTTGCTTAAATCTTCAACTTCAATACTTGAATACATACCACTAGCAGAATTATGCTTGTTAGTGATTCCATTTTTTTCATTTGCATAAAATGGTGTTGGTAAAGCTAATTCACTCATTGGTACATTACAAAAGATTTTTGAGTTTGATTGTGGATCTAAATCAGGATTAGCTAATCTGATAGCAACACCTGGATTTAATCTTTGCAAAGCAATAGCAATTTCTCTAATATTTGTGGTTTCTAGTGATTTACTAACATCAACATTTGGATATGTTTGGCCCACTACCATATCATCTAAGCTTTCTACTGATAAACTCGTGTATAATCCTGTTTCAGAATTATGTTTATTAGTAATTCCATTTTTTTCATTTGCATAATATCCTTGTGGTAATCTTAATTGATTCATTGGTTTAGAACTAAAAATTCTACTATCTGCAAGTGAATCAAACTGTGGATCACCAATTCTAATTTCAACGCCCGGATTTAACTTTCTGATTTCATTAATAAGTTGATTAAAATTCATAATATCCCTCCATCTAATATTTTATCATATTTTAGCAATAATTGCAATCAGTTAGTCATACAAGACTATTTTTTTACATATTTTCAACTTTTTTTAAAAACTCATTTAACGATTTATACCATTCAAACATTCTAACTTTTTTATTTTTGTATTTATCTAATTCTTCTTCAGTATAATTTTTATTTATTTCTTTCCACCTGTTTATTACTCTTTTATAACATTCTTCAATAGAAGTTCTTATAATTATAATTTTACCCTTTAATAATTTTATTTCTTTTTCAGTTATTAAATTTCTAAACTGTGCTGAATCTATTACTAATGTTTTATCAGTATTTTTATAATAATCTAATATATCATTATAAATGGTACTAAACTCATTACATACATCTGGAATGCTATCATTATATTTTTTCTTTAAAAATTCTCTAAATTCAATACAATTCTTATTATCGGTCGGTCTATCTTTAATTATTTCATCAGTATCTATTACAATATATTTATCATCATTTAGATATTTTTTAGTATATGTAGATTTACCACTTCCAGATTCTCCAGTTATATTAATTATCTTATCATCAGTAATATTCTTTATATATGGATCTTTATTTACAAATCTACTTATTAACAAGTCTGATTTAACTTCCTTTAAATAGGTTTCAATTTCTTTAATAAGGTCATTCATATCTTTTCTGTCGTTTTTATTACCGTGTGAAATAAAATCGTTCCATTCTTCTAAAACTTCATCTATGTTGTTTTTATTAACTTTATCTCTAAATATTGCATAAGCAGTTTTTTTATAATTCATTATACTTACAACACCTAATGCTTTATAATATGATTTTTCTGGTATTTTGGATATATTATAGAAGTGAAGTGCTAATTCATCATCAACTTTTCTTGGATTACTTATAATTATTTTGTTAGTTCTATATATTGTTGTTGCACCATCTAATCTAACATTTTCTGCGTCTTGTGGAACTTTAATATCATAAATAGTATCTCCTCGGTGCAACCACCTTAAAATACATTCTTCACTGCAATAGTTAAAGCCACCAAAATCTTTTCCGTTTGTTGCTTTAGGATTCCAATTATTTGCAACATTTATTTCATTTAACTTATATTTAAAATCACTTTTTGCACCACTTGTTGTACCATACATTACTTTTACAAACTTACTCATTTAATTCACCACCTAATCAAATTTTATACTTTCAATATTAATTAACTTATTTTCATTGTCAAATTCTAACTTAAAGGTTTCACAATAGTTGAAGTATCCTTCAAATATCATTTTATTTTTAAAACTATATCTCAACTTATTATCAAAAATATCTATTTCACACCATTTTTTTAATAAATATGAGATTGCAGTTCCGTGGCTAACAATAGCTATCCTTTTATCAGGATATTCATTTAAAATTTTCATAATTACAGAGTACATTCTATCTCTAACTTCTTTTTGATTCTCACCATTATTAAGTTTATAGTTTTCATCTAAAAATTGCTTTCTCTCAAAATTTTCTGGTAATTCATTCCAAGAGTCAATACCAAATCTTCTTTCGCCTAAATCACTAATAACATTTATTTCTATGTCATTTTTGATAGACAAATATTTTGCTGTTTGAATAGTTCTAACATAGTTTGATGAATATAAAATATTAATATTATCAAATTCTTTTTTACTTAATTTATTTTGTGCTATTTGTTCTCCCTCTATTGAAAGTGATGACTTTTCATTTTGTATTTGCAAACTATCACTATTAAAAGTATTATTTACTTTCATTGGCTTTGAATGTCTAATTAAATATATAGTAGTCATTATTTTATAATTACCTTTCCATCTAAATTGCAAATGTAAGCATTTGGTATTAATTGCTTTATTTCTTTTAATTTAGATTGATCTTTTTCGTATTCTCTTCCTACTAATATGCCTTCAATTAGATTAGCTGGTACACCAAATAAGATAGCACTTTCTCGATCAGTAAAAAAATCATCTTTATCTTTTCTATCTACAATAAACTTTTCGTAATAATCTGGATTGACAAATTCTTTAACATTTTCATCACTAATATCATTAGATAAAATATCACCCTTAAGTAATTCTTCTACTGCTTTATTATTACCATTAAATATAATTCCAATTTGTACTTTATTTTGAACTAAACTAGGTAAAAATCTTGCTTCTTTAGTTTGTTCCATATACCACCTAAAGCAAGTATTTATATCTATTGTATTCATAATATTTTTCATTTCATCATAAGGAATCACTGAAGTTTTTATTTTTTTCCCGTTTATTTCTTTATATTCAATCGTTCCACCACTATAAAAATTAACATAATCTTTTAATAAATAATCTTTTTTTAAATTCCAAACGCCAACAGAACTTGGATATTTTGACAATCTTCCATCTATAAACCAGCTAGATATTAAACCGTCTTTTAAAATCCCTTTCAATCCATCAATGTTTTTATAAGTACCGTGTAGTAAAGTGCCTTTTTTTAAATATACATCATCACCAACAGAATATTTGTGCTTTGGATTATCGTATTCTTTTGCAATATAATAATTATTTATTTGATCTATCATAATTTTTTTTGAATTATCTTTTAATTTTTCTTGTGCTATTTTTATATAATCATTTTTATTCATTTTTTCACCACTTTCTTTTATTTTATTAACAATCATTTCAATACATTCTTCCATAATGTTATCTAATTCTTTTTTGGTAAAGAGTTTATAATTGTGCTTAAATAGTTTTTCTGATAAACTTAATTTATTAAATTTGGCAAACTCATTTTTCAAATAATTAAATCTATGATCTATAAGTTCATCAGTTAAAAACTTATCCTTTAAATAAACAGCATTTTCTTTTACTAGATTAATATTTTGAGGAATAGAAACATATCCGTCATTAAATAAGTATTTACCATACAATTCAAAATCTCTGTGCTTATATTTTCTCTTTAGTCTTTTTTTATCATCTATATCAATCTTTAATATTTTATTATTAAATCTTATACCAATAATATTGTTATTATTATCTTGTACCCATTTAGAAGTATAAACTTTTTCATTATAAAATTGATCAGTTAATAAATGAGAATAATATCCTAATATTAATGGATTGCCTAATTGACTTTTATACACACTTAAAAACTTATTTATATCTATCATTTTTTCCTGTGGTACAGTAGGGAACGGAAGTTTTTCATTATAATAATGTGCTTCATATCTTGTTATTATAATACCTTTATCTACATCTGGTATTAAATTACCATATAAAAATAAATCTTCATTCAATCCTAATTTCCTATTAACTTTTTTAGCAACTGCTAAATGTACAGACCAACTTGGCATATATTCAACTCCTTTTTGTATTGCTATTTATTTTTCATAAATTCATTTTTCATCATTTCAAATATTTTTATTTTTTCTTCTTTATTAAATATATCTTTTTGACTTTTAAATTTACTTAAAGCCCATTTCCAAAGATTATAGCCAAAATGCTTGTCCTTATATTTTTTATTTAATATAACTCTTTCACCATTATATCTCGGTATAAAATGAAAATGAACATGAGGTTTTTCATTATCTCTATAAGCATTATTCATCAAACAAGCAAAATTAAACATAGTTGATTTAAATAGTTTTTTACAAACTCTTTCAAGTTCCTTTTCTAATATACCCAATTCAATCCATTCATCATTAGATAAATCACTTAATGATTCCTTATTAGAAGAAAGAATACATTGACCTGGAAATTCTTGACACCAATCTACAAATACAACTTCCCAATTATTACTTTTATATAAAATCATATTATTCCTCCATTTTTTCAATAATATGTTCCAGTTTTTCTGATTTAATTAATTTGATAGTTGATTCTGGATACACTTTATAATTATTTAATTGTTCTATATCAACCCAATAAAAATATTGATTATTATTATCTTTACAAACAAATCTATCAGTGCTAATAGTACCTTTATAAATACCTTTATAACAAAAACTATATTGCATTATTTTTACATTTTCTTTTATTACAAAGTTTTCTTGTATGGAACAAAGAATAAAATCAATATCGTATCCTAATTCTTCCATTACTTCGCGTTTAATAGCTGTTAGACTATCCTCATACAATTCAATTCTTCCACCCGGTAATAAAAAATAATCTCTACCATCTTCAACCTTAAATAATAAAATTTTATCCTTTTTTTCATTTAAAATAATAGCTGACGCCCTAGCATTAAATCTATAATTATTTTTTTCAAAATCAATATTCATTTCACACCTCACTTATATTTTTTTATAAAATAGTAATTTTTCAAATTATATATAACATAATTATAACATATTATTTTCTTTTTTTATAAATTGACACCAAAGTTAACAGTAATGTTGCATTTGTTTTCAATATATTCTAGTTCTTCCTCTATATCTTTGAAATATTTCATTATTTTATTATCAATAGCTTCCACTTTCTTATTATGTTTTTTTAATTTTGTCTTTTGAAAAAATAAGGGTTTATTTTCAAGTAAATGTTGTTTTTGTAATTCACATACTTTAATTTTAGTGCATATAATATCAATCCCGCATTTTGATTCTTTATTTAATGATATTAAAGATAATTCTATAATCTTATTTACTATTTCATTATAATAACTTTTACTTATAGTATTATTATTCATATAACACGCTCCTAGTTAGTCTTACAAGACTAACTATATTATAACATAGATTTTGACAATTAAAAAAAGAACTTAATCAAAAGTTCTAATCTTCTAAATCAATATCATCAAATACTGGATCATCAAAAAAATCTTTTAATTTAAGTCCAAATCCATTACTAATTCTAGCAATAGTTAGCATTTTTGAATTTTTACTTCTACCGTCAGTTAAGTGTTGAGCTGTACTTTGAGTTATATAACTTAAACTTGCTAATTTATTTGTTGATAGATTATCAGATTTATTTAATTTGTATGCTAAATCTTTATCATTACATAAATCGTTAATTCTTTTAGCAATAGCTTCATTTATCTTCATATTATCACCACCTATAATAATTTTAATGGTTAATCCTTTGAAACTGTTAATCACGCAAGACTAAATTAGTATTGCAAGACTATGTTTTTTGTACTAAAAAAATATCTATACCTGTCAATATGTTATTATTACCAAAAGTATCTTTTTTATTAATCCTAGTGTTTACAAGTGTTTACGAGAGTTTAACAAGACATTTTTATCGCTTTTTTTAAGACAAATTATCCTTATTGACTATAAACAAAGCTATGATATAATTATGTTAAGATATGAAATAAATGTATCCAGAGAGACATTATTTTCAAATATCAAGTGAAATACTTTGATGTTTGAAGTAATGTTTTTTCATATCTAAATATCAATTTTTAGTTGTTTCAGTCATTTTTCTTGATTTTTCAAGCAAAATTCATTGAAACCGCTTGATTTTTGGTAAATTTTGGTATATCATAAACAACAATTAAATTGATTTATGAATTATGATGTTAAGGAAGTAGTACGTATCCTTTGTTTTGGTTATTTCTATGACCTTAACACGCACTGCTTCCTTTTCAATTAAGGGGGGATTGGATATATGGTTGCATTTTCTTACATTTATTATCAAGCTAACTTATTTAGCAAAAATAAAAATGTAGGGTTTGTTTCCCCAAAATTTCCTATTAATAAATCAAGTAATAGAATATTGATGTTTAGAGCAATGGGTATTAGCGAGACTATGTCTTTCGGTATCTGTTGCTCTTTTACTTTGGATACACATTTAGATCAGGGGGAATGAGTATATGAAGAACACACTTTTAGGAAAGGACGAACTATTAATGTATGATTATGTTAAACTTAAAAACATAATCACATATATTTTCAAGTTATTTAAGTATCTAAAAAGAACTGATGATAAAATTTCTTTACCGAAAATAACAGCTGACTATCGTGTAAGGTACGAACAATTTGTACCTATTAATAATTCGGTTGTAGAAAACTGCGTATTAAGAAATATGATGTTAGAAACAAAACTTGAAAATAGAAGAAAAAGATTATTGTCTAAAATAACTTTAGCTTTAAGAAAACTTAATGATATTGAGTTGCAAGTATTTGATCTTACTTTTTACAAATGTAAAGATGAAGATGAAATTATGGATATAATATCTTATGGTAAAGATAAAGTTAGGTATATCAAAAAAAGTGCTTGTATCAAATTCGTATCCGCTCTTGGTCTTGATGATAGGTGTTTTAAATAAGGTGTCGCAAGTGGCACTTTTTTTTAATGCACTAATTTAGATTGGAGGTGTTAGAAAAAATTAAAGTACTGACTTAAAAGAATTAAGGGGGTTGGTTTTTATAAATATAGTTAGAATCATAATTAATATCTTTGAAGAGAGCACATATAGAAATATTGACTAAACTATTTAATTTTATGAATTACAACAAAATAAAAAAAATATATATTAAAAATTTAGTAAACTTATAAGTTTTAAAGGGGGTTATATAATTAAATGGATAGTATTTTAAATGATATACTGCGTCTAATTGGAGACGCAACTAATTACTTAAAAATGTTCGTTGCTGGTGCTACGGGCTTTTTTGTTTTAAAAGATTGCATTATGTATATGGTCTCATCAGAAGATCATCAAAAAGCTGCTTCACTTCGTAAGATACGTACAACACTAATAGCTGGTGTATGTGTTTTTGTTGTAGTTCAATTTGTTAATTGGCTTCTAGCTTACTTCAAATAAAAGATTATGGATCAATACAAACTTGTAAAAGAAATTATAAAAACTTGTCAGTACTTTAAAATAGTAGAAAGAGATATTGATAACTACTTTGTTGAAAAAAAGATAATCGACGGTTTAGATGATATTATCTTTGTAGAAAATTTGCTTAACATATTTTATAAAAAAATGAAATTAAAAAGATATAGAAATTCTTTAGATCAAAATAGATTAAAGAAACTTCTAATTGAATTAGAAAAAATAAGGTTAAATTTAGAATTTAAGGGGGTGTATGAATGATGAATCAATCTTTAATTATAGGTAGAATTGTTAATGATCCAGAACTTAAAGAAACTGAAAAAGGAAAAGTATCAAATATTACGCTAGCGGTCCAAAGACCATTTAAAAATGCTAATGGCGAATATGAAACAGACTTCTTCCCAGTTGCAATATGGAATGGCATTGCTGAAACTACATCTCAATATTGTCGTAAGGGCGATTTAATTGGTGTCAAAGGTAGATTACAAAGTAAAGATAATGTTATTTCTATAATTGCTGAAAGGATAACTTTTTTATCTTCAAAGTCAATAAAAGATGACATTTCAACAGAAAAAGAACTAAAAGTATAAAAAAATATATAAAAATTTCATTTTAGGCGCTGTATTTTTTTTAAAAGCGCGTTATAGTGTTTGTAAAGAAAGGACGTGTCTTATGTTAAGAAAAATTTTAAAAGTATTTTTAGTAATTGTTTTTATAGGTTTTATAAATGCTTATGTAAGGGGGATTCATTACAATAGTAATAAACTCAAAGATGACAAATCAGTAGCTCAAGAAAATATAGAAACAGAAAAGCAAAATATTATTGATGAAGAATTAATATCATCTATAATAAATGATAATAAATCTAAAGAAGAACTTAAAGAAAATAACACTTCAAATAACAAAGTAATAAATAATAAAAATGAAGAAATAAAAAATACTATTCCAGAACAAAAACAAGAATCCAATCAAAATGAAGAAAAACAAATAAATAATATTTCAAATAAAAATGAAACTAAAACAAATGATGTAATAGAACAAGTACCTGAAGTTGATGATGAATATAATAATCTAGTTAATTTTATAGATTATAAAGCTGATGAATTTAACAAATGTCATACTGATAGTATTGATGTTGCTTTATCTGATACAGATAATATTAGAAATACATCTTGTAAGCAATTTGCATATAATGGTAAATTGGTTGGTTATAAAATACAAGTTTTTTATAATGACGGTACTTATAAATATTACAAATAAAATTTTTAAGGCGATCAATTAATTTTGGTCGCTTTTTATATTAATTAAAGGGGGGAATGAAAATTGAAATTAAACTTAAAAAGTGTGCTAGCTTTAGTAGTTGGTGCATTTTCATTTTTAGTAGGTTTTACAAATGTCTTTGCTGCTACACTAACTGAAACAGCGGTTGACGGTTATTTTTATACTCGTCGTGGTGGCGGACAACCTTATATGTCGGCTCAATGGAAACTATATGATATGGACGGTAAAGCTGCTTATTGTATAGAACCGGGTGTAAATATTACTATTCACGATTACGACGGTGCGATTGGTTATATCAACTCACCATACTCTGATGAAATAAATCAAAAGATTGGATTAATTGGATACTATGGATACAACTATCCAGGACATCAAACTTTAAGATATAGAGCTGCGGCTCAATCTTTAATTTGGGAAACAACAGGCGGTCAAATCGTAGAGTTCTGGACTGAAAAATATGGTAATGGTAGTTTTATAAATCTTAATAAAGAAAGAAATGACATAATGTCTTTAGTAAACTCACATTATACAATGCCTTCTTTTAACAATGAAACAAAAGACGCTATCATAGGTCAAACAGTATCATTTACTGATAATACTGGTGTATTATCTGGATATGAAATTTATAGAAGTGATAGTGCTACTTCTAGTATTAATGGAAATACATTAAATATAATTCCTAATGCTGTTGGCGAGATTACTGTATCATTAATTAAAAAGACTTATACTTCTGATCCTACAATGATTTTTGTAGGTAAAGATAGTAAAAGTCAAAAAATGGGAATGTTTGGCGTACACGATCCAGTAGTAGCAAAAGTTAAATTAAATGTTAAAGGTGGTCGTGTTGAAATTATTAAGACTGACGCTGATACTGGTACAACTACACCAAGCGGTCAAGCTAGTTTAGTTGGTGCTAAATTTGGTGTTTATGATGTTAATGATAATTTAATTACTACTTTAACTACTGATAGTAATTCTTATGCAATAAGTGATTATCTTCCTAGTTTAAATGTATTCTACATTAAAGAACTTGAAGCTCCAAAAGGTTATGTTCTAAATACTGAAAAATATTACTTTAAATTAGATAAGGACAATTTACTAGCTAGTATAAATATTAGTAATAAAGTTATTGAAAGAAAATATGAAATAACAAAAGTTGTAGCTTCTAATAAAACTCAAATAATGACACCAGAAGTAAATGTTGAATTTGGTATATATGACTACAACAATAATTTAATCAAAACTTTAAAAACAGATAGCGACGGTAAAATTTACTTCACTTTACCATTTGGGGATTATATTTTAAGACAATTATCAACACCTAGTGGTTTTGAAAAGATTGATGATTATAAATTTTCTATAACAGAAAGTGGTCCTACTATTAATAAAGTGTTTAGTAATGCTGAAATAACTTCAAGAGTAAAAATTATTAAAGTTGATGATTCAGGTAATAGAATTGCTATTGCTGGTATAAAATTCAAAATTAAAGAATTATCTACTGTTAAGTATGTATGTCAAAAAGTAGCTTACCCTAATAGTAAAACTTATTGTGAATTTGAAACTGATGATACTGGTATGTTAATCACACCATATCCACTTAATAGTGGCGATTATGAACTTGAAGAAGTAGATCAAAGAATTAATGGTTATCTATGGAATAGCGAGCCATTAAGATTTAGTATTAATGAGAAATCTAATATTATTAGTAGTGATGACTTTGATAAAATACTAGAATTAAGATTTACAAATAAAGAAGTTAAAGGTGCTATTGAAATAAAGAAAACTGGCGAAAAGTTAGTTATTGAAAATGGTAAATATACCTATGAAACAATACCACTTTCTAATGTAGTATTTGAAGTATATGACGAAAACAATAATTTAGTTGGAACTATTACTACTGATGAAAATGGTTATGCTAGACTAGATAATTTGAAACTTCAAAAATATACTTTGAAAGAAGTATCTAGTTCTCTATCTCATTTAATAGATAATAATGTTTACGAATTTGAATTAGTATATAAGGATCAATATACTCCTATTATCACTAAAACATTTACATTGAAAAATTATCTACCAAAAGGAACACTAGAATTTACTAAAACTGATTATTCTACTGATAAAGCACTACCTAACACAGTCATAGAGATTTATACAGAAGATGATGTTTTAATTGGTACTTATACTACTGATGATAAAGGAATGGTTGTCATTAAAGATTTACCTTTATCTAATGGTAAAAGATACTATATTTTAGAAAAACAAACTTCTGATTCATCATACTTATTAAATGAAGAAAAAATGTATTTTGAAATTAATGAGAATGGCGAAGTTGTTAAAGCTAATATGAAAAATGAAAAAATTAAAGGTAGTTTAGAATTTACTAAAGTAAATTTATCAACAAGTAATCCTATTCCTAATACTAAAATTGAAATTTATAATGCTGATACTGACGAATTAATCTATTCTGGATTAACTGATGAAAACGGTAAAATCATTATTGATAATTTAGAATATGGTCGCTACTATATTAAAGAAGTTGAAACTGCTTCTCCTGATTATATTTTAAATACTGAAAAAATGTATTTTGAAATTAGAGAAAATGGCGAAGTTGTTAAAGCTACTATGACTAATGAAAAAGTAGAAATGCCAAAAACATTTAATACTGATTTAACTAGCTCAATTATTATAATTAGTACTGCTGTTCTTGGTTTAGGATTATTAATATATGCAAAAAAGAAAAATAAATAAGATTATACAAATTTTAGGGTTGATATTGATTTTAATATCAGCCCTTATTTGTTTAAAAAAAATATATTGTAATTACAAAGTAGATAAAGAAACAAAACAAGTAATCGAAACAATATTTGAAGAAGATACTCCACCACCTACCAATGAAGAAGAACAAGCAGAAGAAGTTGTAGAAACACCTAAAAAACAAGAAATACATTTAACTAACAATTATCTTGGTTATATAGAATTAAAATCTGGTATTCAAAGATTAATAACTTCTGGAACAGATAAGAAAACACTAGATAAGGGTTTAGTTGGAACATTAAGTACTTCTGCGGGAATTGATGATGAATTTGGTAATCTCATAATTGCCGGTCATAGTGTTTATAATACATTTCAAAGTTTGCACTACTCCAGTATAGGCGATAAGATTAAAATTGTATCTCATAAAGCTACATATATTTATGAAATAGTAGAAAAACATACAATTAATGATGATGATATGTCTTATTTTAAAAGTGTAGATAATGAAAAAATATTAACATTAATTACTTGTAAAAATAATGGTAATAAAAGACTAATTGTAGTCGCAAAGTTAAGGGGGTAAAAAATGAGAAGATATAATACAAAATTTATTTTTTATATTTCAAAAGACTTGAAAAAAAAGGTAGAAAAAAGATCTCAAGAGTTAGATATTTCTATGTCTGATTATATAAGAACTTTAATAAAACAAGATTTAAAGTTAAATGATATTGCTTATGTTAATTCTATTATAGATAGGCAGACATTTGAAATTGAAAATATAAATAAAAAGTTATCTGGTTATTATAAAGGTTTATAAAAATTTAAGGGGGTTTTATGAATATAGAATTAAATAACGAATTGATTGAGCGTTGTAATAATCAAAGTATGTATAATCGTGGTACTCATATCAAAGAAAGTGCTGAAAGTGATTATAAAAAGTTTATAGATACTTTTAGTAGTCGTACTCTTAATCCACAGCAATTAGAAATTGTTAAAAAAAGGACAGAACAATTTAAAGAATTAATAACAAATATTTATAATGAATATTTAAGTATATCTGCTAATTTTGTTCCTGTTAATGTTGCTGGACCAGCAAAATATAATTCTAATAAGTTTAAAAAAGTTGCTGATAGAATGGATAAAAAAATAGATGAAATAAATGATAAAATAAATAAGTTCTATGATAATACAGAAAGTATGTTGAAAAATGCTTATTCAAAAGATGAAATAATATTAAAATATAAGAATGGATATAATGAGCCAATAAGTTCTGATGATCCATTAGCTAGAGAAAAACTAGAAGCAAAGTTAGAATACTTACAAACTAAACATCAATCGTATTTAGATTTTAATAAAAAAGCAAGAATTAATAAAACAGAACAATTACCACCTTATGTTCTTGCTAATTCTAATCAAAATATGAAAGCTGTTAAAGATAGATTACAAACACTAGATAAAATAGATAACATAGAAACAGGTCGCTATTATTTTGATAATGGCGAAGTTAGTTTTGATAAAGAAGATATGAGAGTAAAAGTTTTCTTTGATGAAAAGCCAGATGAAAAAACAAGAGATGAATTAAAATCTCGTGGTTTCAAATGGTCTCCAAAAAATTCTGCTTGGCAAAGAAAACTAACACCTAACGCCATTTATATAACTAAAAGAATGTTTAAAGATATTGGAAGTTTAGAAATCAAATTAGTTAATGATTATACTAAAACTATATAGGTAATATTATGCTACAAGTATTAGTCGTTCAACAAGAATCGGCAAGTTGGTTAATGGACGCTGTCCGTTCTATCTTCTGGTTTCTTGCTAAAGGTGTATTACTTCTACTAGACGGAATGTTTTTAATAATTGATGATATATGGAAGTTTAAATTTTTTGATAATCCTTATGTAAATAAAATCTATTCATCTGCTATTATTGTTGCTTGTACTTGGTTAATATTAAAAGTTATATTAGAACTGATTATGAGATATTTTGTAGATCAAGATGATAATAGCTCACCTACTAGGGTATTTAAAGGTATTGTTTTCTGTGTCGTTATGATGTTTTTAATTCCACCTATATTTAATTGGGGTTATGATTTATCTTCAAAAATGACACAGTATGTTGTTTCTGTATCATCAAATAATACTGCTAGTGCTACTTCTTTTGAATCTAGTATGTCATCAATGATACTTAATGCTTTTGCTGATGATGACAAGATGAAAGAAGAACATAAAAAACATTTTATAGAAAACTGGTTTACCGCTGATTATAACGAAGTTGAAGATGACGGTTTATTTGATAGTGGTGTTTATAAGTATAGTTTTAGTACTTTTCCAATATTTCTAGTAGGTTTAGTAGTTGTAGTACTTCTTTTCTTTATAGGAATACAAGTTGCTAAAAGGATTATAGAGTTAGCTCTCTATAAGGCCATAGCACCTTTTGTATGTACTTCTTTAGTATCAAACAAATCACACGCTTTTGAAGTTTGGTGCAAGGGTGTTATGGGTACTTTTTTAGTCACGACAGTTCAATACTTATGTATAGGTATCTTATTTAATGTTTTCGGTCAAGTATCATCTGGAACAAATTATGTAATGTCAGTTATTTTAATTGTTATAGGTGCTTTATTATTTATAATAGCTTCTCCTCAATTAGTTTCTGCATTACTTAATGCAAATGCTGGTGCTGGTGCAAATATGAGTGAATTACATACATTAGCTGCTTTAGGTACAAGTATGGTCGCTATGTCTAAATATGGTAAGACAGTAGATAATTCTACAAGTTCAAACTCTAATACTGATAATTCAAATAGTGATAGTTCTGGAGCTGGCGCTGATACTAATATGGATAATTCATCTTCAAATTTAGAAAGTGCTTCAAATTGTGCTTCCAATAATGAAGATAATAATTCTAATAGTAATCTTAATAATGAAAGTCCTGATAATAGTTCTAGTGATATATCTTCTTCTGATCCTGAAGTAAGTGATTTATCTGGTAATATAAGTGATAATATCAATATGGATACTACTACATCTTTATCAGAAAGAATTGATACATATAAAGACTTTATGGATAATCGTTATTCATCATTAAATGATGATACACCTACATATAAAACTAATGTTGATTGGGGGAATATAAATGTATCTAATACCAAAGAACATAAGAGTTAAAAGAGAGATTTTTAAAGGTTATGGTGTTAAAGAAATTATCTTTTTAGGAATATCAATCTTTGTTGGTTATTTATTAGCTAGATTATTTGGTAAGGGTTTATTAAAAGTGTTTTTATTCTCATTTTTTCCTATACTTACATTTTTAATAACTCTACCTATGCCTAATGGTAATGGTAATATTTTAAGTATTCTAATTAAAATGTTAAAATTTAGGACAAGTCAAAAAAAATATAAGAAATATAATTCTTAAATATAAGGGGGTATGTAATTGAATAATAAAGTTGATGATGTACTTTATAAACTTGTAGAAACAAAAAAATTCATAGCAAAAGCGGCTTTAAATGATAATAGTAATACTTCTTATGAAAACACTATCAAAGGATTACATAACATTATTGTTGATTATACTATGAATAATAAAATGTCTCGTAAAGAAATTTTAGATATTACTTTTTCTTTGTATGATATTGAAGTTGAGAAAACATTTTTAGATAAAGTTAAAGATTTTTTTAATATACCTAAACATATCAAAAATACCAAAGAAAAAATAATTGAAAATCATAAAAAAAAAGAAACTAAAAAACAATATGAAAAAGAAATAGAAGGTTTAGTTAAGGATAAACTAAAAGAAATGATTAAACAAGATAAATTAGATAGTCAAAATAAAGTTAATGATGATAAAGGTTTAGATAAAGAAAAACAAGAAAATATAAATATAACTAATAATAAAGATCTATCTATTAATCATAACATTAAAACTTCTGTTCCTACTTCCAACAAGGAATTTGAAGAAACAAAACAAATGAAAATTTAAGGGGGTTATAAAATTTATGAATAAGAATCTTGATGAAGTGTATATAACACTTCTAAAAGCAAAAGAAAAAATATACGAATATACCAAAAACAAAGTTAAAAATGAAAATTGGCGACCATATTATAATGGAATTGTAGAAAATATAGATAATATTATAGTAGATTATTCAATAGCAACAAAAATGTCTAGTGAAGAAATTTTAGATTGCTTATTTGAAGTTGGTGCTGATAATAAAGATAGTATTTTCTATGATACTTATAACACTATGAAAATAAATATGTAATTCATAATATCTGGGGGTTATTTTGAATAAGAATAAAAAGGAAAAGATTGATAAATCTATTCTTGAATGGTTGCCTTTTAAAGAAGTTTGGAACGATTTATTATATCTTGATAATGACAAAGTTGTTGGTATTATAAAAGTAAATAGCATTAATCTTCAACTATATTCTAATGAAGAACAAACATCTAAAATATTTCAATTTAGAAAAGTATTATTAAGTTTAGAATATCCTTTTAAAATACTTGCTCTTGATAAGCCGATTAGTTTATCAGAACACATAGAAAACTTATTATATTTATCTAAAAATACTGATGATAAAATTAAAAAAGAATTATTAGAAGAAGATATAAAATATGCTGATACAATAATGAATAATAATTTAGTAAACAATCGTGAATTTTATTTATTAATTGATGAAGATAAAGACAATGTTAAATTGTTAAAATCTAAAATAAATGATATTGTATCTCAATTATCTAATATAGGTTTATCTTCATCTCAAGCTAAAACTGATGAAATAAAAGAATTACTATTTGTCTATCTTAATCCTACTTCATCACTTGAAGTATTTAGACAAGACAGTAGTTTAAAAACATTAAAAGAAAAAATTGCACCTATTGCAATGAAGTTTAATGAAAAAGACATATTACTTGGAGATATATATGCTACAAGTATTATAATTGATACTTTTCCCTCTTATGCTAGGGGAAGTTGGTTAGGTATGTTATCTAACATTAAAAATACTCGTATGATGATTTCTGTCAATCCAATGGATAATATAGAAGTTAATAAAACTCTAAAAAAAGGAATGACAGAAACTAGAAGTAAGTTTATTAATTCTAAAGATAGAAACGATCAAATAGTACTCAAAAATCAATTAGAAGATTATGAGAAACTAACAAATAAAATGGATCGTGAAAATGAAAAAATGCTACTGATGTCAGTAGTGTTTTTTACTTATGCTGAAAGTTTGGAAGAATTACAAAAAAGAATAAAAGAAATAAAGTCTGCTTTAAGTAGTTTAAATCTTCGTGGATCACAGTTGATATTCGAGCAAGAACAAGGTTTAAAAACTTGTTTACCAACTCTTGATATGCCACTTCAAGAAAATTTTGGACTACCTATGCCTACAACGACAGTAGCTGCTTCATTTCCTTTTGTCTTTGAATCTATACAAGATGACGGTAATTCTATAATACTTGGCGACGACATAAACGGCGGCCTTACACTATTTGATTTGTGGAAAAGAACTAACAAAAGAACAAACTCAAATATGTGTATTATAGGTAAAAGTGGTAGCGGTAAATCTACTTTAATCAAAAAGTTATTACGTGGTAATTTTGCACGTGGTGGTGGTAAAAAACGAACTCGTATTTTGTGTGTAGATCCAGAACGTGAATATAAAGACTTATGTAATACTCTTAATGGTAATTGGATAGATTGCGGTAGCGGATCGGGATTTGTTATTAATCCACTAGAAATTAAAAATTCTGCTAATGATGAAGATAATAATGTTGCTGTAATAAAACACTTACAAACATTTAGAACTTTTATAAAATATTATTTTAAAGACTTAACAGAATTAGAACTTACTAAAATTGAAGAATTACTTTTAAAAACATATAAAAAGAAAAACATAGATTTAGATACTGATGTTAGTAAGTTATCTTCAAAAGATTATCCTATCATTACTGATTTTCATAATGAAATAAAAAACGAATTAGAAAATGCAAAAAATGATAAAAGGATTAATGATGACACAGTTAAGTCTTTAGAAAAAATAGAAGCTATTGTTAGAAGAATGGCTACCGGTGTTGATAGTAAATTATGGAATAATTATTCTAATTTAGATTTAAACTCTGATTTTATAGTATTTGATATTCATACTTTACTTGATAGTGATGACACTATATTAAGAACTCAATTCTTTAATATCTTGTCTTTATGTTGGCACATTATTAGTCAAAATAGAGACGAACAAGTTATTTTAATTGTTGATGAAGCTCATTTATTAATTGATCCTGAAAATAAAGACGGACTAGAATTTTTAAAAAGAACTTCTAAAAGGATTCGTAAATATAATGGTAGTTTAATTGTGTGTACCCAAAATATGATTGACTTCACTTCACCAGAAGTAGTTAGATACGGTCAAGTTATTGTTGATAATTCTGATTATCAAATCATTATGGCTCAAGGAAGTGAAGAAATTATTTCACTTCAAAAAGTATTAAGATTAAGTGAAAATGAAAGAAGATTTTTACAAACTGCGGGTAAAGGTCAAGCACTATTTGTTATTACTCACGACAAACGAATACCTATCTTCGTCCATTTAAGACCAGAAGAAAAAGAATTATTTGGTAAAGGTGGCGGTAGATAATTAAAGATATTGTATCAACCATAATGAAAGGTAAAATGATAATTGTACTACTTCCAGTTGCATTTATCATTTTCATTGTTTTAATAATTGTAGCTTTACTTACTTCATTATTTGGTAATCAAGAGATGACTTATAAAACTTCTTTTGTACTTCCATTTGATACAAATAACTTTACTATCACATCTGATTATGGACTACGTGATGATCCATTTACTAATGAAAAATCAAAACATAATGGTATAGATGTTGTCCCAGTAAATACAAAAAATATAGTTGCAATAGCTGATGGTAAAGTTGTTGCTAGTACTCTTGATAGTGCTGGTGCTGAATATGTTTTAATAGAACATAAAATAAATGGAACTACTTATAGATCTGGATATTGGCATTTAGAAGAAAATTCAAGAACTGTCAATGTCGGCGACGAAGTTAAGCAAGGTCAACAAGTTGGTATTATGGGAATGACTGGTCGAGCAACAGGGGTTCACTTGCATTTAGTTTTACAAGTATATAATGCTAAAACAAATCAGTTTGAATATACCGATCCCACTACTATTATTAAAAATAAAATAACTGCTAAAGATTATATCTTATATGATTATAATTCTAAAAGTTTTAATAAGCCATTTAGTAATCTACCCACTACACCAGAGTTTAATCCATTACCTAATCTTAATAATTAATGGCCGAACTTTTGGCAAAAAAGCAATTCAAAAAGTGGCGATTTTCTAAAAAATATATATTCAAAAAGTGTGTACGATTGTTATACACCCCTTATTTTTCAAAGGGTAAGAAGTTAACGATTGTATAACAAAAAGATGAAATGTAAACACTTGTGTTTTTTAGAAACCCTTATGAAATAAGGGAAAATTCGCCACTGGCGAATTGTTTGTAAACAGGATTTATCCTGCTTTAAATAGAACTTAAAAGTTAGTACATTTTTTTGGCCGAACTCTTGGCCGAAGATAGAAAGGATTTTATGAAATTATTTTTGATTATTTTAGGAATTAATATTCTAATATTTTTAATTGTATTTGTTTTCTGTGCTTGTAAGGTTGCAAGTTTATGTGATAAAGAAATGGAAAAAATAAATAAAGATATTTAAGTTGTTATATTAAAATTTTATTATTTTATAAAAGGGGGTTATATAAATGAATGATAAAAAAAATAATTATTTAAAAGTACAAGTGGATCAAAAAATGGAAGAAGCATTTAGAAAGATTATTGAGAAAAAAGGATTATCAATTCAAACTGCTTTAGAAATTATAATTAAAAATTATATACTTGAAAACTTGGATTGTATATTGAATAGTAAATAATGAATGAAAATAAAAATTCAAATATTGTTGCTTTCAGACTAGATCCACATAAGAAAAAATTATTACAAGATCAAGCTGATAAAAATAATATGAAATTAAGTGAGTATTGTAAATTAGTTTTATTAGATTATTTGGAACAATCAATGTTATTAGATACACAAAAAAAGTTGGTCGAACTAATTACAGAAACAGTACAAAATGCTAATGAAAAACAATTCTATAAAATACTTACTATGCTAAATAAAAATAATATAGGAATAGAAACTATAATATTACAAAATGATATGACTTATAAATATTTTGATATACCACAGACAAGATCTGAATTAAATACCCATTTAGTAAATCACCCTATAACAGAAGTTGCAAGAGAACAAGTATTAAAAAATATTCGTGAATTAAGAAATAAAAAGGAACTAACTGATGAGTAGTAATATAGTAGCTATCGTCCGTTATAAGAAAGATGTTAATTTTCAAAAGTTAGTTGGTGGTTGGTGTAAGTATGTTTCAAAAGACGGTGCTGACGGAAAAAGTTTAAAAGACTTTTCTTCTAGTGATGAATTGTTTGACAAAGAATTTGGAATATATGATGACACTATTGATAATGATGTTAATTACATTTGGGATAAAAACGGAGATATAAAAAAAGAAGATATATTAAAAGATTTGCCAAAAGATGAATCAGGTAGAATGTGGAATTTAGTTATTTCATTCCCACCAGATTTTGCTTTAGAATCCGGACTTAAAACTAAACAAGATTATTATATGATGACTAAAGCTATTATGCCTAGATTTTTATTAGATAATGATTTTGACTTAACTAATACACGGTGGTATGCAAGTAAACATAATGATACTGATAATCCACATCTTCACATTACTATTTTTGAAAAAGAAATTAGAAGAAAAAAAGATACATTAGAAAAGTCATCTATAAAATATTTAAAAAGTAATATTGCTTCTTATTTAGTAGATAATAAATCTTTTTATCAGGAACAAGATTATTTATTTTTAGGTTTGGAATATAAGATAAGAAAAAACAATTTTACAAAAGTTGATAAAGAATTATTTTTTAGTAGTAAATATAGAAAAGCATTAAATAAAGACTTATTGAATCTATATGATAAACTACCAAAAAGGGGCCGACTTCAATATAACTCAAAAAATTTAGATTATTGTAGAAAAGAAATTGATAAAGTTATAGAAAGAATTTTATATCACGACACTATCAAGTATGAATTTGAAAAATACTATCATAGTTTAGAAGAAATACAAAGAGAACAAAAAAAGTTATATGGTAATAATGCAAATAATAAATATATAGAAAATAAAATGAAACGTTTATATTCTAAAATAGGAAATGATATTTTGCATAACTTTAAAGTTTATAACTCTACTGACTTTATTAAAAGACAGAAAGAATTTTTAAAAGTTAATATAATGAATATGAATTTTAAAAGTCGTCCTGTAAAAAAGAACTCTACTATTTTAAAGTATGCTAAAGAATTATATAAACTTGGTCGTCTTGCTGAATTGTCTGATAGTGATATAAAAAAGTTATTAAGTGATTGGATTAGAAGATCAAATTTAGATGTTAATGTTGATAATATATTTACTGCTGTTAGAATGACAAGTGAAGATATAAATGCTACTGATTTTTATAAATCACTATCTCACTTTGGTTATACAAAAGAAAAATATACTAATTATAAAAATAAATCTTTTTATAAAAATATTAGATTTAAACAGTTTATTAAAAAAGCTAATTATTTTTTAGAATCTGAAAGTAAAAATGAAGAAAGATATTTACAAGAGATTTTAGAAAAAGAATTACAAGGAAAAGAGATTTAAAGGGGGTTGTTAAAATAAAGAAATTTAACTATTGTTTAGTAGTTATTATTTCTCTATTGTTAATTATCTTTTTTCTACCGAATTTTATAAACATAGTTCAAAATAATTTTAAATTAAGTTTTAATTTTAATTTAATAGAATTAATTAAGATAATATTAAATGATAAAAAAATGATTATGGGGATCTTGCTTTTAGAGATCCTTTTCATTTTGCTTATAACTTATTATAAATATAAGGTTAAGAACTCTCACTCTACTAATGGTATTCCAAAACGTGTATGTTCTAATGAATTTGGTAGTAGTAAATTTGCTAGTATAAAAGAAATTAAAGATAACTTTACTACTTGGAAATTTGGAAAAGAAAATAAATCAGGTGGTATGGTTGTTGCAATAGAAAATAATAAATACTATGTTGATACAAGCTCTAATCATAATTTAATTGTTGGTAGTACTGGATCTGGTAAAACTGTTAGTGTCATATTACCACTAATTTTTAATCTAGCTGATAGTAATGAGTCAATGATTATTAATGATGTCAAGGGCGAATTATATAAATATACTTATGATTATTTAAAGAAAAAAGATTATGATGTTAAGGTTATTAATTTAAGAGATACTAAAAATAGTGATTTTTGGAATCCTCTTACTTTATCATATCAATATTATAAAGAAAATAACTTTGAAAAAGAAGTTGAAACAGTCAATGACTTATCAAATGCAATATGTGAAGAAGTTAATAGTCGTGATAAGTATTGGCAAGAATCATCTTCTTCTGTATTAAGTGCTTTATGTCTTGCTTTAATTGAAGATTGTAAAAACGAAAATCAAATACATTTTCATTCTATTTATAATTTATTAGTAGAACACGGTGCTAAAAAGTATGGGGATCAAAACTCATTAGACAAATATTTTGATGATAGGCCTTTCGGTAATACGGCTAAAAATTTGTATTCTGCTGGTAATTTTGCTCGTGGGGAAACAAGAGCCACTATCTTCTCTATATTGGCTTCAAAATTAAAAGTATTTGGCGATACTGGTATAAGTTATATAACAAGTAAAACTTCTTTTAATATGCGTGATATTGGTAAGAAAAAAACTGCAATATTTTTGGTAGTACCTGATGAAAAGTTATCTCGTCATTTTATAGGTGGCTTATTTGTAAATCAAGTCTATCAGACTTTAGTAGAAGAAGCTCAAAAAAGTCCTAATGGCGAATTAGATGTTAGAGTTAATTTAATTTTGGAAGAACTTTGTAATACTATACATATCAACGAATTATCAAAAAAACTAACAGTTGCAAGGTCCAGAAAAATTAGAATATATGGTGTCGTTCAAGATTTTGGAATGATACAAGAACATTATAGAGATCAAGCTACTACTATTAAAGCAAATATGAATTTATGTTATCTTCTTACAAATGATTATAATACTGCTAGAGAAATATCAAACCGACTAGGAAAATATACAATAAAAACTACTAGGACATCATCTTCTAATAGATATGGTAAAGCTGATTTTAATTTATCAAGTGATACTTCTTTAACTGGTAGAGATTTGCTTACTACTGATGAATTAATTAATTTTAAAGTTGGTGACGCATTATTTTTAAGAGCTCGTATGGATCCTATCAAAACTAAACTAAAACAAATAAGTGATTATCCTATAAAATATAAAATTGTTGATGAAATAAAAATTGATAATCCAGAATTTCAAAAATTAGAACTTTTTGATTTAGACACTTTTAGAATAGAAAAGGAATTATTTAAACCGGAAGAAACTAAAAAGACTACACCTACTAAAAGGGCTAACCCTACTAAAAAGAAAAAGGATAATGGGGATAAACAATCCTAGTATAAATCTTTTTAATTTTAATTATCCGGTTATAAAATTAAATAAAGACAATGTTAAAGTTGGTACTTTCTTTTCTGGTATTGGTAGTCCTGAAATGGCTTTTAAGAGATTAAAAGATGATGGTGTTATTAATAATTATGAATCAGTATTTTTTTGTGAAATAGATAAATGGGCGGTAAAAAGTTATTGTGCTATTCATAATAAAACTGAAAAAGATAATCTTGGGGATATTACAAAAATAAATGGTAAAGATCTTCCTTACTGCGACATTTGGATTGGTGGCTTTCCTTGTCAAGATATATCTATGGCTGGTATAAGACGTGGATTTGATTTTAATAGTAATACTAGATCATCTCTAGGTTGGAAGATGATACAATTTATAAGAGAAATGGATAATCCACCAAAGGTTGTTATCTTTGAAAATGTAGCTGCTATTACTAATTCTAAAATGAGAAAAACTTTAAGTCTTTTTAAACAAGATTTAGAAAATCTAGGTTATTCATTATACGATCACGTTTTAACTGCACTTGATTATGGTACACCTCAAAACAGAGAAAGATATTTTCTAGTTGCAATTAAGGGTAAATATATTTATCACTTTCCAGAAAGAATAAAACTTAAATTAAGACTTAAAGATTTATTAGAAAAAGATATTGATCCTAACTTGGTATTATCAGAAAAAGTAAAATTTGATTTAGAGAAATTTGTTAAAAATAAAAACTATTCTAAAAACAGTAAATTGATATGCAAGAATTTAAAAGACAAAAGAAAAAAATATGTTATAAATTTATATAGATTCGTTGACGGTAAAAATCATTGCGGACGTGATACTTCATCAAAATATAATCAGACTGCTAGGCTATGGTCTATGAATGGGTATTGTCCTACCTTAACCGCTAACTCTACTGAAGATACAAGCAAAATGATTATCTACAAAGATAATTGTTTTTTTGTGAAGAAAATTAGTCCACTTGAAAGTTGGCGATTTATGGGATTTTCAGATGATGATTTTTATAAAGCTAAAAGTACTGGTATGTCTAATAGACAACTATTTAAACAGGCCGGCAATAGTATAGCAACAAATGTTATTTATTACATATTGAAAAATTTATTTTAAGGGGGTGTTAATTAATGGAATATGAAATATTTTTAAATAAAGTTAGAAAGAATTTAGAAAAAACAGACAACTACTTTGAATGTGAAATGAATGAGATAATTGATGTTATAAGAAATACTTTAACTAACGAAAAAATAATTAATATATCTGATTTAGATATTCTATTCTATAAAGTTAAATGTTATATAAATAGAATGATAAAAAAAGAAGAATAATTTTACAAAATATGACAAAATACGACAAATCGTTCAATTAGTCTTGCAAGACTAACAAAAATGTGTTATATTTATATTGTCAGTAAGATACTGACTATTAAACCATTTTACTTTAACTTGCATACGCTACACCTTACTTCTAGTAGTGTTTGTAGTAAAAGTAGCTCACTAAAGCCGCTAGTACAGGGCTTTGTTTTTTTAAGAAAATATATCAAATTATAGCTGTTTGATTGACTTTAACCTATATTTAATGTAAGATAATAGCAATAATGAAATCATTAACTGATTTAGGGGAAATGTTTTTATGAAGTCAGAAAGTTTTAAGCTCTTAAAAAGCAAAATAAATATTTTAAATGATTTGAATGATAAGATTAATTTAATCGAATGGAATAAAGATGACGGTCCAAAATTTGAATCAGTTGAAGAAATGAAAGAATTTGAGAAAAAAGTTATAAATGGCGATTTTGAATTTGTATTAGATGATAATATAGATAATGATAATAATACAATTTTAAAAGATTATAAAACTACTAAAGATAATTATTTCTTTTATATTTATAGTTATAAGAATAATGATAAATATATTACTTATTTATCTCTAAAGAATTTAGATGAAACAGATTGTATTCATAATATATATGGATATAAAACTGATGATGAAAATTCTGCTTTAACATATTTTGATAAATTGAAAAATGATATATCAAATAATACGATTGATTATATATTTGATAATATGATAATTGATGTTGATAAAAATATAAATAATTTAAAAAATAAGTATGAGAAATTGACTAGCGAAAGTTAGTCTTTTTTTTATACTTTAAAGGGGGTTGAAATTATAGATATTATTAATAGTCTTAATTTGATTAAAGAATATACATCAAAAAAAGACTTTGAAAAAATTAAAGATACAACTTTAAATATAGAAAAAAGTATTTTGAATAATTACCATAGTCATAATGATTTTAAAAGATTAATTGATACCATTGTGCTATATAGTGATTATTCTTTTTTTAATACTTTACTAATTGATTATCAATATCCTTTTTTCTTGGATCTTGGTACTGAAAATAAATTTAAGAAAAATGGATTTACTATTTTGAATAATGCTAAAAAGATTAATATACTATCACCAGATAATGATGTATTTGTAAAAATTAAAAATAATGATAAAGAAGAAATATTACCTTATACTTCACTAACTGATGAAGAAAAAGAAAAACTTAATAATCTTAATGATAAAAGTATTACATTAGATCATAAAGAACTAAAAGGAATGAATATTATAGAACTATATGATTGTAAAGATACTACTATGGAACAAAAAGATTATAAAAGTTTAGAATTACCTGCATTACTTCTTTTTGATTATCAAGATATATATAATTCTTTTGTAAAAGCATTATATGCTGACGGATATAAAATTAACTATTGTAATAATTTAGGAAATAAATTTGATTATGATAAAGATAATAAAACTATTAATTTGAAAAAAGGTATCAATGATAGAATTAAAGTTTTATCTATGCTAGATATTTATACATCAGATAATGCAAACAATGATTTTGAGAAAGAACTTTTAAAATATTCTATTTGTAAAGGTATAGGAATAGATACAGACTTTGATGATAAATTTGATTTATATGATTGGTATAAAAAAACAGATTTTAATGATGTTGAAAAATCTTTTAAATTAATATCATCAAAAGGAAGAAAATTTATTAATAACTTTAATAAGTTTTTTAGTATTGAAAAGAAAAACTTTGAGTACATACCTATCGGTTTATATGAAGATTATAAATTATCACTTTAGGCGCTGACAAACATATTTATAGCGCGTTATAATTTTTTTGTAAGGCGGTGTTGATATGAAAAAAGATCCTTGGGATAAATACTATAACAAAGCTAAAGAATTAAGAATAAATGCGATTTATGCTGATACTTTATGCGAATTAATACTATTAAGGTATGAATATGTATATGATAATATTAGTAAAGCTGATGTTTTGAAAGAACTACCGGGAATTAGAGAATTAAAAACTATTCAAGTAAAAACTATTTATGAAAAAGCAATAAAGTTATTAGAGTTAAAATATGATGTTATAGTTTTGCAAGACAATCCATTTGTATTTAAAAAATAAGAAAGTGAGTGATGAAAATATGGAACTAGCTACTATGTATTATGATTTTGTAAATGATTATTCAAATATGTTTAATATTAAAACATTTATTGAAAAAGAAAAAATAAGAAGTGATGAAAAGACAAATGCTGTTGTTGAAATACTAAATGAATACTATATCAATGGAACTATGTTTTGCTTTTTAAAAAGTGATAAAGAAAAAGCAATTAACGACATAGTTAAAAAACTTCAAAGTAAAAATGGTACATTTGATTTAATTAATAAACTTGAAGTTGTTATTGATGATGACGAAAACTATCTGGTACAAATAATTTTAATGTATGATAATTGTAATAACAATATAGAAACATTGAAAAATAAAGTTGATAAAAGATATAAAAATAATCAAAAATTTCATAAGAAAGATTATTTTGATTTATTTTTAAAATATAACGATTTATTTAATAAATTAAATTATCATTATGATAATAATATATAAACAATATTAAAACTATGATTTAGTTATCAAATTTAATTTTATCTCATAAGTTAAATTAGGAACTATTAATTATAGTTTTTTTTATTTATATTAAGGGGGTTTAATTTGGAAGAAAAAAAGAATAAAAAAGGGAAAAAAATTAATTATACAAAATTCAATTATAGTGAAGAATTTATCACTAATATAGAAAACCCCACTAAAGAAGATTTGAAAAATATATTTAATAAAAAATATTTTAATTATATAAGAAGATTGGAAAATCGCTCTTTAGGGGGCTGTATAAATGAATAAAGCGCGTTATAATTTAGTTAGCTTGGAATTACGATTAAAAATAATCAAAAAGGAAGTGTTATTTTTATGAGTATATTACAAACTATTAAAACTATTATAAGGGTGGTGTTATATTTAAGATTATCTGATGAAGATAAAAACAAACTATCAAAAGAAGAATTATCACAAAGTATTAAGAATCAAGAAATAATGTTAAGGGATTATGCTGAAGAACAAGGCTGGGAAGTTGTTGGTGTTTATAATGATGATGATTGGTCTGGATCAGACGCTACAAGGCCTGATTTTAACAGAATGATTGAAGAATGTAAAAACGGTAATGTTGATATTGTTTTATGCAAAACGCAAGCTAGATTTGCTCGTGATATGGAACTTGTAGAAAAGTACGTTCATAACTTATTTCACGAATGGAATGTAAGATTTATAACAGTAGTTGATAGAATTGATAATGCTAGAAAAGAAACTAAAAAGACAAGTCAAATTCTAGGATTAACAGATCAATGGTATTTAGAAGATACATCTTTAAATATTCGTGAAACATTAAAGTCAAAAAGAAAAGACGGTCAACTTACTTCAAGTTTTGCTACTTATGGTTATATGAAAGATCCAGAAAATAAAAATCATTTAATAATTGATCCTATATCTGCTGAAGTTATTAAAAGAATTTATGATGAGTATTTGTCAGGAACTGGACTTGATAAAATTGCAAGAAGATTAAATGAAGATAAAATATTAAGTCCTTATGAATACAAATTACTTAATGGTTGTAAACTCAAAATACCAGTAATTAAGGATTATGTAAATTATGGTTATATTGAGAAAACTGGTACTTATATGTTAGATGTAAGTTTTACTAATAAGGAAGAATATATCTTAAAAGATTTAGTAAGTTTTAATTACATAACTACTGATATGAAAAGCTTTAATAATAAATGTGATATTGTATTAAAGAAATACACTAATAATAGAACAAAAATATATTATAGTGAAAATGATAATATTGATATTAATAACTTTAATATTGATGATTGTATTTTATTAAATGAAAATGATGTTATACCAAAGACAGCTAAAGTAATTATTTCACATACCAAAGAACTTGATCGTACTCACACTATTAATTATCAGTTTGAAATTACTCTAAAAGAAAACAGAGATCGCGTTGATTATTATATAAGTATCTGTGGTAAAGCAAAAGATGAAATAAAAAAATCAGACTTTATTCATAATATAAGAAAAAAGTTTAAGTGGTCTAGTTCTACTATTAGAACATTACTTACTGATGAAGTTTATATAGGTAATATGGTACAATTCAAATCAACAACAGTTAGCTACAAAAATCACACGGTAGTATGGAATGATGATGAAACAAGAATTAGAAAGGATAATACACACGAGCCAATCATTGCTAAAGATATATGGTACACAGTTCAAGAAAGATTAGAAAATACCGCTAGAAGTTGCAAAGGTGGTACAGTACACCCACTATGTAATAAAGTGTATTGTTCTAATTGCAATCAAATATTTACCAAAACAGGTAATCGTAGATCTGACGGTACTGGATATTTATGTTGTAAAGATAAAAAGACAAACTGGTCTAATTGTGATAATAAAGCTTCTATTAGAGAAGATCAACTACATCAATTCATACTAGAAAAAATGAATGAAATGTTAAAGAAATTTTATGAAGAAGATGATCTTAAAGAAATGCAAAACGAAGTAATAGAACAAGATTTATACAAAGATAAATTAAATTCATTAGAAAAAGAATTACAAAGTATTAATAAGGAATTACAAGGTAAAAGTACATATTTTCAAAAGCTATATGAAGATCGTACAAATGGGATACTTCCAGAAAAAGAGTTTTTAATATTAATGAATAAGTATAAAGATGATAACGAAAAGTTAGAAGAACGACAAAAAATAGTGAAGAAAGAAATATCATCTACACTAGCAAAAAAAGAAACGGTAAAAACTAAAAAGAATATCTTTAAAAAGTACAGACATATAGAAGAATTATCTATTGAAATTGTTGAAGATTTTATTGATAAAATTCTCATAGGAAGCTATGATGAAACAACAAATTCAAGGGATATTAAAATAATATGGAACTTTACCATTTAAAAATATATATAGATGATTTATTACATCGGGCAGTAGGTCCAATACAATACATATATCTGCACTGATCATAATTTTCTTTTTTTGGAAGATTTTTTTTACAATTATTCATATATTCCTCCTTCAATATAAAATATGAGAAATATATAATATCGTAAATTACTTATATCCATGTAGTATTTAAAAAAAAGATGTAGATTTAATAAATCACATCAATTTTTTATATTTATTTAATTTTTCTCTTTTTTACTATAACTATATAATCCACATCCTACAAATAATACTGATACAAACATAATCATATAAAATACTATATTATCTATTGTATTTGGATTATTTATATTTTTATCTTCTACTATTATTCCATATTCACTTAAATGAGTTGTTCCAAATACTATGTATCCATCTTCTATAGTAGCAGGTATATTTTCTTGGATTTTGTTATCTTTAATATAAACTACTTCATATTTTTTATAACCTTTTAAATCTTCCGGTAAAGCAATTTTTATTTGCATTTTAGTATCATTAATTTTAACAACTTCGCCATTTTCTAATATATTAATATCTACTAAATATTTAACATTTTTATCAGATAATTCTTTCTTTATTTCTACTTTCTTAATATCCAAAGTATAGTTTTTGCTTACTTCTTTTTCAAATGTAATACTACCATTTATTACTCCTGTACTTTTAATTTCCTTTACAGTATTTTGTTCAGACTGTTCAGAAGATATAGGTGTCATTGCTAGCTCTGGATACATTCTCCATGTTGTTGAAAATTCATCAACATTTGTTTCTGTTTCCCAATCAGATACTCTATAGTTATAATATTTACCATTTATTTTTAATTTAGTATATCTTGTAAAAGCATATCCTTCTTTAGCTTTAAAATATAAAATATATTGATAATCTTTTTTACTTTCAAAAATAGTGATAAGATTTTCATAACCTTTATTAAAGAATTCAGCTGAAGTTATACCTGCACCATCTTTAGTTTCCCAACCTTCAAACTGATATACATATGATGAATCATCAGGTGTTTTTCCAGTAAATACTGGTTTATCATTTACATTAAAACTAATTGTTGCATTATTTAATTCTATGATGTTGATGTGTTTTAATTGAACTGGTTTTGTTGGCTTTATTGTTTTCACAGCAGTTACAAAAAGTGTTGTTTCAAAACTTTTCACATTTGCACTATTTATTTCTGTATTATTTACTTTTACTGAAATATTACTTCCAAATTTATTCTCATCTTTTGCTTTAAGAGAAATACTATACATATATGTTTTTCCTTCTTCAAAAGTAGTTATTTTTTTATCTTGTGATAACTCATTATTTTTTGTTTCATCAGAATACCAAAACTTAACTGGAATATACTCTCCACTAACATCAGTTC